>Ga0209594_1001600_pt1 | contig 11129 bp, 5 predicted proteins | sample AshMeaCrysSpring_FD_184126 | JGI IMG/M metagenome (GOLD analysis project Ga0209594, IMG submission 184126) | Groundwater microbial communities from Big Spring, Nevada to study Microbial Dark Matter (Phase II) - Ash Meadows Crystal Spring... | ecosystem: Environmental > Aquatic > Deep subsurface >...
TTATAATTTTGTTATTTACAATTTGCTTTGCTTTCGATTTTATGGGCAAAAATATCAGGATGCCAAATATATTTCAATAAAAAATAAAATTTCTTTCTCTATTTGGTTTAGTGAATAATTTTTTTATTTTTCCATTCTTTATCCCATCTAGATTAATAATCTAGAATTATATCAGGTATTAATCTCTTAATCTATGAACTTCCTTTCTCATAATATTGTTATGACTTATCAAAAGTACCATTTCTCATGCGGTGAGGGAGGTTCGGTTACAATTATTGCTTTTTTCTTTACCATTACTTAATTTGAGATAAAAAAACAGTGACGGGAAAGGAGCGATCGCAAAACCACTAGCATTTGATCCAGTTGAAGCAAGGCTATTTGTGGCAGGAAAGCCTGTTTTTGTAAATCAAATGCGCTTTCTCTTTACCTTATCTGATGGAAGTAACTACAAACTCCTATAATAATACAAAAAACAAAAGCCTCCAGTAATAAAACTGAAGGCTTTTGTTATGAAATTTACCCTGGCATCGAGCTATTTTGACAGAGGGCTACCCCTCAACTATCGTCGCCGCAACAGCGTTTCACCTCTGAGTTCGGGATGGAATCAGTGTGGTTCCACTATGCCATAGACACCAGGAATACTTGTTAGGATTGTATCAAAACCCTGAAGGCTGCATAGAAAGCGAATATTATAACCAATAATATAGAAGTCAAGCCCTCGGTCTGTTAGTATCACTCAGCTTCGGATGTTGCCACACTTCCACTTATGACCTATGAACACCTGTTCTCGGTGTGACCTTACCTACTTACGTAGTGAGAATACTCATCTTGAGGTGGGCTTCCCACTTAGATGCTTTCAGCGGTTATCCACTCGGAACATAGCTACCCAGCGTTTACCGTTGGCACGATAACTGGTACACTAGCGGTTCCTTCTTCCCGGTCCTCTCGTACTAAGGAAGACTCCTCTCAATATTCTTACGCCTGCACCGGATATGGACCGAACTGTCTCACGACGTTCTGAACCCAGCTCACGTACCGCTTTAATGGGCGAACAGCCCAACCCTTGGGACGTACTACCGCCCCAGGTTGCGATGAGCCGACATCGAGGTGCCAAACCTCCCCGTCGATGTGGACTCTTGGGGGAGATCAGCCTGTTATCCCTAGAGTAACTTTTATCCGTTGAGCGACGGCCATTCCACTCTGAGCCGTCGGATCACTAAAGCCTAGTTTCCTACCTGCTCGACTTGTTGGTCTTGCAGTCAAGCTCCCTTATTGCTTTTGCACTCGACGCACGGTTTCCAAGCGTGCTGAGGGAACCTTTGCGCGCCTCCGTTACCATTTAGGAGGCGACCGCCCCAGTCAAACTGCCCACCTGAAACTGTTCCTATCCCGGATTACGGGTCTAGGTTAGAATTCTAGCTTTGCCAGAGTGGTATCTCACCGTTAGCTCCATATCCCCCACAAGGAATATCTCTACGCTTCCCACCTATCCTGCGCAAGCAAAGCCCGAACACAATTCCAGGCTACAGTAAAGCTTCATAGGGTCTTTCTGTCCAGGTGCAGGTAGTCCGTATCTTCACAGACAATCCTATTTCGCCGAGTCTCTCTCTGAGACACCATCCAGATCGTTACGCCTTTCGTGCGGGTCGGAACTTACCCGACAAGGAATTTCGCTACCTTAGGACCGTTATAGTTACGGCCGCCGTTCACCGGGGCTTCAGTCGTCAGCTTCAAGTTACCTCTGACCAACTTCCTTAACCTTCCGGCACTGGGCAGGCGTCAGCCCCCATACTTCGTCTATTGACTTTGCGGAGACCTGTGTTTTTGGTAAACAGTCGCCTGGATCTCTTCACTGCGACCCATATTTCTATGGGCACCCCTTCTTCCTAAGTTACGGGGCCATTTTGCCGAGTTCCTTAGAGAGAGTTATCTCGCGCCCCTTAGTATTCTCAACCATCCCACCTGTGTCGGTTTCGGGTACGGGTAAATATTAGTTAACGTGTTTAGAGCTTTTCTTGGAAGCTTGACATCACACACTTCCCCACCGTAGCGGGTCGTACTCGTGCCTCGGCTCAAGACGTTTTCTCCGTCTCTCAACACCTTGACACTTAAACAGGGAACCAACATCCTGCTGTGTTAGCCTTCTCCGTCCCTCTGCACAACTAATAATCAGTACGGTAATGTTAAACCGTTGTCCATCGACTACGCCTTTCGACCTCGCCTTAGGTCCCGACTAACCCAGAGTGGACGAACCTGGCTCTGGAACCCTTGGGATTTCGGGGTATTGGATTCTCACCAATATTTGCGCTACTCAAGCCGACATTCTCACTTCCGTTTCGTCCACAGCTGCTTACCGCTACTGCTTCTACCTACGACGGAACGCTCCCCTACCACTTTTTTACAAGTCCGCAGCTTCGGTACAACATTTAGTCCCATTCATTTTCGGCGCAGGAGCGCTTGACCAGTGAGCTATTACGCACTCTTTCAAGGATGGCTGCTTCTAGGCAAACCTCCTGGTTGTCTGTGCACTCCCACCTCCTTTGCCACTTAATGTTGATTTGGGGACCTTAGCTGGCGGTCTGGGCTGTTTCCCTCTTGACGATGAAGCTTATCCCCCACCGTCTTACTGGTAATCTGTTCATTGGGTATTCTGAGTTTGTCTCGATTTGGTACCGGTCTCCCAGCCCGCACCGAAACAGTGCTTTACCCCCCAACTATAATCATTACCGCTGCGCCTAAACACATTTCGGGGAGAACCAGCTAGCTCCTGGTTCGATTGGCATTTCACCCCTAACCACAACTCATCCGCTGATTTTTCAACATCAGTCGGTTCGGACCTCCACTTGGTGTTACCCAAGCTTCATCCTGGCCATGGTTAGATCACCAGGGTTCGGGTCTATAAATACTGATTCACGCCCTTTTCAGACTCGGTTTCCCTTTGGCTTCGGCATTCTCACCTTAACCTACCAGCACTTATAACTCGCCGGCTCATTCTTCAACAGGCACGCGGTCAGGCGTTTAATCACCCTTCCACTGCTTGTAAGCTAACGGTTTCATGTTCTATTTCACTCCCCTTTCGGGGTTCTTTTCACCTTTCCCTCGCGGTACTGTTTCACTATCGGTCACACAGTAGTATTTAGCCTTACCACGTGGTCGTGGCTGATTCACATGGAATTTCACGTGGTCCATGCTACTCGGGATTCAGCTACTATCCTTCCGTTTTCGACTACAGGACTTTCACCCTCTCTGGTGCAGCTTTCAACTGCTTCGTCTAACTTTCAGATTCGATCTTGCTGTCCCACTACCCCAAGCTGCAAGCAACTTGGTTTAGGCTCTTCCCCTTTCGCTCACCACTACTGAGGGAATCTCGTTTGATTTCTTTTCCTCCAGCTACTAAGATGTTTCAATTCGCTGGGTTGGCTCTTTCCCGTCTATATATTCAACGGGCAGTATATAGGGTTGCCCCATTCGGAAATCTTCGGCTCATTGCTTGCTTCCAGCTCCCCGAAGCTTATCGTCGGTAACCACGTCCTTCATCGCCTCTGTGTGCCTAGGTATCCACCATTAGCTCTTAATAGCTTGACTACACAATTATTGGTCTCTACAAAGTACTAATTATTAATTAATCTCTTTTGCTAATTGCTAATGGCTAATTGCTAATCGCTAATTGCTATTAACTATTAGCCATTAACTGTGAGCTATTGATAATTAGCTACCTGCTTTTTTCGCTTTCTATGCAGTTTTCAAGGTTCTGGCTGGATTTATCCAGCATTCAAGCTTTTCACTTGGTGCTAGATATCCATAGTCTCTCATTTTAACATATTTACTTCAAATATTCTAAAAACTATCTCTATCTTTTCCAGTTTTGCAACTTTTTTCTCCAAGGATATTTTCTTTAGATTTTGAAGATAAATGTGGAGGTTAGCGGACTCGAACCGCTGACATCCTGCTTGCAAAGCAGGCGCTCTACCAACTGAGCTAAACCCCCCTAAATAATTCGTTTCTTGCGAATTGTTCAGGTGGGCCATCCTGGACTCGAACCAGGGACCTCACCCTTATCAGGGGTGCGCTCTAACCACCTGAGCTAATAGCCCCAGTTTGAAAACCAGAAAATTAATTATAGTTTGAAAGCCACTAAATGGTTGTGAACGACCTGAGGCGTGACCATCTTAGGACTCTATACCATTTTACAAGTCTCTAAGTTGGGTAGGTCTCCCTTAAAGGAGGTGATCCAGCCACACCTTCCGGTACGGCTACCTTGTTACGACTTCACCCCAGTCATCAGCCCTACCTTAGGGGTCTCCCTCTTTTAACGGTTAGGATAACCACTTCGGGCGTGACCAACTTCCATGGTGTGACGGGCGGTGTGTACAAGGCCCGGGAACGAATTCACTGCAGTATGCTGACCTGCAATTACTAGCGATTCCGACTTCATGTAGGCGAGTTGCAGCCTACAATCTGAACTGAGCCATAGTTTCTGAGATTTGCTTGCTATTGCTAGCTTGCTGCCCTTTGTCTATAGCATTGTAGTACGTGTGTAGCCCAAGACGTAAGGGGCATGCTGACTTGACGTCATCCCCACCTTCCTCCGGTTTGTCACCGGCAGTCTCTCTAGAGTCCCCAACTTAATGATGGCAACTAAAAACGAGGGTTGCGCTCGTTGCGGGACTTAACCCAACATCTCACGACACGAGCTGACGACAGCCATGCACCACCTGTGTTCTGGCTCCCTAAGGCACTTTCCCCTTTCAAGGAAATTCCAGACATGTCAAGTCTTGGTAAGGTTCTTCGCGTTGCATCGAATTAAACCACATACTCCACCGCTTGTGCGGGCCCCCGTCAATTCCTTTGAGTTTCACAGTTGCCTGCGTACTCCCCAGGCGGAACACTTAACGCGTTAGCTACGGCAATGTCCGGGTCGATACAGACAACGCCTAGTGTTCATCGTTTACGGCTAGGACTACTGGGGTATCTAATCCCATTCGCTCCCCTAGCTTTCGTCCCTCAGTGTCAGTTGCGGCCTAGCAGAACGCTTTCGCCACCGGTGTTCTTCCTGATATCTACGCATTTCACCGCTACACCAGGAATTCCTTCTACCCCGAACGCACTCTAGTCTTTCAGTTTCCACCGCCTTTATTAGGTTAAGCCTAACTCTTTAACGGCAGACTTGAAAAACCACCTACGGACTCTTTACGCCCAATCATTCCGGATAACGCTTGCATCCTCCGTATTACCGCGGCTGCTGGCACGGAGTTAGCCGATGCTTATTCCTTAGGTACCGTCATTTTTTTCTTCCCTAAGAAAAGAGGTTTACAACCCAAGAGCCTTCTTCCCTCACGCGGTATTGCTCCGTCAGGCTTTCGCCCATTGCGGAAAATTCCCCACTGCTGCCTCCCGTAGGAGTCTGGACCGTGTCTCAGTTCCAGTGTGACTGATCGTCCTCTCAGACCAGTTACTGATCGTCGCCTTGGTAGGCCTTTACCCCACCAACTAGCTAATCAGACGCGAGCTCATCTCCAGGCATTTAAACTTTCACCCTAAGGCACATCCGGTATTAGCAGCCGTTTCCAACTGTTGTCCCAGACCTAGAGCCAGATTCTCACGCGTTACTCACCCGTCCGCCACTATCTCCGAAGAGACCGTTCGACTTGCATGTGTTAAGCATACCGCCAGCGTTCATCCTGAGCCAGGATCAAACTCTCCGTTTTGGATTTAGTACTTAAATACAATCTCTATATCAGTACTTGTTTGTTAGCTCTTTTTTTAGTTCAATTTTTTACCCTTGAACTGGGGGTCTTTAGTATTGTTACCACAGACCAATTTAGTATATACTGGCTTTCAAACTATATAATTTTCAAAGGTTCCGTACTGATATCGCGGTGCCTTGCGGCGTTCGCTGTTTCAGCAACTTTTATATACTAGCGGGCGTTTTTGTTGTTGTCAACACTTTTTGCAAAAATTTTTCGCAAACATTTTTTAAAATCCTTTTATCTCTTTGTATAACAAGCTTTCAAGAATTTTTATGGTATTGAATAGTCTTTGGAGCGATCGCCCCAAAGACGCGGACTGGGATATCAACAAAGCAAAGTACAGTAAATTAACCAAGCCAAGGGAAAGCTACAGAAAAGACGAGTTTAAGCCACAATGATTTATGCAGCGTCGAGAGTAAGGAAAAATAGTCGTGAATTTTCAATCAGTAATCACAGTGTTGCATAAGTTTTGGAGCGATCGCGGGTGCATGATAGCCCAACCCTATGACATGGAAAAGGGTGCAGGCACTAAAAATCCTCACACATTTTTAAGAGCATTAGGACCAGAACCCTGGGCTGTAGCTTACATAGAGCCTTGCCGTCGCCCGACAGATGGGCGCTATGGCGAAAATCCCAACCGCTTCCAGCATTATTACCAATACCAAGTACTAATAAAACCCTCCCCAAATAATATTCAAGAAATATATTTAGACTCCTTAAGAGCCTTGGGTATCCGCCCAGAAGACCATGATGTGCGCTTCGTAGAAGATAATTGGGAAGATGCAACAGTTGGCGCATGGGGTACAGGTTGGGAAGTATGGCTTGATGGCATGGAAATTACTCAATTTACTTACTTCCAACAATGCGGAGGAATTGATTGTCGCCCAGTATCTATAGAAATAACCTATGGATTAGAAAGATTAGCAATGTACCTTCAAGGGGTAGAGGCTATGACAAAAATCCAATGGACAGAGAATATTACCTATGGAGATGTTCACCTCCAAGGAGAAATAGAACAATGTACTTATAATTTTGAAGCCTCAAACCCAGAAATGCTTCTCACATTATTTAATATGTATGAGCAAGAGGCACAACAATTGACAGAGCGAGCATTAGTACTGCCAAGCCTTGACTATGTAATCAAATGCTCTCATATGTTTAACTTGCTAGATGCACGAGGAGTTATTTCCGTAACTGAACGCACTCGCTACATAGGCAGAATCAGACATTTAGCAAAAAAAGTAGCCCAATTGTATGTCGAGCAAAGAGAAAAATTGAGTTATCCATTACTGAAGCAAGAAGGCAAATGAATATAACATGATAGGGTTTGCAATTTGTGCTTAGCAAGAACAAACTTAGCGCTAAGGGCTGAAGAAAGAGAGGAAAACAGAAATATTATGAATTTAACTGAAGCGCTAGAACCTATAGCAGCGTTTTTTCGCGGTCTAACTCCCGAACCTATTGTCCATTGGGGACATCCATTCTTTATGGGTATTGTCGTAATTTTTATGGGTAGCTTTGTCGCTACATCTGGCTGGAGAGGACGGACTCTAGAAGATAAAGATGTTGCTATGAAAAATCTTGGAGACCACCGCAAAATAGCACCTTTAATGTTTGTTTTTATGGCGATGGGCTACAGTGGCGGGGTTTTATCTTTAGTAATTCAACACCAAGCAATTCTAGAAAGTCCCCATTTTTGGACAGGTTCTATAGTATTGGCACTTCTTGCTTTAAATGGTGTAATTTCTTTGAGTGGTTTTTTTGGAAATAAACCTATTTTACGTACCTACCATGCGTACTTAGGTAGCGTAGCAATTGTTGCGCTAATAGCTCATGCTTTGCTAGGCTTACAGTTAGGTTTGAGTTTATAAAATCACTTTAAGCTTTCCCTAATTATAACTAGAGTATGTAGTTGAGTGTTAGTGCTATCTATATATATAGATAAATCAGCTAAAACTCAACTACCAAGCAAGGAAAATAAAAATCCTCTATTAATGATTTTTCAGGCAACTGGCGTAATAATTTGTCTTGGCTATATATTTGGGTTGTTGTTTTCGGCAGTCCCCTTTGGAGGTATTGGGGTATTACTTCTGGGAATGTTGCTTGCATTTATATCAAGGAAACCTCAAGGTATACCAGCTAAAACTGCCCAGAAAAAGGGAAAAAATTCAAAAGAGAACAATAAAAACAACAAAGTCATACCTTTTCCTCTGTCTCCACCTCGCCCTAAACCAATAGTCTTTATTATCGCTGGTATTATTGGTCTAATAGCTACATTTTACTTGCAATGGCGATCGCCCCAACCGGGCAATAATGATATTAGTAAATATATACCGAAAGAAAATAGTCGAGAACAAATATTCATTATCCGAGGAGAAATCAGTAGTAGTCCACGTTTAACCCGGAAGTTAAATGGACAAATTTGGTTAGATGCAAAACAGCTAGATGAGATAAAAAGTGAAAGTGGCGCAATCGCGACAAGTAAAGCTGTTACAGGAAAACTCTACGTTACATTACCAATATTAAAAGTTACAGGTTTATACCAAGGTCAAAGAATTGCTATCACCGGAAGCTTATATAAACCACAACCTAACTTAAACCCTGGTGGATTTGACTTTCAAGAATTTTTAAAACAAGAAGGAGCCTTCGCTGGTCTTATCGGAAAGCAAGTAAATATTTTAGAAACAGAGCGAAAATGGGGATGGTGGCAATTAAAAGAAAGAATAGTGCAATCTCAAGTAAAAGGACTGGGGATACGAGAAGGTCTCCTAGTAAGCGCAATGGTATTAGGTAGTAAATCAGTCGATTTACCCTACGATATCCGAGATTTATTTGTATCAGCTGGTTTAGCTCATGCTTTGGCAGCATCAGGATACCAAACCTCTTTAATTCTGAGTGTTGTACTAGGACTAACTAAAAGAACATCAAAAAAAATACAACTATTCTCAGGTAGTTTAGCCCTGTTATTATTTTTAAGTTTAACAGGCTTTCAACCATCAGTCCTAAGGGCAACAATAATGGGATTTGCGGCTTTAGTAGGTTTGGGATTAAATCGCAAAGTCCAACAATTTGGTTCCCTAGTAATGGCTGCAACAATACTACTACTTTTTAATCCTATATGGATTTGGGACTTAGGATTTCAGCTTAGTTTTTTATCAACACTCGGTTTAATCGTCACAGTAAATCCGATTCTAAATTATTTACAGTGGTTACCAACAACTATAGCTTCTTTAATCGCAGTTTCCTTGGCTTGCACGATTTGGACGTTACCAAGATTATTAAACATATTTAGTGTCATACTCGTTTACAGTATTCCTATTAATATTATTGTTACTCCATTAATTTCCATTATTAGTTTAGGAGGAATGATTAGTGCAGTATTAAGTTTTATATTACCTGATTTAGGAACTTTCACAGCAAATCTACTATATCACCCAGCCCATTTATTAATTCAAATAGCAGAATTTTTTGTTAATTTACCGGGAAATTTTTACGTAACTGGAAGTATCTCTAATTGGCAAATGCTATTTATTTATGGGCTAATAATACTAACTTGGTGGACTCAGTGGTGGCAAAAAAAATTGTGGTTAGCTATTGGAATATCTATAGGGTTAATATTGATTCCAGTATCTCAATCGAATAAGATTTTATTTCGTATTACAGTTCTGGCGGCAAATAGAGAACCAGTTATTGTGATTCAAGATCAGGGACAAGTGACATTATTAAATAGTGGAAATAAAGGTAATGGACGCTTTACAATAGTACCTTTTCTTCTACAACAGGGATTAAGTAAAATAGACTCAGCAATATCTGCTGATTTCCAAAAAAATGCTAATGAAGCTTGGGTTGAAATACTTCAAAAAATACAGATAAACAACTTCTTTGATTACGCAAGAATTCCAGAAAAAGTACAGATTAATCAAGCGATAGAGAAAGCAATACAAAAAGATAAAGGTACATACCAAGCAGTCACCGTTGGGCAAACAGTAAACACAGGGTCTGCATTATTACAATTAATTAATAGTGAAATACCTATTTTACAAATGCAAGCAGCAGGGAAAAATTGGTTATTTATAGGAAGTAGTAGAACAAATGAAGTGCTTCAACTAATTAGACAGGGAACCTTATCTCGCCCTCAGGTGCTGTGGTATCCGGGCAATCAATCATTAAAAGACTTAATTATTACAGCTCAACCAGAAGTAATAATTTTACCATCTACTCAAATAGATAAAGATACTTTATCAGCCCTAAATCGCACTAATACAAAGTTATTTTTTACGAGCCAAGATGGTGCAATTCAATGGACCCCTAGCGGAAAATTTGAGTCTTTTGTTCAATCCGGGGAAGGTAAAAATTCTATTTTATAACTATTTTACTAGGGCTTAAGCAACTTTTAGTCTGCCACACTAACTTTAGTCTTTTTCAATCTCTCAAATATGATGAGTATTTGTGGAACAGGCATCCTGCCTGTTTCTTTGTGGAATAAAAAGTTTTTCTAGTACAAGTGTGACGGCGCCCGTACCACATAACAAAATCAGAACTTACCTTACTGTCACATGTTGCGTGACTCTAGTAGGGGTGGAGCGCGAAGTGTCTCCGAAGGAGATAGGCATATGCCATGCCATAGATAGTACTTACGTAAATAAGACAATTAATATGTAGTATTTTCCCGAAAGCAGACACTAAGGAAAAGTAGTTAATATAGTACTACAATAGCGTGGATATCCGGGAATGAGCCTTGATACGAATCTTGCCCTTGAAGTCCTGGGACTAAAAAACAACGCCACTCAGGAAGAAATCAAAAAATCCTACCGCAAATTAGTAAAAATCTGGCATCCCGATAGGTTTACCGAAACCCACCAAAAACTGGAAGCTGAAGCTAAACTAAAGCAAATAAATGAAGCTTATGAAGCGCTAAAGTCCTACCAACCTTCAAGTATCAACTCTAAAACTCCCATTAACTCATCTTCTACAAACAAAGAAACCTCTATTGAGGGAAAAGCCAATAACGCGGAAACTTTTTATAACTGGGGTGTAAAAAGTGCAAAGGAAGGAAAATATAATGATGCTCTTAATTATCTTTCTCGTGCAATTCGTCTAAATCCTTATTATATTGAAGCTTATAAATATAGAGGTTGGATTTGCTCTGTTTTAGGTTACGAGAATCGTGCTAGCACTGATTTTACTAAGGTCAGAGAATTAGAGAGGCGATTTAAAACCACAGATAATCCCATATCATCGAGACAATCTAAATATAATGAGAATCGTATCCAGAGAAAAAAGTCGAAGTCTTGGATAAAAAAAATATGTTACCAAATTAAAAGATTTTTCTTGCGTCGGTAGAGTCGGGCTTATAAGCCTATTTCATATATTCTGATG
>Ga0209594_1001605_pt1 | contig 11105 bp, 6 predicted proteins | sample AshMeaCrysSpring_FD_184126 | JGI IMG/M metagenome (GOLD analysis project Ga0209594, IMG submission 184126) | Groundwater microbial communities from Big Spring, Nevada to study Microbial Dark Matter (Phase II) - Ash Meadows Crystal Spring... | ecosystem: Environmental > Aquatic > Deep subsurface >...
CGGCGCTGGTCGAGGAGTTCCTTGACGTGGTCGGGGTTTTCGAAGTCGCGGTGGCGCTCGTAGCTGCGGGGGTGGGTGGCGACGAGGTTGTGGGCGTGGTAGAGGCAAAGCCGGTCGGGGAACATTTTGAGGGTCAGGCGCTGGGAGGCGTAGAGCGAGGGCACCGAGTAGCGGTTGGTGTCCAGGACGACCCGGCAGCGGTTGGTGACGCGCACGATGCGGGTGACCGAAGTGTCGGCTCCCTCGGGCGGCAACAGGCCGAGGGCGGGCCTCTCGATCTCGAAGAGCGCCAAGGGGGTCTGGCGGGTCTCGGCGTGGACGCGCGTGTTGGCCACCGAGTCGCGCCAGTGCCGGGCGGCGGCGTTGAGGACATCCAAGCCCGGCGGGATGTCGAGTCCGGCGAGGAAGTTTTTCCTCACGTAGCCCACCCCGTTCTCGACGCGCCCCTTTTCATTTGCCCGTCTCACGTTGCAGGCGCGGGGCTCGAAGCCGTAGTGGGCCGCGAAGTCCAGATAGCGGGGGTGGAAGGTCGCCTTCTCGCCCACGGGATGCCGCAGCACGCCGGTCTTGAGGTTGTCGATGAGCACAGTGCGCGGAACTCCCCCAAAATACTCGAACGCATTGCGGTGGCAGGTCAGGAAGTGCTCCAGGGCCTCCCCGCAGGTGAACTCCACGTAGCTCATGCGCGAGTGGCAGAGCACCATCACAAAAAACGAGAGCCGCCGCCGGGTTTGCCCGATGGTCATCGTGCCCGCGCAGCCCCAGTCCACCTGCGCGGCCTCTCCGGGCTCGAAGGCCAGCGTGAGATAGGCGCGGTGGCGCACCGGGCGCACCAAGCGCACGTATTCCTTGAGGATACTGAAGCCGCCCTCGTAGCCCTCGGCCCTCAGTTGCTGGAGGATCTGGGTGGCACTGTAGGGGTGGCGCTCCAGAAGCCGCTGGATCATCGGTTTGAAGCCGTCCAGCTTGCTGGCGCGGGGACGCCCCGGACGCCGGGCAACGTAGTTTTCGGCCCGCGCATACTTGGATACCGTTTCGGGATCCAGCCCGAGTGCGAGCGCGATCTGCTGGAAGTTGAGCCCCTCCTTTTGGTGCATGTGCCGGATCCGGCAACGTGTCTCGTAGTCGATCATGGCCGCCGGCCCTCCTTCATCCTGCGAAGGAACTCGCTGATGAGGGTCGCCCCCTCCGCGGCTTCCCCCGCCTGCTCCCGGAGGGCGGACTCCTGCCGCGGCGGCTGCGACTCCTGCCGCGCCGCCGTCACGGGTTGCCCCTCCACCTTGTGGGCCTCCAGACTCAGAACCTGGTAAAACGGGCGCCGGTAGGCCACCAGCCCCGCCTCTTGAAGTTCCCGGCGCGCCGCGCACAGCACCCCGCTCTCCATTCCCAGCAACTCGCCCACACGCCCGTCGGAGTAATAACTGACCCCCTGCGCGTCGGCCACCGTGCACAAAAACAGGTAGAGCGCCAGCGCACCCGCGCTCCGGCCACGGATGTGCCCGTCGCGAATGAGCCGCTGGTCCACCCAGCTAAACTGGCGCGGCACGTGCCGCAGCCGATACGCACACAGAACAGGTTTCTTTTTCATGGTCGCTTGGCGGGACCTCCCGGCGCTCCATGCGCAGGATGTCCTCGCCGCGACTCTGCAAGCTTCGCACGCTGGCCGCGATGTCCTCTTGTAACGCATAACCGGTAAAAAACGAGACAAGTCCCACAACCAGAGCCGTTTGCGCCGGCAAGGAATCTTGTAACGCAAAGAGCACTCCTTGCGGTGCATCCTTCTCTTTATCAACCACTTGCTCCGCGCAGGTCTCTTGTAACGCATCTTGCCGCACCGGCCCCTTTTTGCGCCAGTATCCCGGATGCTCCCGCCGCCAGCGCCTCACCCGCTCCACATGGGCACTGCCGCGGAAGTAATTTTTGTTCTCCTCCCGGCACGCCCACCGCCGCTGGCTCTCGGCCTTCGACGCCTTCCGGCAGTCCGGCTTCCCGCAGTAGCGCTGCCTGCCCCGGTTGCGCGCATCACAGACATGCACTTCTCTGCAATTCAGACACTTGAATCGATGCTTCTTGGCCATGGTCGGTTCCGTTCCAACCAATGGTTTTCCCCGCCCGCCAGCCCTTTGGAAAAAAATCCGCCTACCCGCCGCGGATCAAAATCCCGCCAACAAAATCCAGGAAGAAGAGTTCTGTTTGGGAAGAGTTGGAAGAAAATCCAACACAATCAAAATCCGATTTTCAAACCGGCCATTTCATCCGGTTTTCAAATCGCCGGTCACATTTGTCGGAGTGCCACCCTTTCTGCGGTCCCCCGAAGCTCCACCCGGCACCGAAAACCGGATAAATCCGGGGTTCCAACAGGGCACACGCCCCGCCGATGTCCAAATAAAAATGGCTCATGCGGGAAGTTCGTGTTTCACCACGGAACCCGGGAGAAGGTCCTATTCGGAATCGCGCGAAGTGCCCTTGGACTGCGGCAATCCTCTGCCGCTCTGGAGGAAAAACCAATTATCCTAAAAACCGAAATGAACCACGGAGTTCACGGAGTGTAACCGATCAAGGGGCTGTGGTTTACGAAAGCTTACAAGACAAAGGGAGGTCTCACCCAAAAGATGACCGCCTATCAAGCCTTCGAAATCCTCTTCCCTCTGCGCTTTCCGCGTCCTCCGTGGTTAATTCCCATTTTCTCTTTTAGGATTATTGGGCAGTCCGCCCGCTTGGAAAATGAGGTTGCGGGGAACAGCGAGCAGGACTTTTTTTGATTGGCCGCGTCTTTGACTGGAATCCGCTATACCCCAGAGCTGCAAAGGATTGCAGCAGTCCAAGGGCGGGCTGCGCCCGCGATTCCCGAGCAATGTCCCATCCTCGGAACTGTGCGAAGCGATTTGAAGCGCGACGTGCCCTCGCGGCGGCTTCCTTTTGGACCCGATTTTCTCGAGCAAAGAGAGGGCTTTCGTGAATGTCCCGAGAAATTTACAAGCCGGCTGCCGCGACTTGCGGAAGGTTGGGCGGCCGGCGTGTCGCGCCTCGGGCAAACGGGTTGAGCAGATTAACGCCCTTATTATCGAAAGCCTAGAAGAGGTTCTTCCGGGTCTTGGTGAGGGTGTCCTTGAGCTTGCCGATCAGCGAGCGGGCCTGTTCCTCGCGGTCGGCGAGCTGTCCCGCGCGTTTCGGGAATTTGGCTCCCAGAATTTCGATCTCGGCAAGAATCATCTCCGCCGTGCGGATAACGCCTTCGAGTTGTTTGATGGTCTCGCGGGTTGCGCGGCTTTCGCGGTTGATCTGGAGGAAGAGGTCGTTTTGAAACGCGAGCCAGGAAAGCGCATTGTCCAGTGCCTCGATCCCGCCGACGAGACGTCCGTCCTGACCGAAGGACGGCGGTTCGGGATCGCCGGGACGCACAGGAAGGGTGGACGGAGTTTCGGAAATCCCGGTCGTCCTTGCGCGGTCACGGATTACCGAGGGAGTGATGAAGATCACCAGATTGCGTTTATTGAGGTTGCGACCTTTGCTTTTGAACAACTGTCCGAGAACCGGCACATCCTTCAAGAAGAGGACGCCGTTGTTGTCTTCCCGGTCAAGAGCTTCTTCGAGTCCACCAACCGCCAGTGTGTATCCGGAGTTCACCTGCAGGGAGGCCTGATAAACGCGGGATGCGGTGATTGGGTAGGAATTGGATTGGCCGGGGGCGAGCGAGAGATCCACAGCACCGCTCTCGTTGGAGACTGTGATCGCCACATTAAGGGTTACAGATCCATCCGGCATTGTTTTGGGCAGGATATTCAACTGGGTGCCGACCGGGAGATATTGCACCTCGCTGGTCTGTGTCGAAGTGCCTCCGCTGGAATTTGTGGTTCCGCCGAGCAGGATCGGAATGTTGCGGGAATTTGAAATGGCAACCTCCCGATTGTTCACGGTGAGCACTCTGGGGTATTGGACAAGATTCGTATCGCTGTCCTGCATAAAGGCCTCGATGGTGAAGCCGACGGTATCTGGCGAGAGAACTGCGGTGTAGGCGGCCCCCATCCCCGCATTGTAGCCTCGGATGGAGTTGTAAATGTCGCTGGTGATGTTGTTGACGGTGCTATCAAAATCAGAACTATTGTAACCGTAGTTATTAAGAGCTCCGCCCGGTAAAATACCCGACCCGCTGCCACTTTGGGTGACGGATGTGTCTGTCTGGTTTCGATTGAAGCCACGGTTGCTTTCATTATCGACTTGGAAACCGACATTGCCCGTGCCGGTGAGTTCTTGATTGAGGTTCACGCCCCATCCGCCGTCCGCGCCGAAGGTGCGGAACCAGTTGATGCCGAGATCCTGGATCGGATTGCGGGTGGTCTCGAAGAACTTGACTTCGATGCCGATGAGATCCTGCGGTTGATCGGCGGCTGCAAGAAATCCCTCGATCCATTGGTGTTGCTGACGGGTGGCGATGACGTAGATCGTGTTTGTGTCGGAGTTGAAGGTGACGCTGGGTTGGTCAACCACGGGCGGGGTCTGTGGAGCGATGCGTGAACCGGCGGGATTCAGCCCGGTGTTGGCGGGAATCGGAGGGAAGTTCTCCACGCTGGCGACGCCACCAGCGACTTTTCCGGTGACACCGCTTGATTGGATACGGAGCATGTTCCGGATTTCGGCCACGATGGCGGGTTCTTGGACCTCGTAGATGAAGACGGGCTGCTGGACGACGATTGTCGCGGTGGATAGGGTGCCGGACTGCGAGCTGCCACCGGCCGTGCTCGTCGCGCCCGGGCCGGTATTGAAGTTGACCCGCTCCTGCGGGGTGAATCGGAGTTTGTAAATCCGACCGATGAGTTCGAATTCGTTGTAGGGACGCAGGAACCAGACTCCGTTCTCGTAAACGAGAGCCACATCGTTGGCTTTGGCGATGCTCTCCAAAACGAGGAACGGGCTTGCCCGCATCGTGAAAGTCACAAGCACTTCGTCGATCGAGGACGTGGCGCCTCCACCCGAGCCCCCTGCTTCGGCGGGTATACGGCTCTGCATGGAAACGAATGGAATCCCCGCATCGTCGGCCAGGAAACGCAGGACGTCGGACAGGGAGGCTCTGTCGAACGTGTAGAGTTTTGGTGGGGAATTGCGGAGGGCGTTGGCGATGGCATTCCCCTCGCCGTAGTCGGTCTGGACTGTGAACGGACGCGGCTTGAGCAGGGGCGCGGGCGGAGGGGTGGGCGCGGAGATGCTGACCGGCGCGGGGGGCGAGATTTGGGTCTGGGCAAGTGCCGAGGACAAGCAAAACGCCATGGCGGCCAGTGACTTGCCCGCACCAAGCATGGGGCAGCAAGGCGTGGTGAGGGTGCGGATAAACTTGGACAGCTCCATCTGGTAAGGCGGGGTTAGGCAGCGAAAACTGTGAATAAGTTAAAGGATTGTGCAACGATTGGCCAGATAAATTTACGCAACTTTGCGCATGGATTTGGACGCAACTTTCGTGGCAAAACGGACAGAATCCGGCCGGCTTTTCCGCCATCAGCGGGTTCTGGAGCGGGCGGCGTTGCGGGGTGTTCCGGGCGCGGGTTTTCCCGGGCCCTTCGGGACCACGTCCGAAAGCAGATCATTTTTGTCGGTCGCTATTGTCGGCGGTTGCCGCCGGATGGTAAGTTGCTTTTGTAGGAAGTTACGGCACCGATTTGGCCGCGTGGATTCAACTCCATGTTTCCGCGACGCGCCCGCCCGCGGGCCGCACAGCCCGTCGGTGCCCACGGATTTTGGTAGGGCTTGTGGAAAACTTCTCAATGCTTGCCGCGCTGTTTCCGAATCGAAGGGAAAGTCTTTTCAACCGGCCGGCGTGCCTCGCCGGGACGGGGCTCAGGTTTTTGGGTGGGATGTTGCGCCGAGGTGGGTGCGGAGGAAGGTTGTGCAGCGGGAGGGGTCGAGGGTGGTGCGGATGTCGCGGGCGGCTTGGAGTCCGAGGGTTGTGGATTCGGTGCGGTTGTCGAAGACGCGGCGCATGAGGGCGGCGGCGTGGTCGGTGTCGGGTTCCGCCCAATGGTTTCCGGCCTCGTAGTCCCCGTGATTGGTTTCGAGTTCGACCAAATGGAAACCGACGAGGTGGCTGTTTGAGGCGGACATAAATTCCATGTTGCCGCCATGTCCGGTGGCGATGACAGGTTTGGCGGCCCACATGGCCTGGGCCATGCCGAGGCCAAGGCCCTCGCTGCGGTGGAGGGAGACGTAGGCGTCGCAGGAGGCGAAGAGGGAGCCGACCCGGTCGGCGCGGAGGTGATCGTCATGCCAGGCGACGCGGAGACTCTCCGCTGCGGCACGCAGGCGGGCCGCCTCGGCGGGGCACGCGGCCGAGTTGATCGTCTTGATGTAAAGTTGGGCCTTCTCGGTGGGCGAGAAGGCGCGGCGGAAGGCCTCGATGACGGCTTCGGGATTTTTGCGTGCGACGAGGCTCAGGAAATCGAATGTGCAGAGAAAAACGAACTCGTCGTCCGGCATGCCGAACGCGCGGCGGTCGGGGGGGGCGTCGGATCCGCGGAACGGGTAGGGGATTCGGCGGACGGGAACCGGGGACACGGCGCGGAAGGCGTCTTCGCAAAATTTTGTGGGCGTCCAGATTTCGTCGTGGGCGTCGAAGGCGGCGTGCCAGCGGGCGGGAAATTTTTCCAGTTCCCAGAACCAGATTCCGATATTCCGGCGTCCGTCGAAAAACCGGCGGGGGGTGTCGCGGCGGAAGCGGCGTGTGTAGCCGGCGGGAAAGGTGAAGAGGTTTGTGTGGTGGGGGTTGGTTTTCGAGAATCCGCCGGGCGGAATGCCGAGGCTGGTGTCGAGGTTGCTGTGGACTTTGTTGCGGATATTGACGAGGGCGCAGGGGAGTCCGGAATCGGCGGCCGCGAGGGCGAAGGCGCGGGCGGCGCTGCCGACTCCGAATTCGCTCGCGAGGAAACCGACCACATTCACGCCCGGCGAGCCGACGGGGGAGGGCGTGCGGGAATGCCTTGCGCGGAGGCGGTTCCATTTTGCAATAAGTGAGGAGTGGCCGGAACGGATGAGCGCCTTGACGATGGGCTTGGCATCGACATACGGACGGCCGAGATAGCGTTGGTGGAGGGCGGCGAGATCGCGCGCGGCGGCGTCGGTTTTTTTGTCGCGTTCGGTCTGCTGGGCGGGATGCCAGCGATAGGCCACAAGCGGGTCCGCGATCCACTGAAACGGGCCTTGTTCGAGCAGGTGGAACCACATCTCGAGATCGGCCGCGTGAAAGAATCCCTCGTCGAACCCGCGCGCGGAGAGTTCGCGGCGGAACATGACGCCGGTGGGTGATCCGACAAGGTTGCGGGATTCGAGCAGGCAGCGGGAAATGATGCCCGTTCCGCTCACGGGTTTCGCGGCGTGGGGGTGGGTGAGGGTGCCTGTCGTGCGGCCGGATTCGTCCACCGAGCGGGCCGGGCAGGCGACCAACGCGAGCGCGGGCCACGCGTCGAAGGCGGCGGCCATCCGGGCCAGCGCGTCGGGCGCGGCGAGGAAGTCGTCGGCGTGAAGCGGCTTGATCAAACGCCCGCGGGCATGGCGCAGCGCGGCATTCCGGTTTCCGACCATGCCGAGGTTGGTTGGGTTGCGAAAAACCCGGATTCGCAGGTCCGAGCGGGCGAATGCGAGCGCGATATCGTGCGAGTCGTCGGTCGAACGGTCGTCGGAGACGACCAACTCGAAGTCGGCTCCTTTTTGGCCGAGGACGGATTCGATGGCTCGGGTGAGGAAGCGGCCGTAATTGAAGCAGTCGATACAGACGCTGATGTGCGGCGCGGGGGGGGCGTCTGGGTTCGGAAACCGGGCGTTCAAGTTCGGAGAAAGCTTTGACGCCCGGGGGAGCGGGAGAGGATTGCGTTTTCGATGGTTGGAAGGGCGGCCGGTCCCTCGGTTGCCGACTTTCTCCCCCGCAGACCCACCAACGCGAAAAAGTGGGACGGCGGCGGAGTGCCGTCCCTACCGGTTGGACGATGGGCGCATCGTTCCCGGGCAGGGATCGCGCACCGCCGGGGTCCGAGGACTTTGAATTGTGCGTCCGATGCGGGAAGAGTGGGACGGCGCCGGAGCGCAGTCCCTACGCGGTTTGCGTTTTGAAACATGAACTTCCCGCGAGGACGGGAATTACCAGTCCTGGGGCTCGAGGAAGCCTTCGAGTTGGCGGATGCGGGTGGGGTGCCGCATTTTGCGGAGGGCCTTGGCTTCGATCTGCCGGATGCGCTCGCGGGTGACCTTGAACTGGCGTCCGACTTCCTCGAGGGTGCGGCTGTAGCCATCGACGAGGCCGAAGCGCTGTTCGAGAACCTGGCGTTCGCGCTCGGTGAGGGTGTCGAGAACGTCACGGATTTTGTCCTTGAGGAGGACGATGGCGGCTTGGTCGGCCGGGTTTTCCGCGCCTTTGTCCTCGATGAAGTCGCCGAAGCTGGTGTCGTCGGAATCGCCGACGGGCGCCTGGAGCGAGATGGGTTGCTGGGCCATCTTGAGGACGGCGCGGACCCGCTCGACGGGGAGTTGGATTTCGTCGGAAATTTCCTCCGGGGAGGGCTCGCGTCCGTATTCCTGAACGAGTTGTTTTTGGACGCGAATCAGCTTGTTGATCGTCTCGATCATGTGGACCGGGATCCGGATGGTCCGGGCCTGGTCGGCGATCGAGCGGGTGATGGCCTGGCGGATCCACCATGTCGCGTAGGTGGAAAATTTGTAGCCCCGGCGGTATTCGAATTTCTCGACCGCCTTCATGAGGCCCATATTGCCTTCCTGGATGAGGTCGAGAAACGAGAGGCCGCGGTTGGTGTATTTTTTGGCGATGGAAATGACGAGGCGGAGGTTGGCCTCGACCATCTCGGTCTTCGCGCGAAGGGCCTTGCGGTGCCAGGACTTCAACTCCGCATGGCGGGCGTCGAGTTCGGCGTCGTCCATCCAATTGCGGAGGTGCATCTCGCGGACCTGTCCGGCGAGGTGGCGGCGGATGCGGCAATCCTCGTCGCCGCTGTGTTTTTGGAGTTCGCGGTTGAGGTTGTGGGCCGCGCGGATGTTCTCATCGGCGAGGAGGACAAAGTCCTCGACGACCTTCTGTTTGAAGAAAAACTTCGGGTAGAGTTTTTGGAGCGAGGCGATTGATCGCGCGAGGGTCTTGCGGTCGGCGTCCGCCACCTTCTTGTGGCCGGCAATTTTTTTGGCGTAGAGTTCCGAAATGTTGTCGGAGACGCGTTTGACCTGCTGGCAGAGCCGCGGCAGGCCTTTCATGTATTGCTCGCGGCTTTCGATTTTCTTGTCGAGGATGACGCGGTCGAAGCGTTCGCGCGCGTCGATGAGTTTCTGGGCGAGGTCGAGGTGGGCGCGGCCGATGAAGCCGAATCCGTAAAGGATTTCCTGGACCTTGAGTTCGGCCTCCTCGATGCGCTTGGAGATTTCGACTTCCTGTTCGCGGGTGAGCAGCGGCACCTGGCCCATCTGCTTGAGATACATGCGGACCGGGTCGTCGAGGATGTCGAGTTTCGAATCCGCTTTGTCGTCCTTTTCCTCCTCCTCGGCCTCCTTGGCGCGGCCGTCTTTGACGCGGTCCACCTCCGACGACTCGATGATTTCGATCTCGACCGCGCGGAGTTGGGTGAGAACGGTGTCGATCGTCTCGGCGTCGTTGACATTCTCCGGCAGGGCCTCTTCGAGGTCCTCGTAGGTGATGTAGCCCTGTTCCTTGGCGAGTCGGATCAGCTCGCGGACCTTGTCCTGCAGGACCTTGGGTGCGTCGGCGGGGGTGGCGGGCAACAACCCCGAGAGCTTCGAGGCTGGCGCGGAAGGCTTGGCGGATTTGGATGATTTGGAGGATTTGGAAGGGGAGGGGGTCTTGGAGGCGGATGCTTTCGCGGATGGGGCGGGTGCGGCGGCCTTGGACGCGGACGACTTCGAAGACGCGGGCGACTTCGAAGACGCGGGCGATTTGGGGGCGGATGGCTTGACCGCAGGTTTCGGGGCCGGCTTGGCGGTGGCCTTCACCGGATGGGAATGACCGGGCTTCGGATGTCCGGTTTTGGCGTCGGCCGGCTTGTTTGCGGGTTGCGCGGGTTGTTGGGGAGCCGTTTGGGCGGCGGGGCCGGCCGGTGGCTTTGCGGGCGGGTGCGCGGCTTTTGGCGAAGACTTGGCGGGTGTCTTCGATTTGGGTGTGGCCTTATTGGAAGCGCGGGAACCCGCGCCCGAATGAGATTTGGCGGCAGCTTTCAATGATCCTTATGGCTTAAGCGGAGGGCCGGATAAGATCGTTCAAGCGGTGCGAAAGGTCAAGGATTTGTTTTTGGAGTTCGATGGCTTGGTCGGAGGAGAGACCGGGTTCGCGAAGGCGGGCTTTGAGGGATTCCTGATCCGAGCGCAGCCGGGCGGCGAGCAGGCCGTTCCATGCCGAGCGGCAGGCATCGAGCGGGTTGTCCGGGAGATTTTCCGGGTCGAGAGAGGCGAGGGCGCGTTCCATGGGCGCCGGGAGGGAGGCGGCGAAGGTAGCTTGCGAGGCCGGGGAATCGAGTGGTTCCTGGGTGGCGAGGATTCTGGCGAGCACATCGCCCCCGGCTCCGATGGCGGGGTTGGGATCCTGAGCGGCGAGCCACTTGCGGGAGGCGGGGTCGTAGAGCGCCAACCGGCAGAGAAGCTCGACCCCGGCGGATAGGCTTACGACCTGCGGAGCCGCCCCGGCGGGCTCGGCGGGGGAATCCGGGCGGGGTTGTTTGGCCTGGCGGAGCTGGTCGGCCAGCGTGCGCGGTGGGATGCCAAGGCGCGCGGAGATGCGGGCGGTGACGAGTTCGCGCTGAACCGGGTCCTTCACAAGCGCCACGAACGTGCCCAGTTTGCGGGTGGCGGTGGCGAGTTTGCCGGGGTCGGAGGCCGCCCCGCTCTCCATGGTCCGGTCCACGGCATATTCAAAAAAGTCCCTCGCCGCCGCGACACGTTCCCGGAACGCGCCGGCACCCTCCTGGCGGATGAGGGAATCCGGGTCGTGGCCCTCGGGCAGACGCGCGACGCGGACGGCGAGGCCGCATTCGACGAGGGCCGGGACCGAGCGGTTGGTGGCTTCTTGTCCAGCTCGGTCGGAGTCGAAGCAGAGAATGACCGACTCGACGAAG
>Ga0209594_1001607_pt1 | contig 11092 bp, 9 predicted proteins | sample AshMeaCrysSpring_FD_184126 | JGI IMG/M metagenome (GOLD analysis project Ga0209594, IMG submission 184126) | Groundwater microbial communities from Big Spring, Nevada to study Microbial Dark Matter (Phase II) - Ash Meadows Crystal Spring... | ecosystem: Environmental > Aquatic > Deep subsurface >...
TGCCCAGGCCGGCATCGTCGCCGCCGCTACCGGGCGTTGCGGCGGACGAAGTCCGCCATGCGCGCCACGCCGTCCTCGATGGCCTTGTTGGCGGCGGCGTAGCTGAAGCGGATGTGCTGGCCCTCGCCGGGCACGCGCGGCCCGAAGTGGATGTCTGCCAGCACGGCGACCCCCGCCTCGTTCAGCAGGCGCACGCGGAACTCCTCCGAATCCTTCGCGCCGATCCTGCGGCAGGCTTCCGTGACATTGGGCCAGGCGTAGAACGCGCCGCCGGGGCTCTGGCAGGTGACGCCGGGAACGGCGTTCAGCAGGCCCACGATGAGGTCGCGGCGCTGCCGGAAGCTTTCGCGCATCATGTCGGCCGCGTCCTGCGGACCGTTCAGCGCCTCGACCGTGGCCCACTGGCTGATCTGCGAGGCGCAGGAGTCGGTGTTGGTGACCCAGCGCGTGAAGACGGGCGCGAGCGCCCTGTTGACCGCGTAGCCCAGCCGCCAGCCGGTCATCGCCCACGTCTTCGAGGCCCCGTCGGAAATGATGGTCCGCTCCTGCATCCCGGGGATGCTCGCGAGCGAGGCGAAGGCGCCGTCGTAGACGAGGCGGCTGTAGATCTCGTCGGCGTACACCCACACGTCCGGGTGCCTGGCGAGGACGGCGGCGATGGCCGCCATATCCTGCTTCGGGACGATTCCCCCGGTGGGGTTCTGGGGGGAGTTGAGGATCAGGAGCTTCGTGCGCGGCGTGATCTTCGCTTCCAGCTCGGCGGGGTCGAAGGTGAAGCCGCGCGACTCGCGCAGGGGGATCGGCACCGGCACCGCGCCCATGGCGCGGATCTGCGATTCGTAGATCGGGAAGCCGGGGTTGGGGAAGATCACCTCGTCGCCCGCGCCGTGGTCGGTGGTCGAGAGGATGGCGTAGGCGATGAAGGGCTTGGCGCCCGCGCCCACCACGACGTCGTCCGGGCTCACCGCGATGCCGCGCGTGCGCGAGACGTACTTCGCGATGGCGTCGCGCAATTCCGCGATGCCGGCCGAGGGCGTGTAGCCGTGCTTGCCGCCGCGGATGGCGGCGACGGCCGCGTCCTGGATGTTCTGCGGCGTCGGGAAGTCGGGCTGGCCGATGCAGAAGGAGATGATGTCCTTGCCGGCGGCCTGCAGCTTGGCCACCTCGGCGAGGACGACGAAGGCGTTTTCCGTTCCGAGCTGGTCGGAGCGGCGGCTGATGGCGGGCATGGGAACCATCGTTTCGGGTTGCGGGGTTTGAAGGGGACGCAACCCTTTGACGCAGTAAAGGGCGCTCACGGAGACGCAATCTCCTCGCGTCAAAGGGTTGCGTCCCCTTCAAGCCTTCATGTTACCGCGCTGGTATTCTGGTCGCGAGACAATGCGAGGGAGGCGGCGATGGCGGTGACGGCGAAGAAAGGCGGCAAGGGGTCGGCGGCGCGCAAACCGCGGACCGGGAACGAGGTCCTCGCCGACGCGAAGGAGCAGGCGCAGATCGAGCAGTACTGGCACCGGGCCGGGCGCACCAGGCCGCGCAAGCCGTCCCGGAGCTACAAGTACGTCGAGGAGCCGGCCCACCTGCAGGTGGAGCTCATCAAGCTGCAGGAGTGGGTGCGCATGCAGGGCCTCAAGGTCGCCGTCATCTTCGAGGGGCGCGATGCCGCCGGCAAGGGCGGCGTGATCAAGCGCATCGCCGAGTGCCTGAACCCCCGCATCTGCCGCATCGCGGCGCTGGGCACGCCCACGGAGCGCGAGCGCGGCCAGTGGTACTTCCAGCGCTACGTGCCGCACCTGCGCGCGCAGGGCGAGATCGTCCTCTTCGATCGCAGCTGGTACAACCGCGCCGGCGTGGAGCGCGTGATGGGCTTCTGCACGGAGGCCGAGTACCGGGAGTCCCTGCGCTCCAGCCCCCTGTTCGAGGAGATGCTCGTGCGTTCCGGGATCTACCTGATCAAGTACGGGTTCTCGGTGAACGACGAGGAGCAGGAGCGGCGCTTCCAGGAGCGCATCCGCAACCCCACCAAGCGTTGGAAGCTCTCCCCGATGGACATCGAGTCGCGCAAGCGCTGGGTCGAGTACTCGCGGGCCAAGGACGTCATGTTCGCCGCCACGGACCGGAAGAAGAGCCCGTGGTGGGTGGTCAACGCGGACAACAAGAAGAAGGCGCGCCTGAACTGCATCGCCCACCTGCTGCACCAGGTTCCGTACGAGAACATGGTGCCGGTCGAGATCGAGGTGCCGCCGCGGCAGGCCGACATCGGCTGCAAGCGGCCGAGGAAGTCGAGCCAGCGGTTCGTCGACAGCGTCTACTAGCAAACCGGCAAGCGGAGGAACCATGGGCATCGCGATTCGCGCCGACAGACTGACGCCTGCGGAAGTGTCGTTCCTGAAGTGGCAGTACGGCTTCGACGACGACGATGAGCCATTCGCGCGCGCGTTATGGCAGGCCATCGGAAGGGCCTGGGAGGCTGATGCCGCATCGGGCGGCGGCACGCGCCACCTCGAGCGCCTCGGCTGCGTCGGCGCCTACCCCGAGGAAGTCGCGCTGTACGCGAGCTTCAGGGGCGAGCGCGGCGATGCCGTCTGGAATGCGCTGATCCGTCGCGCCGGCCTGACCGACCGGCGCAAGTCCCAGGTCCCGGCGAAGGGCAATCGCCGCCGCTCGGATACGCGCTGAGGCGACCCCGCTTTTGCGATGCCGCCCACGAAGCGCGGCTGTCGGGCCGGGCTTGCCTAGCGTCCCCGGCGATCGTGTCCGTCGTGCCCGCGGGGGTCGCGATGCGCCCGCCAATCGTTGCGCCCGTGCAGGGTCACCCGCTCGTATCGCGGGGGGTGCGGCGCGACGTGATGCACGTGGACGGGGCGGGTCCGGTAAACCACGGCCGGCGGCCCGTAGTAGGCCGTCGCAGGGCGGACAAGGACCGGGGGCGGGGCGTAGTAGACCGGCGCCCGCGTGACATAGACCGGGGCCGCCGGATAGTAGGCGGGCGGCGGCGCCCCGTAGGCGGGGCCGTAGTAGGGACTGGAATGGGCGGCGATGCTCGCGCCGGTGAGCGCGCCCAGCACGCCGCCCACCACGGCGCCGTTGTGCCCGTTGACGCTGTGGCCGATGGCGGCCCCGAAGACGCCGCCCACAATGGCGCCCACGCCCGGGTCGCCGGCGGACGCGTCGGCCGGAAGGAGGGTGGCGCCCGTGCTCAAGGCGATGGCGGCGATCACGAAGGGCTTCCTGAACATGGTTCGTCTCCTGGCTTGTGGTCGTTTTGACGGTCGGAGCCAGATGCCTGTTCTTCCCGGATGGCGGCCCCGGCTCCAGCCTCCTTAACGCGCGAGGCGCCGAAAAGGCGACATCCCGGACAATTGGTTACACATCCACCTCCTGGAGGCTGCGCAGGCGGGCGGCCTCCTCCAGATCGCGCGCGCCTGGGGGCTGTTCTTCGTCTTGCGGTTTTCCGTGTAGTCGACGGCCTGCCGGAAGCTGCGCCTGTCGGCCTCCTTGTAGACCTTGGCGCAGAAGGTTTCCTGCCCGCGGCGCACGACGAAGACCATCGCCTCCTTGCCGCTCATGAGCTGGCGCACGAAGGTGTCGATGAGGCCGTCTTCCAGCAGCGGGTGCAGGCGCTTGGGTGTCTTCATGGCGTCATTGTGCGCGGGTTCGCCCCGCCTGGCGCGGGAGCGGCGCCAACTGCCGCAGGCAGGGCCACGCTGCCAGGCGGGCGGGGCTATGATCCTTCCACCGTTTGCCGGGGAGGAGTCCATCATCAGCCGCGTCGCTTGCGCCGCACTCCTGGCCGCCCTGGTGCTGTCGTCCGCCTTTCCGGCGGCGGCCGAGCCGCTGCGCGTCGGATCGAAGCGCTTCACGGAATCCTACGTCCTCGGCGAGATCCTCGTGCAGTCCGCCACGCGTGCCGGGGCGCCGGCCGAGCACCGGCCCGGCCTCGGCAACACCGCCATCCTGTTCGAGGCGCTCAAGGGCGGCGCGATCGATGCCTACCCCGAGTACACCGGGACGATCGCCCGCGAGATCCTGAAGGAGCGCTCGCCGATGGACCTCGAGGCGATCAATCGGCGGCTCGCGCCCCTCGGCCTCGCGGCGAGCGTGCCGTTCGGCTTCTCGAACGGCTACGCGCTCGGCGTGCGCGAGGAAGTGGCGGCGGCGCGCGGCCTCGCCAGGATCTCCGACCTGGCGCGCCACCCCGACCTCGCCCTCGGGCTCTCCCACGAGTTCCTGCGGCGAGAGGACGGCTGGCCGGGCCTGAAGGCGGCCTATGCGCTGCCGCAGCGCGACCCGCGCGGACTCGACCACGGCCTCGCCTACGAGGCCCTGGCGGCGGGCGAGGTGGCGGTCATCGACCTCTACACGACGGACGCGAAGATCGCGCGCTACCGCGTGAAGGCGCTGGAGGACGACCGGCGCTTCTTCCCGCGCTACGACGCCGTGGTGCTGCATCGTCGCGATGCCCCGGCGCGGCACCCGCGCGCCTTCGAGGCCTGGGGACGCCTCGCCGGCTCCCTGGACGAGGCGCGCATGATCCGGCTCAACGCCCGGGCGGAACTGGACCGCTTGGACTTCGCGGCCGTGGCGCGCGAGCATCTCACGGCCGCGCCGACCGCAGCGCCCCGCAGCCTGTGGTCGGCGGTCTTCGCACCCGACTTCCCGCGGCTGCTGCGCGAGCACGCGACGCTCGTGTTCGCGTCCCTGCTTGCGGCGGTCGCGCTTGGTGTCCCGCTCGGCATTCTTGCGGCGCGCGTGCGCGTCCTCTCGCAACCGGTGCTCGCCGCCGCCGGGCTGGTGCAGACCATCCCCTCGCTCGCACTCCTCGCGTTCCTCGTGCCGATCGCCGGCATCGGCGTCGCGCCGGCGCTCGTCGCGCTCTTCCTCTACGCCCTGCTTCCCATCGCGCGCAACACCCAGGTCGGCATCGCCGGCGTCCCGCCGGGGATGCGCGACGCGGCGCGGGCGCTGGGATTCTCGCCACGGCAATCCCTCGTCCTGGTCGAGCTGCCGCTGGCGCTGCCCACGATCCTCGCGGGGGTGAAGATCTCGGCGGTCATGAACGTGGGCACCGCGACGATCGCGGCGTTCGTCGGCGCGGGGGGGTTCGGCGAGCGCATCGCGCAGGGCCTCGCGGTGAACGACAGCCAGCTTCTCCTCGCCGGCGGGTTGCCGGCGGCGGCGATGGCCCTGGCGGTTCACGGCGCCTTCGAGTGCGCGGAGCGCCTCGCCGGCCGGCGTCCCGCGCCCTAGGCGCCGCCCTGCTCGCGCGCGATCTCGTTTTGCCTGGGCACGCATGCAGGCCGCGAGACCGGCGAGCTGGAGCGTCTCCGACCCGGGCGCCGTGGCGGAAATCAACCTGCGCGTCGCGCATCGAGCCCATCACGCCGCCAGCAGGTCCTCGCGAGCAGCGCATTCGCGGCGGCGGCCGCCGCGAACGACGTCCGGGATTTCTCGCTGGACTGCGTGGGCCGCATCCTCGTTGCCAAGGGATACGGTACGCTCGGGCTGTACCCTCTTCACTTGGCCTGCTGAATTGCTCATCCTGCAGCTCTCCGACGTCTCGCTCGCCTACGGCCACGTTCCGTTGCTCGATCATGCGGGCCTGGTGATCGGGCCGGGCGAGCGCATCGGCCTCATCGGCCGCAACGGCACGGGCAAGTCGAGCCTGATCCGGGTGATCGAGGGCGCGGCGCGCGCCGACGACGGCAAGGTGTGGCTGGAACCGGGGCTGCGGCTCGCGAGCGTGGCGCAGGAGCCGGCCTTCGAGGCGGGCCGCACCGTCTTCGAGGCCGTGGCCGAGGGATTGGGGGAAGGCACGCGGCAGCTCGTGGCCTATCACGAGACGGCCCACGCCCTTGCCGCCCATCCCGGCGGGGCGGAGGAGGCCGTGCTCCTCGCGCGGCTGCAGGCGCTGCAGGAGTCGCTCGAGGCGGACGGCGGCTGGGCCCTAGAGCACCGCATCGAGGCGACCCTGGGCCGCCTCGGGCTGCCGCAGGACACGCCGGTGGCGGAGCTGTCCGGCGGGCTGCGCAAGCGCGTGGCGCTCGCCCGCGCGCTGGTGCGCGAGCCCGGCCTGCTGCTCCTCGACGAGCCCACCAACCACCTCGACATCGACGCCATCGAGTGGCTGGAGGGGATGCTGCTCGGCTTTCCGGGCGCGGTGCTCTTCGTCACCCACGACCGGCGCTTCCTCGACCGCGTCGCGACCCGCATCGTGGAACTGGACCGTGGCCGCTTGGCGGACTTTCCGGGCAACTTCAGCGCCTACGAGGCGCGCAAGGCGGAGATGCTCGCCATCGAGGCGGTGGTGAACCGCAAGGCCGACAAGGTGCTCGCGCAGGAGGAGGCGTGGATCCGCAAGGGCGTCGAGGCGCGCCGCACCCGCAACGAGGGGCGCGTGCGGCGGCTGGAGGCGCTGCGCCTCGAGCGCGCCGCACGGCGCGAGCGGGTCGGCCGTGTGGACATTGCCCTGTCGCCCGGCGAGCGCTCGGGGAAGCTCGTTGCGGAACTGGAGCGGGTCACCAAGCGGTTCGGGGACAAGCGCGTGGTGCAGGAGTTTTCCGCGCGCATCCTGCGCGGGGACCGCATCGGCCTCATCGGCCCGAACGGATGCGGCAAGTCCACGCTGCTCAAGCTCATCCTGGGCGGGCTCGAGCCCGACGCCGGAACCGTGCGTTTGGGAACGAAGGTCGCCGTCGCCTACTTCGACCAGTTCCGCGCCGCGCTCGACGACGAGGCGACGCTCGCGGAGACCATCTCCCCGGGAAGCGACTTCGTCGAGATCGACGGCGGCCGCAAGCACGTGATCAGCTACCTCGGCGACTTCCTTTTCCCGCCGGAACGTGCCAGCGCACCGGTGCGGACCCTGTCCGGCGGCGAGAGGAACCGCCTGCTGCTGGCGCGTCTCTTCAGCCGGCCCGCCAACGTGCTGGTGCTGGACGAGCCCACCAACGACCTCGACATCGAGACGCTCGAGCTCCTCGAGGCGCTGCTGCAGGACTATCCCGGGACCCTGTTCCTCGTGAGTCACGATCGCGCCTTCCTCGAAAACGTCGTCACGCAGACCATCGCCTGGGAGGGGGAGGGGCGCTGGAAGGAGTACGCCGGCGGCTACGCGGACTGGCAGCGGGCGAAGTCCTTCCCGCCGCGCGATGCGGCGGTGCCGGTGGCCGCCGACGCGGAAAGGCCCGCGCAGGCGGAGAAGGCGGACAACCGGGCGGCGCGCCGGCGCTCCAAGCTCTCGTTCAACGAGGTGCGCGAACTCGACGCCCTTCCCGAACGGCTGCAGGCCCTGGAAAGGGAGCAGGCCGACCTCGCGAAGCGGCTCGCCGACCCCGCGCTGTACCAGGACCGCACGGTCGACCTCAAGGCGCTCAACGCCCGGCACGAGGCCATCGACGCGGCGCTCACGGCGCTGCTGGTGCGCTGGGAGGAACTCGAGGCGAAGCGCGGCGAGGCGACCTGAAGCGCGAATCGCCATGCCCTGGCCCCTGCCCGCCCGCCGACGACCCGAGCCCGCCCGCGATTTCCGCGACCAGGCGGTCCAGGAGGCCCTCGACCGGGCGGTGGGCGACTATCGACCGGAAAAACGGCTGCGTACGCGGCTCGTGCGCAGGGCGCTCGTCGCCCTCGTGGCGCTGGCGACGATGGCGGGCTTCTGGGCGGCGCTGCACCACTCGGCGCCGAGGCCGGCGCCGAAGCCGGTCGAGCGCAAGCCCATTCCCGTGCAGCTGCTTCCCCCGTCCGCCCCGCCCTGACGGCGGAGGCGGCGCTGCTCAGCGCGCCGCCTGCTTGAGGCGGGCGAGCTTGCCGGCGTAGCGGTCGGTGTCCTGGCGCGTGACGCTGTTGCGCAGGGCGAGGGCCAGGTGGCGCCTCGCCTCCTCGTCCCGGCCCAGCGGCGTCAGCGCGGCGGCCAGCCAGTAGTGGAACTCGTGGTAGTCGGGATTGCGCTCCACCTCCCGGGCGAAGTACCCGCGCGCCGTCTCGTAGTCGCCGGCCTGCATGGCGGCGATCCCCTTCTCGAACAGGCTGAACGGCGGCTCCGGCTCCAGCTGCTTCAGTCGCGCCTGCAGCACCGCGGCCTCGCGCACGCGGCCGAGGCTTTCGAGGACCGGGATGAGGTTCGCCATCGTTCGCGTGTTGTTCGGCTGGTGCGCGAGCGCGCGGTCGAAGGCGATCGCGGCCTCGTCGGCGCGGCGCTTGCGGCCGTAGATCACGCCCAGCGTGTTGTAGGCGGCGGCGAAGTCCGGGGCCTGCCGCACCGACTCGCGCGCGAACCAGTAGGCGTCGTCGATGCGGCCCGCGGCCACCGCCTCGACGGCGCGGTTGTTCAGGTACATGGCGAGAATCGTGTTCTCGCCGATCTCCTTCCAGCGCAGCCCGCGGATGTCCGGCGGCGGCAGGAAGTCGATGGTGTACTGCTCCCCGTCGTCGATGTGCGACCCCACCTCCGGCGGCCGGCGGCCGAGCGTCAGGTTCACGTGTCCCGCGAAGAGCTGGATGTTGCCGGTACGGCTCAGGGTGTCGTCCACGTGCACCCGCTGGTAGCGCACGGCGACGCCCAATTCCCTGGCCAGCGCCGCGGTCATGATCACCAGCGACAGGCAGTTCCCCGTGCGCTCCTCGAAGGCCTGGGCGGCGTTGCGCGTGAAGGTGGCGTCGTACTCGAGCTTGAGGGCGTCCGGGCGGCGGATGGCGTCGACGAGGGCGCGCTGCCGTCCCCGCGGCGTGGTCGCGATGCCGACTTCGGTCGCGAGGTAGCGCTTCATCGCCTCGGTCACGGCGAAGACGCTGCCGGGGTCGACGTCCTGCCCGGGCGCGCGGAAGAGCGCGTCCGCGAACAGCGGGTCGCCCGGCGCGGGCGGCAGCGTCGGCGCGGCCGCGCAGGCCGACAGCAGGAGCGACAACAACCCGATCTGGAGCGAGCGCATGGGCACCTCCCCGTTTCCCTGCGGGCCATTTTGCGGCCGAACGGGCACCGGGTCCACCCGGGCCCGCCGGGGTCAGTCGAGCTTCAGGCGGAGCGTCTTCGCGACCAGGGCCCGCACCAACTCGCCCAGGGGTTGATGACGAGGGGCTTGCCGCGGAAGTCGGAGCGCTTGCGGTAGTCCAGGGCGAGGCCGCAGAGGGGGGCGTCGCGCATCGTGCCGCGCGGCGGCGCTGACGCACGCAACGTGTTGCGGCATGGGGCCGCTGGGGCGGGGTTCGTCGTCGTGTAGAATGCTGGCAGCGCCGATTTGATCCAACAGCTTGCGGGCGCTCAATAAATGCCGCTAAAGCGACTGGCCCGAAAACCCGTCGCCCCGCCGCTGACGGGTTTTTTGCTTGTCCGCACAGGAACCCCGCCCGCGCGGGAACGACGACGATGACAGACGCGAACCGCACCGCCCGCATCGAGGCCCTCGAGGCCGCCCTCGCGAACCGCATCCTGGTGCTCGACGGCGCCATGGGCACCATGGTGCAGCGCTACCGCCTCACCGAGGCCGAATACCGGGGCGGGCGCTTCGCGGCGCACGCCAAGGACCTGCGCGGCAACAACGACCTCCTCACGCTCACGCGCCCGCAGGTCATCCGCGAGATCCACGCGCAGTACCTCGAGGCCGGCGCGGACATCCTCGAGACCAACACCTTCAATTCGACCACGATCTCGCAGGCCGACTACCACCTCGAGGCGATCGTCTCGGAACTGAACCGCGAGGGCGCCCGCCTGGCCCGCGCCGTGGCCGACGAGTACACGGCGCGCAACCCGGCGAAGCCGCGCTTCGTGGCGGGCGTGCTGGGCCCGATGAACCGCACCCTCTCCCTGTCGCCGGACGTGAACGATCCCGGCTTCCGCGCGGTCACCTTCGACCAGGTGAAGGACGCCTACCTCGAGGCCACGCGCGCGCTCGTGGTGGGCGGGGCGGACATCCTGATGGTCGAGACCATCTTCGACACCCTGAACGCCAAGGCGGCGCTCTTCGCCATCGACGAGTTCTTCGAGCAGTCGGGCGAGCGCCTGCCGGTGATGATCTCCGGCACCATCACCGACGCCTCGGGGCGCACGCTCTCCGGGCAGACGCCGGAGGCGTTCTGGAACTCGGTGCGCCACGCACGGCCGCTCTCCATCGGCTTCAACTGCGCGCTGGGCGCGCGCCAGCTGCGCCCGCACGTGAAGGAGATCGCCCGCATCGCGGACACGCGCGTCTCCGCGCACCCCAACGCGGGCCTGCCCAACGCCATGGCCGAGTACGACGAGACGCCCGAGGAGACCGCCGCGTTCATCCGCGAGTGGGCCGAGGCGGGCTGGCTCAACATCACCGGCGGGTGCTGCGGCACCACTCCGGCCCACATCGCGGCGATCGCGAAGGCGGTGGCGGGCTGCAGGCCGCGCGCCGTCCCGGCGATCGCGCCGAAGCTGCGCCTCTCCGGCCTCGAGCCGCAGAACATCGGCGACGACTCCCTGTTCGTGAACGTGGGCGAGCGCACCAACGTCACCGGCTCGAAGGCCTTCGCGCGCCTCGTCCTCGCGGGCGACTATCCCGAGGCGCTCTCGGTCGCGCGGCAGCAGGTGGAGAACGGCGCGCAGGTGATCGACGTGAACATGGACGAGGCGATGCTCGACTCGCAGGCGGCCATGACCCGGTTCCTGAACCTGGTCGCCGCGGAGCCGGACATCGCGCGCGTGCCGATCATGATCGACAGCTCCAAGTGGAGCGTCATCGAGGCGGGCCTCAAGTGCGTCCAGGGCAAGGCCATCGTCAACTCCATCTCCCTCAAGGAAGGCGAGGCGGAGTTCGTCCGGCACGCCCGCCTCGCGCGCCGCTACGGCGCCGCGGTGATCGTGATGGCCTTCGACGAGAAGGGGCAGGCGGACACGCTCGAGCGGAAGAAGGCGATCTGCGAGCGCTGCTACCGGATCCTCACCGGGCAGGTGGGCTTCCCGGCCGAGGACATCATCTTCGACCCCAACATCTTCGCGGTGGCCACGGGCATCGAGGAGCACAACCGCTACGGGCTGGACTACATCGAGGCCGTGGCGTGGATCCACCGCCACCTGCCGCACGCGAAGACCTCCGGCGGCGTCTCGAACCTGTCGTTCTCGTTCCGCGGCAAC
>Ga0209594_1001615_pt1 | contig 11051 bp, 8 predicted proteins | sample AshMeaCrysSpring_FD_184126 | JGI IMG/M metagenome (GOLD analysis project Ga0209594, IMG submission 184126) | Groundwater microbial communities from Big Spring, Nevada to study Microbial Dark Matter (Phase II) - Ash Meadows Crystal Spring... | ecosystem: Environmental > Aquatic > Deep subsurface >...
CAACCACCTCCGCGACGCCGCCGCCGATCCCCACGTCCACTTCGTCGAACACCAGGGTCGGGATGGCGCTGAGCCCCGCCGTGACGACCTGCAGGGCGAGGCTCACGCGGGAGAGCTCGCCGCCGGACGCAACCCGGGCCAGCGGCGCTGGCGTTTGTCCGGGGTTGGCCGTCACGAGAAACTCCACGCGCTCCCGCCCGAAGGCCCCGGCCTGATCGTCAGAAAGCGGCTGCACCGCGACTGCGAAGACCCCGGCGGGCATGCCGAGGGTGCGCATCCGTTCGGTCACGGCCGCGCTGAGCCGCGGCGCCGCCACGGCCCGGGCGGCGCTCAGGGCGCCGGCGGTTTCCAGGAACCGTTCCCTGGCTGCTGCCGCTTCGCGCCCGAGACCGGCGGATCGGGTGCCTGCCGCGCGCAGGGCGGCCAGTTCCGCGGCCTGGCTGCGGGCCCGCTCAGCCAGTTCTTCCGGGCGGACGCGGTGCTTGCGGGCGAGGGCATGAATGGCCGACAGGCGCGCGTCGAGCGCCTGGAGCCGAGCCGGGTCTGGCTCGACGTCTTCGCAATAGGCCCGCAACGCCGCCGCTGCCTCGCGCAGCTGGATGCCGGCCCCATCGAGCAGGTCGCGGACCGGGGCGAGACTGCCGTCGATCCCGAGCAGGGAGTCGAGCGCGGCCAAGGCCCGAGAGAGTCGCGCGTCGAGGGCGTCCTCATCCTCGTGCAACGCGGCGAGCAGCCGTCCGGCTTCGGCGCCGAGCCGCTCGACGTTGGCGAGCCGCCGGTGCTCCCCGTCGATCGCTTCCAGCTCGCCCTCGACGAGACCGAGGGCGTCGAGCTCCGCCACCTGGTGCTCGAGCAGCGCGAGCCGGGAGGCTCTGTCGGCCGCCTGGGCAAGCGCCGCGGCCTTCTCCGCCTCAAGCTGCTGCCAGGTCCGCCACGCCTGCGCCGTATCGCCGGCCAGCGCCCGGGCGTCCGCATAGGCGTCCAGCAGGTCGCGCTGGGCGGCGCGGTGGAGTAGCGACTGGTGTGCATGCTGGCCGTGGATGTCGACCAGACGCTCGCCGAGCTGCTGCAGGGACTGGAGCGGCACCGGGCTGCCGTTGACGTAAGCGCGAGACTTGCCGTCGCGCACCAGGACGCGGCGCACCAGGCACTCCTCGCCACCGCCGAGGTCCTGTTCCGCGAGCCAAGCCCTCACGGAGGGCAGGTTTTCCAGGTCGAAGCTCGCCGCCACCTCCGCGCGCTCGGCGCCGTTCCGAATCGTGCCCGAGTCCGCCCGTTCCCCAAGGGCGAGGCCGAGCGCATCGACGAGGATCGACTTGCCCGCGCCGGTCTCGCCAGTCAGGACGGTCATCCCGCCCCGCAGCTCGAGCTCCAGCTCGCTGGCGAGCGCATAATCGCGGACGTGCAGCCGGGTCAGCATCGCCGGGGCCTAGCGGGGTGACTCGCTCCAGCCGAGCTTGGCGCGCAGCAGCTCGAAGTGGTCGTGGCCGGTCGGGTGGATGAGGCGGATGGCGCGCGCGTGCTTGCGAATGCGCACCGCCGAGTCGCGCCGCATCGGCTGCGTGTCCTGGCCGTCGCAGGTGACGCGCAGGTGCTCGGGGTCGGTGCGACCGCACACGCGGATCTCTATCACGCTGCTTCCCCCGACGACCAGGGGCCGATTACTCAGCGTGTGGGGGCACAAAGGGACGAGCACCAGGGCATCGAGCCCGGGCTGGACCAGCGGGCCGCCGCCCGAAAGCGCGTAGGCGGTCGAGCCGGTCGGCGTCGAGACCACCAGGCCGTCGGAACGCTGCGAATTGACGAAACGGCCGTCGATGTAGGTCTCGAACTCGATCAGCCTCGCGGTGTTCCACTTGTGCAGGACCACATCGTTGAGCGCGGTGCTCGCGTGCCGGTCGCCGTCCGCCGGACCGACCGTGGCCTCCAGCAGGCAGCGCGGGTCCTCGACGTACTCGCCGTCCAGGATGCGCCCGAGGGACTCGGTCGCGCGGGCCGGCGAGATGTCGGTCAGGAAGCCGAGCCGCCCGAGGTTGATGCCCGCGACGGGCACGCCGGCCTTGGCCGCCTCCCGCGCGGCGTGCAGCAGGGTGCCGTCGCCGCCGATGACGACCAGCAGATCGACGGTGCCGACCAGGGAGGACAGGGGAAGGCCCGGCTGCCCGCCCGGGTCGAGCAGATCCGCGCTGGCCGGGTCCATGTGGACGTGGTGCCCCCGCCCGGTGAGGAAAGCCGCCACCCGTCGCAGCGTCTCGGGAACCGTCCGCCGGACCGGCTTGGTGACCAGGCCGATACGCCGGAAGTCGGGTGGGGCAGGCGTCACGGTTCCCTCCTGGAAACGATGCGGGCCGGAATCGCCCCGGCGGGTACAGTGGCGGCAAACCTAGCACGGGGCCAAAGGAGCGCCAACCGCCGTGCGTTCCTTGACACCAGTGGTCCCCGACCTCACTATTTCCAATGGCTTAGCACTCAAAAGTTTCGAGTGCTAACAATCCGTGCTCCCTGTTCATTTCCCGGCGCAGCGTGTCCCAGACCCCCGGCAACAAGCCCTCCGATGCCTCGATCGGCGACCGCGCCCAGCATTTCCTCAAGGTGCTGGTGGAGCGGTACATCCGGGACGGCCAGCCGGTGGGCTCGCGAACGCTCGCGCGCGACGCCGGTGGCGACCTGAGCCCGGCGACCATCCGCAACGTCATGGCCGACCTCGAAGAGCTCGGCCTGGTCGCCTCGCCGCATACCTCGGCCGGACGCATCCCCACCATCAGTGGTTACCGCTTCTTTGTCGACTCGTTGATGACGCTGAGGCCACTTGCCGAGCGGGAGGTCGCCGACGCGCGCCGCCGGATCGCCTCGGATCTCGACGGCCGGGCGATCCTGGACCGGGCCTCGCGGCTGCTGTCCGAGTTCACGCACATGGCCGGCATCGTCATGCTGCCGCGGCGCGAGCGGGTCGCCTACCGCCAGATCGAGTTTCTGCCGCTGTCAGGCCAGCGAGTGCTCGCCATCCTCGTCACCAGCGAGGGCGAGGTGCACAACCGCGTGATCGAGACCGCTAAGCGCTACGCACCGGCCGAGCTCGAGCAGGCGGCCAACTTTCTCAACCGGACTTATGGCGGCAAGGATCTCGAGAGCGTCCGCCACGCGGTGCTCACGGAGCTGCGCGAGACGCGGGAGACCCTGGATGCCATCATGCGCCGCGCCGTCGAGATGGCGGGCCCGGTGCTGAACGGCCACCCTGGGCGAGACACGCTGGTGGTGGCGGGCCAGACCAACCTGATGGACTTTGGCGAGCTGGCGCATCTCGAGCGCCTGCGACAGCTGTTCGACGCCTTCACGGAGCAGCAGCAATTGCTGCACCTGCTCGACCGCTGCATGGCGGCGGACGGGGTGCAGATCTTCATCGGCGAGGAGTCGGGCTACCGGGTGCTGGACCAGTGCAGCGTCGTCACCTCGCCCTACGGCGTGGACGGCGAGGTGGCCGGCGTCCTCGGGGTGATCGGCCCCACCCGAATGGCTTACGACCGGGTTGTCCCGATCGTCGACGTCACCGCCCGGCTGCTGGGGGCGGCCTTGAAAGCGCTTTGACCACCCACAATTAAGGGTAATTTAAGGGCCGCCTTTGCCGTGCGCCCGGGCCAGGATTTCGCACTGAGAGACCGAAGCAGGACCATGAGCACAGCAGAAGAGACCCCCGAACACGCCCCCTTGCCCGACAGTGCGCCGCCGGAAGGCGCGGACGCGGCGCCAGAAGCGGCGGCTGACCTGCGCCCCTTGCTGGAGGACGCCCGGGCGAAGGCAGACGAGAACTACGACAGGTTCATGCGGGCGACCGCGGAGCTGGAGAACGCCCGCCGGCGGGCCGAGCGCGACCTGGAAGCGGCCCGCAAGTTTGCGCTGGAGCGCTTCGTGGCTGAGCTGCTGCCGGTGCGTGACAGTCTCGAGCTCGGCATCGGCGCCGCGGGCGAGGCCCAGGCGGATGCCGCCAAGCTGCACGAGGGGATGCAGCTGACGCTCAGGATGCTGGAGGACGCGATGCAGAAGTTCGGAGTCGAGCGCCTCGATCCGCAGGGCGCGCCCTTCGACCCGAATCTCCACCAGGCGCTGTCCGTGCAGCCGCGCGACGACGTCCCGCCCAACACGGTGGTCGTGGTCGTGCAGAAAGGCTACGCGCTGAACGGCCGGCTCGTGCGGCCGGCGATGGTCATGGTCTCGCGCCCGAGCGAGGCGCGCGGCATCGACGAAAAGGCTTGAAACAAAGGGGAATTTGCCCCAACTGAAAGCTTAGTCAGGCGGCGCGAGCCAGCCCCGGATTTCTGGAGAGAGAACCAATGGCCAAGATCATCGGCATCGACCTCGGCACCACCAACTCGTGCGTGGCAATCATGGAGGGCGGCAAGCCCAAGGTGATCGAGAACAGCGAGGGCGATCGCACGACGCCCTCGATCGTCGCCTTCAACGAAGACGGTGAAGTCATCGTCGGCCAGCCGGCCAAACGTCAGGCGGTCACGAACCCCCGCAACACCCTGTTTGCGATCAAGCGCCTGATCGGCCGCCGCTTCCAGGACGCGGAGGTGCAGAAGGACGTCGGCATGGTGCCCTACGCCATCGCCAAGGCCGACAACGGCGACGCCTGGGTCGAGGTGCGCGGCCGCAAGATGGCCCCACCGGAGATCTCGGCGCGGGTGCTGATGAAGATGAAGAAGACCGCCGAGGACTACCTCGGCGAGCAGATCACCGACGCCGTGATCACCGTGCCGGCCTACTTCAACGACTCGCAGCGTCAGGCAACCAAGGACGCCGGCCGGATCGCCGGACTCGAGGTCAAGCGCATCATCAACGAGCCGACGGCCGCCGCGCTCGCCTTCGGCATGGACAAGCAGACTGGCGATCGCAAGATTGCGGTCTACGACCTTGGCGGCGGCACCTTCGACATCTCGATCATCGAGATCGCGGACGTCGACGGCGAAAAGCAGTTCGAGGTGCTGTCGACCAACGGCGACACCTTCCTGGGCGGAGAAGACTTCGACAAGCGGGTCATCGATTTTCTGGCGGACTCTTTCAAGAAAGAGCAGGGCATCGACCTGCGTGGCGATCCCCTGGCGATGCAGCGCCTGAAGGAGGCCGCCGAGAAGGCGAAGATCGAGCTGTCGTCGACCCAGCAGACCGACATCAACCTGCCGTACATCACGGCCGATCAGACCGGGCCGAAGCACCTCAACGTCAAGCTGACGCGGGCCAAGCTCGAGTCGCTGGTCGAGGACCTGGTGCAGAAGACGATCGAGCCCTGCAAGCGGGCGATCAAGGACGCCGGCCTGTCGACGGCGCAGATCGACGACGTGATCCTCGTCGGCGGCCAGACCCGCATGCCCAAGGTCCAGGAGGTCGTGCGCGAGTTCTTTGGCAAGGACCCCCGCAAGGACGTGAATCCCGACGAGGCCGTTGCGGTCGGCGCCGCGATCCAGGGCGGCGTGCTCGGCGGCCAGGTCAAGGACGTGCTGCTGCTCGACGTCACCCCGCTGTCGCTCGGCATCGAGACCCTGGGCGGCATCATGACCCGGCTCATCGAGCGCAACACCACCATCCCAACCAAGACCTCGCAGGTGTTCTCCACGGCGGACGACAGCCAGACCGCCGTCACCGTTCACGTGCTGCAGGGCGAGCGCGAACGCGCCGCGGACAACAAGTCGCTCGGCCGCTTCGACCTCACCGACATCCCACCGGCGCCGCGCGGCGTGCCGCAGATCGAAGTCGCCTTCGACATCGATGCCAACGGCATCCTGCACGTGTCGGCGAAGGACAAGGCGACCGGCAAGCAGCAGTCGATCCGCATCACCGCGTCCTCCGGTCTCGGCGAGGGCGAGATCGAGCGCATGGTGCGCGAGGCGGAGGCGCACCGTGAGGAGGACCGTCGCTTCCACGAGCTGGTACAAGCGCGCAATCACGCCGACTCGCTGATCCATGCGACCCGCAAGTCGCTGCATGACCTCGGCGACAAGGTGGAGGCGGGCGAGAAGTCACGCATTGAGTCGGCGATAAAGGACCTCGAGGAGGCGATGAAGGGGGAGGACAAGGCCGCCATCGAGTCGCGTACCCAGGCCCTGGCCGAGGCGTCGTCGAAGATGGCCGAGCGCGTCTACGCGCAGGCCGGCACCGACAGTGCGGCAGGGGCGGCCGGGAGTGCGGGGGCCGAGAGCCAGCAGTCCGGTGGCGCGGGCGAGGACGTGGTCGATGCCGAATTCGAGGAAGTGAAGGACGACAAGAAATGAGCCGTCAGCCGTTAGCTGTCGCCCGATAGCTGACGGTTGACAGCCAGCGCCAGACAGCCACCCACCGCCGCGCTCCGGGGGATCACTCCGGTCGCGGCTATTGCCGTGAGTCGCCGACATCGAGTGGGTGGCTGCGGGGGATAGAAGCCGGACACCACATGGCCAAGCGCGACTATTACGAAGCTCTCGGCGTTCCCCGCAACGCCAGCGAGGCCGAGATCAAGAAGGCGTTCCGGCGCCTGGCGATGAAGTACCACCCCGACCGCAACCAGGACGACAAGGCGGGCGAGGCCGAGCGGCAATTCAAGGAGGTCAAGGAGGCCTACGACGTCCTGTCGGATGCGCAGAAACGCGCGGCCTACGATCAGTTTGGTCATGCCGGTATCGATCCGAGCGCCGGCATGGGGGCCCGCGGGCCGGCCGGCTTCGGTGCCGGGGCGAGCTTCAGCGACGTCTTCGGTGACGTCTTCGGCGACATCTTCGGCGCCGGACGGGGCGGGGGCGGGTCGCGGGTCCAGCGCGGCTCCGATCTGCGCTACAACCTCGAGCTCACCCTCGAGGAGGCCGTCGCCGGCACCACGGTGCGCATCCGCGTGCCGACTCTCGTCAACTGCGGCACCTGCGGCGGCAGCGGCGCGAAGAAGGGCACCTCGCCCCGGCAGTGCAACACCTGTCACGGGGCCGGCCAGGTCAGGATGCAGCAGGGTTTCTTCTCGATCGCGCAGACCTGCCCGACCTGCCGCGGCCGGGGCACCGTCATCGAGGATCCGTGTCCAAGCTGCCACGGCATGGGCCGGGTGCAGGAGTCGAAGACCCTGTCCGTGAAGGTGCCGGCCGGTGTCGACACGGGCGACCGCATCCGCCTGGCGGGTGAGGGCGAGGCCGGCGATCTGGGCGGTCCGCCGGGCGACCTCTACGTGCAGGTGCGGGTGAAGGAGCATCCGATCTTCACCCGCGAGGACAATGACCTCTATGCCGAGGTGCCGATCAGCATTGTCGTCGCGGCGCTGGGGGGCGAGCTCGAGGTGCCGACGCTGGACGGCAAGCTCAAGCTCAAGATCCCGCCCGGAACGCAGACGGGAAAGATGTTCCGGATGCGCGGCAAGGGCATCCGGCCAGTGCGGGGCGGCGCGCTAGGCGACCTGATCTGCCGCGTGCAGGTCGAGACGCCCGTCAACCTGACGGATGAGCAGAAGGAGCTGTTTCGTCGCCTCGATGAGACCCTGCAGGGCGGGGGAGGACGTCACAACCCGCAATCGACGACCTGGCTCGACGGCGTGAAGCGGTTCTTCGAGGGGCTGGGGTTCTGATCCCACGGTGCCGGGGCGTGCCTACCGACCCGGCGGGAGTTGCCGGTTTCTTCGGGTCGCCGGGCCTGTGGTTCAACCTGTGGTTCAATCTGACCTTCGCTGATCCTTCCTGAAGGAAAGACGCCATGACCCGCATTGCGATCACGGGCGCCGCCGGGCGCATGGGCAGAACGCTGGTCGAGGCCGTGCGCGCCGCGCCAGGGCTCGCGCTGACGGTTGCCGTCGAGCGGTCCGATTCGAGCCTGCTCGGCAGTGATGCGGGCGAGCTCGCGGGGATCGGGCGCATCGGCGTTCCGCTGACGGCAGACCTGGCCGGATCGGCCGACGCCTTCGACACCCTCATCGATTTCACCGCGCCGGCGGCGACGCTCGCAAACCTGGCGTTCTGCCGGCAGGCGGGGAAGCAGATGGTCATCGGCACGACGGGGATCGATCCGGCGGGTCGGCAGGCACTCGCACAGGCCGGGGGGGAGATCGGCATCGTCTTCGCGCCGAACATGAGCGTCGGCGTGAACCTCTGCTTCCGGCTCCTCGACCTCGCCGCGCGCGTCATGGGCGCGGATGCCGATATCGAGATCGTCGAGGCGCACCACCGCCACAAGGTGGACGCCCCCTCCGGCACCGCGCTGCGGATGGGCGAGGTGGTGGCGCAGGCGCTCGGACGCGACCTCGCGCAGGTCGCGGTCTACGGCCGGCAGGGCCACACCGGCGCGCGCCCGCGCGAGGCTATCGGCTTCGAGACGATCCGCGCGGGCGACGTGGTGGGCGAGCACACGGTCTGGTTCGCGACCGAGGGCGAGCGGGTCGAGATTGCCCATAAGGCCTCGAGCCGGATGACCTTCGCGAAAGGCGCCGCGCGCGCGGCGCAGTGGCTCGCCGGCCGGTCCGCCGGCCTCTATGACATGCAGGACGTGCTGGGGCTGCGCTGACATCCCGCGTCGGCGGGGCCGCGCCGCCCCGAGACCCTGCCTCAACTCCGTCCGTACACCGGGATCGCCGCGCCGTTGATGGCGCGGGCGGCGTCCGAGGCGAGGAAGACGACGACGTCGGCGAGTGCGGCCGGCGGCACCCAGCGGCTGAAGTCCGCGTCGGGCATGGACGCCCGGTTCTGCGGCGTGTCGATGGTGCCAGGCAGGATGCAGTTGGCGTTGATGCCATGGTCGCGGTGCTCCGCCGCAAGCGTCTCGGTCAGGGTGATGACCGCGGCCTTGGAGGCGCAATAGGGCCCCATCCGCGCCTTGCCCTCGAGCGCGGCGCGCGCCGCGACATTGACGATGCGGCCGCCGCCCTGGCGCAGCATCGGCGGGACGACGGCCCGGCAGGTGTGCAGCACGCTCCGGGCATTGAGCCCCATCATCAGGTCCCAGTCCGCCTCCGGCGTCTCGTGCAGCGGCGGCCCCATGGTGAAGCCGCCGGCGATGTGGGCGAGTACATCGATCCGCCCGAGCCGCGCGATGGCCGTATCCACCGCGGCGGCCGTCGATTGGGCCGAGAGAAGGTCCGCCGAGAGCAACAGGGTGTCGGCCTCGAGCCCGAGTTCGCGGCGCGCGTCCTCGAGCCGGCCCGTGTCCCGGTCCATCAGGGCCAGACGGGCGCCCTGCGCGGCGAAGGCCGTTGCGACCGCAGCGCCGAGATTGCCGGCCGCGCCGGTCACCATCACCACCCGCCTCACCAGCTCGCCCATGTCGGTCTCCTCCGGATGTGAGGTGTCGCAGACTAGCCGAAGGGCTATCCCGGCGGGAGTCGGTCAACCGCACCATGGGTCGGGTTGGTCCGACGGGTATGGGAAATGCTAGCCGTAGGCCCATCCGACCGGAGCGCCACGAATGGAAAGCAGTCTGCCCGCCCTTGCCATGCCCGTTCTCTCTGCCATGGCCATGCCGCCCACGGATGCGTCGCCGTCGGGCAACGGGGCTGGCTTCGGCGCCATGCTCGGTGCCGCCAAATTGACGCCGGACCTGCAGCAGGCGCTTGCCGACCTGTTGACGGCAGTGGTCCCGGGGGTGGCGATTGCCGGCAACGGCCTGCCGGGGGCGGCAATCCTCGGCCTGGGAAAGGACATGGCGCTGCCGCTGTCACCGCCATCTTCGGAGGATGCGCAGGCCGGCGAGGCCACCCCGGGCATCGCGGGTCTTCCGGTCGAGCTGGCCGCGCTTCTCGCGCTGCTTCAGTCCGCCCCGCCAGGCGCCGACCTGACCAATCCGCCCATACCTTCGGATCCGCCGATGCCGTCGATGCCTGAGGAGATGCCGGTCACCGATCCCGCGGCCCTTGCCGCGGGTCTCGGCAACCTGCTCGCCCAGCTCGGCGCGTCGTTTCCGCCTTCCGCGGAGGGCGGAAACGGCAATGCTGCACTCCCTGCAGGCGATCTTCGGGGCCAACGGCCGCTCGCTGCCGTGGTCGCCCGACTGCAGGAGGGGTTCGGGCGCGGTGCCCAGGGTTTGCCGGTAAACGGTGTGGAACAGTCGGCCGACCCGCCAGCCACTGCGGTTGCCCCCACGCACTCGCTTAGGGATGCGCTCCCGCAGGCGGGCTTGCTGCTCGCCCTGCGGGCCGCCAACCCGATGGCCGATGGCGGACGGGGCGAGTCCAGCGGCCCTGAAGCGGTTTTCGCCGACGAGCTTGCGGAGGCCGCGTCGGTCAACGAGGCGCGTCCGGTGCCTGGCATTGCCGCAGAGGTCTCCGCCGGCCGCCCGCGCGCGGCGGCGACCGTGGTCGTCCCCTTTGGCGATCGAGGCTGGGAGCGTGCCTTGGGCGAGAAGGTCGTCTGGCTCGTCGGTCAGCAGGTGCAGGCGGCGGAGGTGAAGCTGAATCCGCCGCATCTCGGGCCCGTCGAGTTCCGCCTCACGCTGAACGGCAACGAGGCCAGCGTGAGCTTCACTGCCGCGAATGCCGCAGTGCGTGAGGCAATCGAGCAGGCCCTACCCCGGCTGCGCGAGATGCTGGCGGAGCAGAACCTCGTGATGGTGGGCGTGGATGTGGGGCAGCGCGGCGGCTCCGGGCAGGCAGAGCAGCGGGAGGCAGGGTTGTCCCCGGGCGGGAGCGTGGCGGCCACCGCCGGCCGGGACGGCGATGCCCCGGTTGCCGAGCCCCCGCTTCGGCGCCTGGGCGCGAGCGGTCTGGTCGACGAATACGCCTGATCGAGGCGTGCCGCCCCGCCCTTTGCGGCGCGGTGCCGAGCCCCCCTCGGCTGTGTATCATCGCCGGCGTCGATGCGCGCGCCGCGCGGCGGGTCCGCCGCCAGGCCCGGGAGACTCGCCCTTGAAACTTGTCAAGCTCTTGGTCGTCTTCATGCTCGTGGGGCTCGGCGCGTCCTTTGCCTCGCTCAATCCGGGGACAGTCCGCCTCGATTTCTACCTGGTCGCGCGCGAAGTGCCGATTGCGTTGTCGCTGGTGACCGCCGTGGCCCTCGGAGCCTTGCTTGGGCTGCTCGCGGCCTCGGGACGCCTGATGCGTCTGCGAAGGGAGCTATCGG
>Ga0209594_1001624_pt1 | contig 11004 bp, 18 predicted proteins | sample AshMeaCrysSpring_FD_184126 | JGI IMG/M metagenome (GOLD analysis project Ga0209594, IMG submission 184126) | Groundwater microbial communities from Big Spring, Nevada to study Microbial Dark Matter (Phase II) - Ash Meadows Crystal Spring... | ecosystem: Environmental > Aquatic > Deep subsurface...
ATATGTTCCAAGTTTGCTAGTCCATCTGCCAGATTCTGTTTGCTTTGCCACATGCGTAACTAGGTAGGTATTTGGGTCCATATAAATTGCTATTTTTTCGTAGTCAGTTTCCAATTTTCCGCTATCATGTATGGATATGTTGTATCCAAACGATCGATAAAAATCTATAAACGAAGATAATTTTTCATCTCTCTTAATATTAATAGGCCAAGAAGATTTAGGACCTGGCCAGAGCCTTATATCAGTTCGTCCGATAGTCCATGCTATGCAATTATAATCTTCTGTCTCAGGGCTTGTTACTTTATATCCTGTATCTTTAATCTTAGGAAGTTTTATTTCTAAAAGAGGATCAAACATATCCATGTTTTTCTCCCCATTTTAGCCAATCTTCGGACATAAGTTTGGCTATTCCCCAATGAGATTGGGGAATAGGATCACATCCTGTAATCTTTTCAAGGGCAGAAAACCAGAATACATGTGTAGATTTTAAATCTTGGAATATATATGGTAAAACCTTTTTACCCATTTTTATAATTTCTAAATATGACTGGTTTGATACTATTTTACTCACTGACGACATTATCAAAGTTTCTTCTTTCCATTTCTTGGCCAGATTGCGAAACTTATTGAAATCTTCTTCATCGTCTTTAACTCTTTCAATGACATATTCAATGAGTTCTACCTCGTTGGTCATATCATCTGTTGTAGCACTATCAGGCATTTTCATTATACTATCTATACTTATGTCTTTAAGCAAACTCATATTTATCCCTCTTATTTTTTATCTCATTCCATTATTTATTCCTTCATTTTAAGACCTTTTTAGCTTTATTAGATAATGATATCTCAAACATGTGTCTCATCACGTCGTGCAGCATGTATATCATCCAATACATCTTGTAATTTGAATCTTTCTCCTCTTTTCATCTCTTCTAGTGTATCGTGTATCTCTTGCCTTTCCTCCTCACTGATTTTTACTTCTGGAATAGCTAGGCTAATAAGTTTTTCCCTTTCTTCGTCACTTAATTCTTCTAAGTGTTCAAAAATATCACCGATATTGACTATTTCGATTGCCGCATCTTTAAACGTAATGTCTTCAGGCATTCTTCTTACTGTCTCTATAATTACTTTTTTAACTATGCTCATTCTTATTCTCCTACAAGATCTATGCCTGCAAGAATAGCTTATGAGACTAGGTCCTGTATATTCATTTCGATATTTTTCTCCAGCAACTCTGCCTTTCTATTTATAATTGCTTTATATACATCTGGTCTTAGTATTACAGTTTTGACCATTTATCGTCTCATCCTCCGTCTTCTATTTAATATTTTTATAATTTTATGACTATTACAGCATTAAGTCATATATACTTTTTGTATATAGGATAATTACGATATAAAAATAGGGCATACGACGTTTTTAAGAGTCATGTTATATCATCTATATATACTCTGATAATGACCGCCACGTATATGATCGTACGTTGGTGTTACAGAACTGCGCCTAAGTAACATTATGTACAGTTTTTGATAATTTCCATATCTTTTATAGCTTTTTCTATGTTCAATTAGTGATCATTTACCACTCTACTACAAACCAGTTAATATGGGACATATACATATGATGAGAAGGATGTCTGATTTGGTGTAACAAATAATATATGAAATTTTTGATATTTGCTCCACAATCACAAAAGTAGAAGTGTGTCGTTGCCTTTTCTTCTTTATGTTTTTTTATCATTATTTCTTGCCAGCAACAGAACATTTTTTCTACGATTTCTTTTTTAACCATTTATATCACCTTATGTTATATTAGCTCATTTCTTCATTTTTATTTACACATCTATTTTCATATCTTTTAATATCGGTTAGATACAAAGCAAAAATAATACTTTATAGCACTTCGAATGCATTACGATATGGTCAGGACTTGCAAGATTAAATTCCGATGCTGTATAAACACTTATACTAATACATGCCCGAAGGAGCTATCGTATAGTATCTGTTTAACTTCCTCCAAAATGTTTTCACACGTATTTTCACATCTCTACTCTTGTAATAACTCCATGTATCTTGTGAGGAGGTAGTTTATAGAATTGCACAAATGCCGGGGTAATTTTTTTGATTATTGAGTAAATTCTCCAAATGATATTTTCGGTTACAATATCTTCGATCCCATAAAAAATTATCTTCTCATTTATTCCTGATCCTTTAAGCATCTTCTCTATATCTATAATTTCCATATATCCCATTCTTATTTCAAATACCCTTAGTCCATCGGCGAGATTTTCTTTAAAAGAGCTGCTTATTCCAAATGGCTCTTCTAATTTATTTATTGATACAATAACGCTATCTTCGTATATAATATTATTGTTGAACATAATATTGGCTATATATGGAGGAATCTTTTTTATATCCCTAGCAAAGAAAAGAGCAGTTCCCTTTATTTTGCTCATGTTCTTGTCCTTATATATGTCGTTGTATTGTTTGAGAAAGATTTTTAAATCGATAGGTTTTAACATATCATATAACCTTTTCTGCCCATGTATATAGATATTGATTATTCCAAAAGGAATTGCTGCCAGAATAATTGACCAATAACCTCCATGTGGTATTTTGTATAAACTAGAAATCAAAAATATTATCACAACTATAGTTATAAATATTGAGAATACTGTCTTCCGCTTGTCTTTCTTCAAATAATATATTGAAATCAAAAATATGCCTGTGAGTACAGTATCTCCATTGACAGCCAATCCGTAGGCCGCGGCCAACTTTGTCGACTCTTGAAATTGTAACATCATGAATAGTACTGAGAATAATAATATCCAGTTGACAGTGCCTATATATATTTGAGATTTTAGTTCAGAAGATGTATAATCTATTCTTAACATAGGCAAGATATGGGTATTAATTCCTTGATATACTATCGAAAACATGCCACTTATCATTGCCTGAGATGCTATGACTGTGGCAATAATACTCAAAATAAGAAAAATTATATATATAATAGGAATGTTGACAATCTGTGTCTGTATATATATCATCTCGAAAAGTACAGATTTTGCTTCTGGATTAGATATGATAAAAGCACCTTGTCCTAGATAATTCAGTAATAAAGCAACAAATACAAAATGCCATGCTCTAACAATCGGTAATCTTCCCAATTGTCCCATATCAGCATATAATGCCTCTCCACCTGTTGCGCATATAAACACTTGAGAAAGAACGAAAAATCCTGTAAGACCATTTCCTAATAAGAATTCTATAGCGTAATATGGATTTATACTTTTTAATATATATGGATAGTATAGAACTATCGATATAATGCCGGAAATCGAAAGAGCTAGGAACCATAATAACATCAAAGGGCCAAATGACTCTGAAACTTTATCTGTACCTTTTTTCTGGAAGGAGAATAACAATATCGCTATTATGGCCGCAATTAGAACTAATGTTCCCTTTCCAGTATCCTCAAGTCCAGGAATATAAACTATTCCTTCGACAGCACTCAATATGCTTATAGCAGGCGTAATAACCCCATCGCCAAATAGAAGAGATACACCAATATAGGAAAGTAAAGTAATAAATCCTATCTTTCTTCCAGATTTTAACATGGATACAAGTATCTCTTTTAGAACTATCGTACCTCCTTCACCTTTTTTACCAAGATTCATGGCAAGCCAGGTATACTCTATGGTGACAATTATTATTAATGTCCAAACAATAAGAGATAGTATGCCTATCACGTGTTCTTCTGTTGGCTTTGTCAAAAGGAAAATTACTGCCAATGTATATATAGGGCTTGTGCCTATATCTCCAAAAACTAAGCCAAAAGATTTTATAATTCCTTTGATTTCTTCTCTGTCGTACATGATTATCTTTTTTAATTATCTTTTTTGTATAAGGTTGGTATATATTAGATGGTAATTGAGTAGCGATTGGCCAATTCTTCAAATATCTTCAATGTGACGTGCGCTTCGATGTATGCAGATATCGTCAGTAATATTAATATAGCCAGAGATATGGTGATAAAAATGGGAGTTATTGGTTGCAATCCTTTCAGTCCTGATAAAGCCCATCCAAAAGATATCGCAAATATCATTGTGGATATCTCTATTATACCGTGAGGAACGACCAGGCTCAATGCCATGACAAGATTATACTTAATAATGGATTTTGAAATAATAAGTCCAGTAACCGATCCCATATATAGGAAGTAAAATTTTCCAAGAAATATTTTAAAATTGTCTAATTCCATAGAGTAGAAAAAATACATCATGAGTATCACAATGAAGAAATTGTTCGACAATATAGATATAAATCCGCTATCTCCAAATCTCAAAGATGTATAATTTTTCATGAAATATATCGCATAGTCAGGCATTTTTGTATATTTTAGTCCGATGATTGCCGTAATTATAGCACTTATAACAAAAATTGATGAATATAGTACGAAATAATATCTAAAATCTTTACCTGATATTAGACTAATACAATTCAAAATATACTCTTTCATTTTAATTCCTTTTTTCGTTTTTATTACATATCTACATTTTAATAATGTTTACGTTTTAAATATATCATATAATCTATTTACCCAATCTATTCATTCGTAACTGCTGTCCCCCAGACGACCATAGTATGTCCACAATCTAGAGTCATTTCGATTTTTCTACCAAAAAAGAGAATCTTTTCAACAGAATGTTCTTTATTATCTGTGCACCTAATGCAATATGCCGTTATTTTCATGGTTCTCCTTTATATACTTCTCCCAAAAATTATGTCTCAGATCTTTGCCCTTCTCATTTAGACAGTTTTCGTCTTCTAAAAATTCTAAAATATCATCTATAGTATCAGTACCAGTACCATACATCCATATTTTTAATCCTTCCACTAAGTCTATTTCTTCGATCATTTATCCTCCAGTTTTATACTATTTTTATTGATTCAATTTTTATACTATTTTTATTGATTCAATTTTAGGTGGTGTAATATCTACATACAGCCCTAATATCACATTTTTTGCACTGAGGATTTCTTGCGGTACATATGTATCTACCGTGAAGAATTAGCCAATGACTTATCTTCGGCATGACTTCTTTTGAAGTATATCGAACAAGTTGCTCCTCGACTTCCAGAGGATTTTTAGCGTCAGTTGTTAAACCTATTCTATCTGAAACTCTTGTCACATGTGTATCAACTGCTATTACCGGCTTATTAAAAAGTGTTGCCAAGATCACATGCGCCGTCTTTCTACCAACACCGGGTAAAGTCATCAGATCGTTTACATTTTCTGGGATCTTCCCATTATATTTAGTTACTAAAATATTTGCCGTCCTTACTAAGTAATCACTTTTATTTCCGGCGTAATTGACAGAACTTATATATTTATATATATCATTGGAAGTAGCCTTTGCGAGAGCTTCAGGAGTCGGATATTTTTCAAACAATTTTGGAGTAACCGTATTGACACGACTATCCTGTGTCTGGGCAGATAGAATCACTGCTACCAATAACTCAAATCCATTTTTATGCTTAAGTTCTGTTGTAGGATTAGGATTCTTTTTCTGAAAATAGTTGATAATATATTCAAAACGCTTTTTGATATCATTATTGTCTTCTATACTGTTGCCAGACATATCATCTACAGGGATCAATTCTAACGCCATTTTTTCCTCCATATTTTTCTATTCTTATATATAATAATTACGAGAACCGACAGAACATCATCGAGGAACACCTATCTTCCATAAAGACCAATCATAATCACACTTACTACAGTGTTTTGATAACCATAATCTTGTATCATATCCTTCTACATTCCATCCTCCTTCGTGAGGATAATATTCTACGTGATCTAATTGCGTTTTACATCTTGGACATGTTTGTTCCGCCATTTTATCATATTCTTTTATTTGGACATTTATATTAGTTTGAGTACTATTTTCTATTATATTATCTCTTTATCAGTCTTTCTCTTATCAGATATATGCATATTATGAGTATTGATAGATTAAAAGCGATTTGAAACATTGGTATATATTTATAATCAAGCCATGTCCCAATTAATCTATCAAAAGAGAAATATAATGATACTATCGATATAAACGAGAATATCATTGCTATCATGAATATTCCGTTATTGAAATATTCTTCCATCTTTTCTTTGCTAACCATTCTTATACCTCCTAAATATTAATATTAGTGTTATCGCAACTATCGCTGATAATATCTCAAATCCTGGTTCTTTCGGTGCCTGAGTATATGTTGGGACTGGAATTGCGTATGGTGGCTGGGTCATTGCAGGTGTCACTCCAGGCACTATTTCTTGTCCTTCTCTAACAAATTTTGATACTTCTATACTCACTTTCTTTTCTTGACTTTCTTTAGGTAAAGTCTTAGTAGGAGCAAGAAGCACAGGTCTTTCCCATCTATTTGTCAAGATATCATCATTCCAGAGCTCCACGATTACCATATAGTTATATTTATCAGGAACTTTCAGTTGTACAGTTTTAATAGCAGTAGCTTCACTATTTATCTCTCCAGTTTCAGATGATGTTTTGTCAGCTAATAAATTAGAATCTGCTTCTCTTGCTTTAACTATGAGTTTCAAATTATTGCTAATATCTGTACCTGTATTTTCGAGATATATATCAGGATTTATAGATACTCTACTCGCATCAACTCCACTGACAATGAAATCTATGTTATTCATAATTATCTTGTTGTCTTTTGATTTTGGGGTCAATACACTAAGACCTTGGACATTTATAGCCCCACTATCAGTTACAGATCCGTTGTCAAATAAGAATATTCTTAACTCATAATTTTTGTCTCTATCTATCCTCAAGTTTTGATTTACTGTTATAGTTTTGTCGAATTCTGTCTCAGGTATGGATGTAGACCCTTGACTAATTAATAATCCAGTATCCCTATTTATAGCTCTAATAATCATAGATGCATTCTTCGATTTTCCACCTGCATGATTTAGATAGGCACTTATGTTTATATCTACAAAAGAGTCTGTTACATCTACAGGTTTTACGTCCACTTCACGAATTGTAAGATAAGACGGCGGTTCGTATGGTTTCTGTTCAGGAATGAATATTACATCTTTTCCAATCACCAATATTAGTAAGGATACTATCAATATTGATGCTAACAGTATTACATATATTCTTTTCATTACTCCTCCAATTTCTCCGTTTTACTTATAAGTTTCATCAATTTTTTCGTATAACATGTCAGTAGGTAGGTCAGCTATCTGCCAGTCATCTAAACCAACAATTTTTTTACAATTGGTACATTGATGTCTTTGCCAAGATAATCCGAGTATCCTTCCATCTTCGGTTCTTTTATAATCATGTTTATGTCTTTTTAATATCCAGACATACCATATATCTAATATACTGAATGTCATTTTGTCACATCTGTATATTATATCTACAACGGTTCCTGTTGTTCATGTACAGATAGTGACCAAGCACTTTCATTATTGCCATATATTTGTCACTTTTTATTCCTCGCCAATATTTCTTTCCAAATTTTGTTAACATTTTCCAAAATCTTTTTATCTTTAATTCTATATTCTTCTACCCATGAAAGTCTAATTGTATCTTTATATATTTTTATGGCTCTCCTTTTGTCTATTTCCTTTTTTGGAACTATATATCCTCTTTCAATAATATCTCCGTTTTCGTTTGCACACCAAATTATCGCATTATCATATTGTCTTTCGTATTCTGTTATTCTATATACTACGTCCCATCCTCCATTAGCACCAAAATTTCTACTAAAACGTCTTCCTTTTGTATCAATTGTTCCTAATTCAGGGTGTCTAGAATGGTCTATTGGAGATAGATAATTATCATTTTTCTCATTTAAATTATCCACTCCAAATACCTCACATGTTAGCTCTTCACAATTGTCTGCAAATATTAGATAAGAGTCTTTAAGATTTCCTGTTCTGCGGTCTCTCAATAACTTCAACAAATTATGTTGACTATTAGGATTATTCTTTTGGTAATCTTTTCCATAATGATCTTTACAAACCCATTCTTCTGTTTCTTTTATTTGACGAGCATTTTTGGGATATAATATGCTTTTGTCTGTTATTTTTTTCTCTTTTCTACATATTGGACATATATTTGTCTTATTATAAGACCTCAGTTTTGCGCCTTTCAGATCCTCTTCAGTAGGATTCTTTATTAATTTTTCTTTATCTATAACTATCCAAAAGAAATTATTCCCATCTATCGATGCTGACATTCTATATTTTGACATACTATTTTACATTCATTCGACTCTTTTATAATCATGTTTATGTCTCTTAAGTATCCAGATCTTGCATATTGAACATCATTTTATCATATCTATCCTAATTTTGTTCTGTAACGTAATCAGTTCTTTAGTTGTTATTGCATCTTGTTCTGTCCTTCTATTTCCACGTATGTCAATATAAGGACATTGTAACTCATCTATCATACCGTATGACTTACATGTCTTCGGTCTATGCTCATATATTGAGCATTTATGATTATTGTCTAAAAATACACAAGATGCATCTTCGGTCATCAAAATTATATGACCTTTCAGTTTCATCGTATCTATTATTCTTTTTCTAATTTTTCTCTTAAATATATTGTATGTTTGTATAGGCATCGGTACAATTCCACAACATTCAGCTCTACAACCTGTAATACATCTCCATTCCATATGTCACCTTTAGAATCACCCTTAAAATCATCATTAATTTTTTATTAACTATTAATTTTTTATTATTCACAACGGTTCCTGCTGCTCGTGCACAGACGGGTCGCTACATGAGCCAACACTTTCATTCATCAACTCGTGACGTTTTGCAGATTCCTGAAAGAGTCGTCCAGCCTTTTTCACAATCTCTAGATAATTATAATATCTAGAATACATAGCCTCAAGTTTTGGAGATATGGTTAAATCTTTCATCATCGAAATATATTTATTACTATTTGACTCTAACCTTTCACTATATTTTTCGACACTTTCAAAGTCTCCTCTTTCTGCCGCCATCATTAGTTGTATCTTGTCACTTTCTATAATACCATATGCCTCTTTGGCTATCTTTATAAACTTTTCGTCATCATATTTTTCTTTTACGGATATATTCTTTGTAGCATTCTGTCTAGATTTGTCTACGCATCCAGATAACGTAACTCCAGAAAATATGATAATTATCAATATTGTTGCTAACAACATATTGTTAATTACCAGTTTTCTCATATCGTTTATCATCTCAGTTAAGCCTGTCCAACAAATTTTCTTGGATGATAGAATGGTTAGCTGTCCTCAGGGCAAACTCTTCATCGCGAAGAATATATAGGAGTTTCGTCAGGATAACATCTTCTAAAGGAATTTGTTCAGGTTCTTTAACGACCAGACATAATTTACTGACAATTTTGTCATCTTTTAACGCTAATATTTTATCAAGTTTGGATATAGGTATTTGGTATCTAATGTCATTAAATAGCCTTGAAACGACTTCTATTGGTTTCTTCTCGAGATATTTCTGTTTATTATCCTGGTCAAGATATTCCAACAATAACTTTCGTGCTTTCTCTTGTGCATCTATCTCTTGTTTCCTCGCCTTCTCTCGAGCCTCTATCTCTTCTGGACCAGGTCTCGGAGGTTGGGAAGGTACAGGTGGGGAAGGTGCAGGTTGAGAAACAGGCGGAGAAGGTTGAGATCTTGGCTGTTCTTCTATTCTTATAGGGGTCTGGAATGGAATCGTGAAGTATTCTCGGTTAAAGTAATCATCTCCTGTTCCACCAGTATAGTATGTACTATTAGTGACCTGATCAAAATAGGAGTTAGTAGTCGTCGCTGTCGTCGTTGATGGACCATAATCAAATATGGTATATCTACTATTAGTAAAGCTACTGCCAGTGGAGTCGACAGCAGCACTGGTATACATCCATGCCATTTATCCGCCCGTAATTGGAGGTACGAGTATTATTCTCTGAGCATCGGGGTCAAACTCTTTGATACGGTCTCCTTTTGTGCCAGAAAATTTTTCTTCAAATGCTGACCAACCCTGGCTTATCTTTTTATCAAAAGTTTCCTTAGCAGTCTTGACCTCTTCTCTATTAGAACTATTCCAAGATATTTTCACGTCTCCAACTCTTGCAAGTATTATTAATTCACTCATATATATTTCATCTCCTTTAATTGATTATTGTGAATACCATCCACATTCTGCAGACATTTTCTTCCATTCCAACGGATCCACCTTTCTTCGGAGAATAGCGTCTAACCTGCGCATATTCAATTTTATCTTACTCTCCTTTAGAAAATCCCACATCTCTTTATTTCTTATATATCCAGGAAAATATTTGCAGATATCAAATTTGTCGACGAATATTCTATTTTGACTATTTTCGTCAAAAATACCCAAATATCTAGCATTGAATCTACCATGGTACTTGTCGTCTTCTTCTATGTCGAGATCCAATAGCTTATTTGTTGGTACTAAATCTCCTATAACCTGTAAAATATTACCATATAGGACCATTTTTTCGTTTCCAGTATTTCTAAGAAATTTTGAGAAGTGTTCGCCCTCTTTCTTATTATTTCTCCAATTATTATAGAATTCTTCTGTCTCTTCTTGTGTAAAGTTATATCCTCGTACTACATTGGCAAATATCTTCATTTTATTTCTATTTAAAATCATATCATCTGTCTCAGATGCTATTCTGCAGGTCTGAGATTTCTCAGCTAGAAAATCGAAATCCTCATATTTTAATTCGTTGATAATACCATTGTAACTCACCGTAAATACTCTCAATTTTTCTTCTTTCATATATGTTCTGAACCAATCCATATTGATACTCATCAGTCTTCTCGCATTTTGCATGGCTCTAAATAGTTCTGAGTCAAAGAAAAACCAACATTTATCATAGTTAATGATATTCTGTTCGATTTGTTTTCTTATATCATTTTCCCATTTAGAAAATGTAAAACGGTCTCT
>Ga0209594_1001625_pt1 | contig 11004 bp, 8 predicted proteins | sample AshMeaCrysSpring_FD_184126 | JGI IMG/M metagenome (GOLD analysis project Ga0209594, IMG submission 184126) | Groundwater microbial communities from Big Spring, Nevada to study Microbial Dark Matter (Phase II) - Ash Meadows Crystal Spring... | ecosystem: Environmental > Aquatic > Deep subsurface >...
GACGATCGGCCTGTCGGCCGGCGGCATGGGCCAGCGGCCGAGCTCCTCCGGCGGCACCCAGACGAGCGGCTGGCCCTCCAGCCCCACGGGGTCGCCGCGCCACTCGGTGACGCAGTGCACGTCGAGGACCACTTCCCGGTCAGCATAGGCGTGGCGCACGCGGATGAGCGGGCGGTGGGCAAGCACCTCGAGCCCGAGCTCCTCGGCCAGCTCGCGCCGCAGCGCCTCGCCGATCGACTCGCCCGGCTCGGCCTTGCCCCCGGGAAACTCCCAGAGCCCGCCCTGATGGGCGCCGTCCGGCCGGCGCGCGAGCAGGACGCGCCCCGCGCCGTCGACGATGACGCCGGCGGCCACGCGCAATGACATCGGGGACATGGTGCCTCGCGGCGATGCCGAACGCCGGACCGCGGTCAGGTCCGGTAGTCGGCGTTGATCTTCACGTAGTCGACCGACAGGTCGCAGGTCAGCACGCGCGCGCGCGCCTCGCCGCGGCCCAGCGCCACGCGGATCGTGAACGCCGGCTGCGCCAGCACGGCGCGGCCGGCGGCCTCCGTGTAGTCGGGATCGCGCCCGCCGTCGCAAACGATGCGCACCTCGTCGAGCCAGATGCGCACGCCGCGGATGCCGAGCTCGGCGATGCCGGCACGGCCCACCGCCGCGAGAATGCGGCCCCAGTTCGGATCCGACGCGTACAGCGCGGTCTTGACCAGCGGCGAGTGCGCGATGGTGTAGGCGACCGCCCGCGCCTCCGCGCGATCGCGCGCCTCCTCGACCACGATCTCGACCCGCTTGGTCGCGCCCTCGCCGTCCTCGACGATCGCCTGCGCGAGGTCGAGGCAGACCTCGCGCACCGCGTCGAACAGCGCCCGGCCTGCCGCCGACCGCTCCTCGTCGATCCGCAGGCCGCCGCCGCCCGTCGCGATCAACACGCAGGCATCGTTGGTCGAGGTGTCGCCGTCGATCGTGATCGCGTTGAACGAGGGCGCGACGGCCTGTTGGAGGCAGCGCTGAAGCAGCGCCTGCGGAACGGCGGCATCCGTCGCGACGAAGGCGAGCATGGTCGCCATGTCGGGGCAGATCATGCCCGCGCCCTTGGCCATGCCGGTGACACGGATCGTCGCGTCGCCGACCGCTGTCTCGCGGCAGACGAGCTTGCGCACCGTGTCGGTCGTCATGATGGCGTCCGCCGCGCGCGGCCACCCGTCCTCGGCGAGGTCCGCGAGCAGCGCCGAGAGCGCCGCCCCGATGCGCTCGACCGGCAGCGGCTCGCCGATCACGCCGGTCGAGAAGGGCAGCACCTCCTCGGGGCGGCAGCCGGCAGCCTCGGCGAGAAGGCGGCAAGACGCCCGCGCCGCCGCGAGGCCGGCGTCACCCGTGCCGGCATTCGCGTTGCCGGAATTGATCAGGAGGTAGCGCGGCGCGCTGTCCTGCAGGTGCTCGCGCGCGACCACGACGGGCGCGGCGCAGAAGGCGTTGCGGGTGAACACCGCGGCGCAGGTCGCCTCCGGCGCGAGCTCGAGCGCAACGAGGTCGTTGCGGTTGCGGTAGCGGATGCCCGCCGCGGCACCGCCGAGGCGCAGGCCGCGGATCGGCAGGAAAGTCGAGTTCATCGCAGCGTCCCCCCCTGTCGTCTCGGGTAGGCACTCTAGGGCGGCCCATGGCCGCCGCTTTCCCAACGCGCACGGCGCGCCCAGTGTCAGCGCCGTCTACGGCGTGTCGAATGGCCCGGGGTCGGCATTCACCGGGCCGCCACGGGGCGCCCTATTCGAGCCGCCCGTGGCAGTGCTTGTACTTCTTGCCGGAGCCGCAGGGACAGGGCTCGTTGCGGCCCACCTTGCGCTCGCCGCGCACGAAGGTCTGCGGGCGCTCGCCGGACTCCGCCGCGTCCGGCTCCTCGCCGGGGGGCGATTCGTCCCCGCCGAAGCCCTTGAACTCCTCGTGCTGGAACTGGAAGCCCTCGGTGCTCGGCTCGGGCAGCTCGGTCGGCAGCGGCTGCGTGCGCACCTGCACCTTGGAGATCTGCGCGACCACGTCCTCCTTGATGGTCTCGAGCATGCGCTCGAACATCTCGAAGGCCTCGCGCTTGTACTCCTGCTTCGGGTTCTTCTGCGCATAGCCGCGCAGGTGGATGCCCTGGCGCAGGTAATCCATCGCCGCGAGGTGCTCCTTCCAGTGGTGGTCGAGGCTCTGCAGCATCACGCCCTTCTCGTACTGGCGCATCACGTCCGGCCCGACCAGCGCCTCCTTCTGCGCGTGGGACTGCTCGAGCGCCTCGAGGATGCGCCCGCGCAGCGTCTCCTCGTGCAGGCTCGAGTCGGCCTCTAGCCACTGCTGCACCGGCAGGTCGAGGTCGAAGGACTCGCGCAGCGCCCCCTCGAGGCCGGGAATGTTCCACTGGTCCTCGATGCTCTCGCGCGGCACGAAGGTGTCGATCACCCGGTTGACCACGTCACTGCGGATCGCGCGGATCGTCTCCGACACGTCCTCCGTGTCCATCAGCTCGTCGCGCTGCTGGTAGATCACCTTGCGCTGATCGTTCGCGACGTCGTCGTACTCGAGCAGCTGCTTGCGGATGTCGAAGTTGCGGCCCTCGACCTTGCGCTGCGCGTTCTCGATCGCCTTGTTGACCCAGGGGTGCTCGATCGCCTCGCCCTCCTTCATGCCCAGCTTCTGCATGAGCGCGCCGACGCGCTCCGAGGCAAAGATGCGCATCAGATTGTCTTCGAGCGACAGGTAGAAGCGGCTCGAGCCGGGATCGCCCTGCCGGCCCGAGCGGCCGCGCAGCTGGTTGTCGATGCGCCGCGACTCGTGGCGCTCGGTGCCGACGACGCGCAGGCCGCCCGCGGCGATCACCTGCGCGTGGCGCTCCTGCCAGGCCGCCCTGACCGCCGCCTCAGCCGCCGGGTCCGGCGCGTCGCCGAGCGCCAGCAGGTCGGGCTCGAGGCTGCCGCCGAGCACGATGTCCGTGCCGCGGCCTGCCATGTTGGTCGCGATCGTCACCGTGCCGGGACGGCCCGCCTGCGCCACGATGCCCGCCTCCTGCTCGTGGTGCTTGGCGTTCAGCACCTGGTGCGCGATGCCGTGCTGCCGGAGCAGCTGCGCGACGTGCTCCGAGACCTCGATCGACGCGGTGCCGACCAGCACCGGCTGGCCGCGCTGCACGCAGTCGCGGATGTCCGCGAGGATCGCGTCGAACTTCTCGCGCTGGGTGAGGTAGACGAGATCCGACTGGTCGTTGCGGATCATCTCCTGGTTGGTGGGGACGACGACCACCTCGAGGCCGTAGATCTGCTGGAACTCGTAGGCCTCCGTGTCCGCCGTGCCCGTCATGCCGGCGAGCTTGGCGTACAGGCGGAAGTAGTTCTGGAAGGTGATCGAGGCGAGCGTCTGGTTCTCCGCCTGGATCGGCACGCCCTCCTTCGCCTCGACCGCCTGGTGCAGGCCGTCGGACCAGCGCCGGCCCGGCATGGTGCGGCCGGTGAACTCGTCGACGATGACGACCTGGCCGCCGCGGACGATGTAGTCGACGTCGCGCTTGAACAGCACGTGCGCGCGCAGCGCGGCGTTCACGTGGTGCATCAGGATGATGTTCGAGGCGTCATAGAGGCTCGAGCCCTCGTCCAGCAGACCGAGGTCCATCAGCGCCTGCTCGACGTGCTCGTGGCCCTCGTCGCTCAGGAAGGCCTGGCGGGCCTTCTCGTCCACGGAGTAGTCGCCGGGCCCGAAGTCGGGCTTGCCCTCCTCGTTGGTGATCGGCGGCTGGCGCACGAGGCCCGGGATGATCCGGTTGATCTCGGCGTAGAGCTGCGAGCTCTCGTCTGACGGCCCCGAGATGATGAGCGGGGTGCGCGCCTCGTCGATCAGGATCGAGTCCACCTCGTCGACGATCGCGTAGTGGCGCCGCTGCACGCGCTGCTCGGCCGAGAACGCCATGTTGTCGCGCAGGTAGTCGAAGCCGAACTCGTTGTTCGTGCCGTAGGTGACGTCGCAGTGGTAGGCGTCGCGCCGGCTGACGGGCCGGAGGTGGCGATGGCCTGCGGGGTCGTTGTAAGACGGGTCGAACTGGTAGGACGCGCTGTCCGGCCCCATGCCGCCCGACGAGTTGATCACCCCGATCGTCAGGCCGAGGAAGTGGTAGACGCGTCCCATCCACTCCGCGTCGCGGCGCGCGAGGTAGTCGTTCACCGTCACGACGTGCACGCCCTTGCCGGGCAGTGCGTTGAGGTAGACGGGCAGGGTCGCGACCAGCGTCTTGCCCTCGCCGGTGCGCATCTCGGAGATCTTGCCCCGGTGCAGCACCATGCCGCCGATGAGCTGGACGTCGAAGTGCCGCATCGCGAGCACGCGGCGGCCCGCCTCGCGCACGGCCGCAAAGGCCTCGGGCAGCAGCTGGTCGAGCGTCTCGCCTTTGGCGATGCGCGCGCGGAACTCGTCGGTCTTGGCCCGCAGCGCGGCATCGCCGAGCGTCTGGAAATCCGGCTCCAGGGCGTTGATCTCGGCGACCGCCTTCGACATGCGCCGGATGAGGCGCTCGTTGCGGCTGCCGAAGATCTTGCTGAACAGGCGGTTGAACATGGCGCAGACCACGGGATCCGGACAAGGCGCGGCATGATACCCCAAAGGCTTTGCCGCTTGCCCCCCGGCCGGGTCTCGACGATCCTGCGGACATGCGACGGATCGACAGCCTGATGGGACATGCCGAGCCGCTGCGTCGTCTTGCCGCGGCGCTGGCGCGGCAGCGCGCGCTGCTCGACGCCGTCGCGGGCGCGCTGCCCGCCGAGCTTGCGGCGCACTGCGCCTCGGCCTCGATCGAGGGGGTGGCGCTGCGCCTGCTTGCCGACTCGCCGGCTTGGGCAACACGCCTGCGCTACCACGGCAACGACCTGCGCCGCGCCCTGCGCAGCCGCTGGCGAATCGACTCGGTGACGGTGCAGGTGGAGCCCCTGAGGCCGCCGACGGCCGAAAGGCCGCCCCGCAGGGCCGCGCTGTCAGCCGCGGCCGCCGACGCCATCGTCGGCGCGGCGTCGGCCGTCGAGGACGCCGCGTTGCGCCAGGCCCTGCTGCGCCTCAGCCGCCACGGGCGCCGCTGAACCGAAGGTCCCAAAAACCAGAACCGCCCTGGAAGGGCGGCCCTGACTCGAATCGATTGCGCTATCGCCTCAGGTCGCGTGCAGCGGCTTCATGTAGGAGATCGGAAATTCCGCCGCGTCGTCGAAGGTGACCTCTTCCCACGCATCCGGCTGCGCCATCAGCTCCTTGAGCAACCGGTTGTTGAGCGCGTGGCCGGACTTGAAGCCCTTGAACGCGCCGATGAGGCTGTGGCCGAGCAGGTAGAGGTCGCCGATCGCGTCGAGGATCTTGTGCTTCACGAACTCGTCCTCGTAGCGCAGGCCATCCTCGTTCAGCACGCGGTAGTCGTCGACGACGATTGCGTTGTCCATGCTGCCGCCGAGCGCGAGCCGGCGGCTGCGCAGCATCTCGATGTCGCGCAGGAAGCCGAAGGTGCGCGCGCGGCTCACTTCCTTGACGAACGAGGTCGACGAGAAATCGACCGTCGCTTCCTGGGTCTTGTCCTTGAAGGCCGGGTGATCGAACTCGATCGCGAAGCTCACCTTGAAGCCGTCGAAAGGCTCGAACATCGCCCGCTTGTCGCCGTCCTCGACCACCACCGGCTTCTTGATGCGCACGAACCGCTTCGGCGCGTTCTGCTCCTCGACGCCGGCGGACTGGATCAGGAACACGAAGGGGCCGGCGCTGCCGTCCATGATCGGCACCTCCGGGGCGCTGACGTCGACGTAGGCATTGTCGATGCCCAGGCCGGCGAAGGCCGACAAGAGGTGCTCGACGGTGGAGATCCGCGCCCCGCCGCTCACCAGGGTGGTCGAGAGGCGCGTGTCGCCGACATTCTGGGCGCAGGCGCGAATGTCGGCCGGCGGGTCGAGATCGACGCGGCGGAACACGATCCCCGTGTCCGCAGCGGCAGGCCGAAGGGTCAGCAGCACCTTCTCACCGGTGTGCAGGCCCACGCCGGTCGCGCGGATCACGTTCTTCAACGTGCGCTGCCTGATCATGTGCCGCCCTTCCTCCCGAGATAAGGTGTTGCTGCCGGTCTTCTTTTCCGCGATCCGCCGCCAGGATGCCGCTTCGTGGCACCTGCGGCGTCCGCCGCCCCCTTCACCGCGCCCCCACACCGGTACGGCTACGGATATGGCTTAGGGTTTTCCCTAATAGTTCACCAATTTTTCGCAAATGTTGCAAGCGCAATCACTTTCAGTCGGCCTGGCGGCGCAGGAAGGCCGGAATATCGAGGTAGTCGATCTCCTCCCGGCGGGCCGACTCGACGTACTGCTTGGCTCGCTCGCCGCGGGCGAACCCGCCGCCTTCATTCTCCCGGCGCTCGGGCTGCGGCCGCGCGACCGACGCGTCGTGGATCGGCCGGACGATGGACACGATGTCGATCGGCTGCTCGGGCTTCGCCTGGAAGGCCCGCTTCTCGGCGAGGCCGGTGGCGACGACCGTGACGCGCAGCTCGTCCTGAAGCTCGGGGTCGATCACGGTGCCCACGACCACCGTCGCGTCCTCGCGCGCGACCTCCTTGATGGTCATGCCCACTTCCTCGAACTCGCCGATGGTGAGGTTCATGCCGGCCGTGATGTTGACCAGGATGCCCTCGGCGCCGGTGAGCGAGATGTCCTCGAGCAGCGGGCTCTGGATGGCCGCCTCGGCCGCGTCGCGGGCGCGGTTCTCTCCGGTGCCCGACCCCATGCCCATCATCGCGATGCCCTTGCGCATCATCACCGTGCGCACGTCGGCGAAGTCCACGTTGATGAGGCCGGGCCGGGTGATCAGCTCGGCGATGCCGGCGACGGCGTTGAGCAGCACGTCGTTCGCCGCCGAGAAGGCGTTGAGCAGCGACATGTTCTTGCCGAGCACCGCGAGCAGCTTCTCGTTCGGGATGGTGATCAGCGAGTCGACGTGCTTGCCAAGCTCGGCGATGCCGTGCTCCGCCACCTGCAGGCGCTTGCGACCCTCGAAGGGAAAGGGCTTCGTGACCACGGCGACCGTGAGGATGCCGAGCTCCTTGGCGATCTCCGCGACGACCGGCGCAGCGCCGGTGCCGGTGCCGCCGCCCATGCCGGCGGTGATGAACACCATGTCGGAGCCGGCGAGCAGCTCCTGGATGCGCTCGCGGTCCTCGACCGCCGCCTGGTAGCCGACCCCGGGATCGGCGCCGGCGCCCAGCCCTTTCGTTATGTTCGCGCCGATCTGCAGCACGGTGCGCACTTCGGTGTTCTTGAGCGCCTGCGCATCGGTGTTGGCGCAGATGAAGTCCACGCCCTCGATGCTCGACTTGACCATGTGGCTGACGGCATTGCCGCCGCCGCCGCCCACGCCCACGACCTTGATGACCGCGTTCTGGCTGTACGCATCCATCAGTTCAAACATTGCTTAGCCTCCCGACCCTCGCCCCGTCAGTTGTCCGATCATCCGGGCACGCCACGCGCGCCCGGTCAGAAATTGCCCTGGAACCAGCTGCGCATGCGGCCCCAGACGCCCTTGAATCCCGCGCTTCCCGGCACGTCGCGCAGTCGCGCCGACCGGTTCCTGTGGCCGAACAGCAGCAACCCGACTCCGGTGGAGTGGATCGGGTTGCGCACCACGTCGACCAGCCCGCTCACGTACTGGGGAATCCCCAGCCGCACGGGCATGTGGAAGATCTCCTCCGCAAGCTCGATCAGCCCTTCCATCTTTGCGCTGCCGCCGGTCAGCACGACCCCGCCGGCGACGAGATCCTCGAACCCGCTGCGCCGCAGCTCCGACTGCACGAGGCTCAGCAGCTCCTCGTAGCGCGGCTCCACGACCTCGGCGAGCGTCTGGCGGCTCAGCCGCCGCGCGGGCCGGTCGCCGATGCTGGGCACCTCGATGGTTTCGTCCGGGCTCGCGAGCTGCGTCAGCGCGCAGGCATAGCGCAGCTTGATGTCCTCCGCGTACTGCGTCGGCGTGCGCAGCGCGACCGCGATGTCGTTGGTGACCTGGTCGCCGGCGATCGGGATCACCGCGGTGTGCCGGATCGAGCCTTCGGTGAAGACCGCGATGTCGGTGGTGCCGCCGCCCATGTCGACGAGGCACACGCCCAGGTCCTTCTCGTCCTCGCCGAGCACCGAATAGCTCGACGCGAGCTGCTCGAGCACGAGGTCCTCGACCTCGAGGCCGCAGCGGCGCACGCACTTCACGATGTTCTGCGCCGCGCTCACCGCCCCGGTGACCATGTGGACGCGCGCCTCGAGCCGCACGCCGGACATGCCGACGGGCTCCTTGATGCCGTCCTGATCGTCGATGATGAATTCCTGCGGCAGGATGTGCAGGATCTTCTGGTCGGCCGGGATGGCCACCGCGCGGGCCGCGTCGATGACGCGCTCGACGTCGCTCGCCATCACTTCGCGGTCCTTGATCGCGACGATGCCGTGCGAATTGAGGCCGCGGATGTGGCTGCCCGCGATGCCGGCGTGCACCGCCTCGATCTGCACGTCCGCCATCAGCTCCGCTTCCTCGATGGCGCGCTGGATGGACTGGACCGTCGACTCGATGTTGACGACCACGCCCTTCTTCAGGCCGCGCGACGGGTGCGAGCCCAGGCCGATGATCTCGATCTCGTCCTCGTTCTTCACCTGGCCGACGATCGCGACGACCTTCGAGGTTCCAATGTCGAGCCCGACGATGATGTTCTTGTCGCCCTTGCGAGACATCTAGGCGCGCCCCTTGCCGGGTTTCGGCCTGACGGGCTTGGCCGGCTCGGGCGCCGGCTCGGCGACCGCTGCGGCGCGCCGCACCGTGAGCCCGTGCGGATAGCGCAGGTCGACTTCGACGAGCTTGCCCTCACCGCGCGACGCGAGCTGCGGATAGAGCCGCAGGAAGCGCTCGAGACGCATGTCCACGCCCTCTGCCCCCACGGCCACCGCCAGGCCATCGGTGAAGCTGAGCCACCAGGCGCCGCGCGCATCCTGTCGCAGGCGCGAGAGCGCAAGCCCGAGCGGCGCGAGGCGCGCCGACAGCTCGCCGTGTCGCTTGAGCACCTCGGGCGCCTGGGAGTCGACCCCCGCGAGCTGGGGCAGGTCCTGAGGCAGCTTGCCGCTGCCCGGACGGAACACCTCGCCGCGCGCCGTCAGCAGGCCGTCATCGCCCCAGCGCGCCACGGCCACCCGCTCCTTCACGTGGATCCGCAGCTCCGCGGGCCAGACGCGCCGCACGCTGACCTCCTCCGCCCACGGCAGCTCGCGCGCCGCGCGCCAGACGCGCTGCACGTCCACCGTGAAGAACCCGCCGCGCGCCGCCTCGGACACCGCGCGCTCGAGATCGACGCGGTCGAGATGCGTCAGCTCGCCGACGATCCGCACGCGCTTGAGCGGCAGCACGGTCGGGTCGGTGAGGATTGCCGACACGCGGTGCGTGGCGACGCCGAGGGCCGCGAACAGGGCGACACCGAGCCCCCACCGGAACGCGGTGCGCCCTGGGCTGGGCGCTCGCGCGGGCTCGTTGCGCGCTGTCTCTTGTGGCGAATCGGTCATGGCCGGCTCAGCGAGGTCTCGAGGATGCGAAAGACCAGTTCGTCGAAGTCAATGCCGCTCGCGCGCGCCGCCATGGGCACGAGGCTGTGGTCCGTCATTCCGGGAACGGTGTTGACTTCGATCAGCCATGGCTGCTCCGCCTCGTCCAACATCAGGTCCACCCGTCCCCAGCCTGACGTGCCCGCGGCCTCGAAGGCCGCGAGCGCCAGCGCCTGCAGCTCTCGCTCCTTGTCGGGCGGGAGGCCGCACGGGCACAGGTACCGCGTGGTGTCGGCGTGATATTTGGCGTCGAAGTCGTAAAAGGCGTGGGGCGTTTCTAGTTTGATGAGCGGCAAGACCCGCCCGGTCAAGACCGCGGCGGTGTACTCGCTGCCCCGCACCCATCGCTCAGCGAGGACAAGGCTATCGTATCCGCGCGCCTTTGCCCATGCCTCCTCGAGGTGTTTTTCTTCATCGACCTTGCTGATGCCGATGCTCGAGCCTTCGTGCGCGGGCTTGAGCATGAGCGGAAAACCCAATGCCGACGCGGCTTTGAGGTCCTCGGGGCGACGCACCAGGGCAAACGCCGGCGTGGGCAGGCCGGCGCCCTGCCAGACCAGCTTGCAGCGGTACTTGTCCATGCCGATCGCCGAGCCGAGCACGCCGCTGCCGGTGTAGGGCAGCCCGATCGCTTCCAGCGCGCCCTGGATCACGCCGTCCTCGCCGCCCCGGCCGTGCAGCACGATGAACGCGCGCGCAAATTCGCCGCTCCCGAGCCGCGCCAGGGCGTCGGGCGCGGCGGTGTCGAGCGGATGCGCGTCCACCCCGCGCCGCCGCAGGCCGGCGAGCACCGCCTGGCCGCTGATCAGCGAGATCTCGCGCTCCGCCGCGCGGCCGCCGAGCAGGACCGCCACCTTGCCGAAGTCCGCTGCCGTCGTCATGCCGCCTCTCCCACCACGTGGACCTCCGCCCGCAGCGCCACGCCGTGCACCGCGAGCACCCGCTCGCGCACGGTCGCGATCAGGGCCTCGATGTCCGCCGCGGTCGAATCCCCCAGGTTGACGATGAAGTTGGCGTGCTTCTCCGAGACCTGCGCCCCGCCGATCCGCAGGCCCTTGAGTCCGGCCGACTCGATCAGGCGGGCGGCGAAGTCGTCCGGCGGATTGCGGAAGGTCGAGCCGCCGCTCGGCTGGCTGGTCGGCTGCGTCGCCGCGCGCCGGTCGAGCAGCCGGCGGATCTCCTGCTGCGCGGCCGCGGCGTCGCCCGGCTCGAGCCGCAGCGTGCCGCTAAGGAACCACTCGCCCGCCGGGCCGCGGACCTCGCGGTAACCGAAGGCGAAGTCCGTCGGAGGGCGCGCGCGGACCACGCCGCGGCGGTCGATGGTCTCGACCTCGAGCACGCGCTGCCAGGTCTCGCCGCCGAAGGCCCCGGCGTTCATCGCGAGGGCACCGCCCATCGT
>Ga0209594_1001626_pt1 | contig 11000 bp, 4 predicted proteins | sample AshMeaCrysSpring_FD_184126 | JGI IMG/M metagenome (GOLD analysis project Ga0209594, IMG submission 184126) | Groundwater microbial communities from Big Spring, Nevada to study Microbial Dark Matter (Phase II) - Ash Meadows Crystal Spring... | ecosystem: Environmental > Aquatic > Deep subsurface >...
CTGCGGCAGGTACGACGGAGGGGGCGATGAGCCCTGCGGCAGCCGGGAGGTGAGGCTCCACCGGCCCAGCACCGGGCGGTACACCAGGTCCAGCGCGTTGTCCTCGGCCTGCATGACGGTGAGCAGCGTGACCCGGCGGTGCCAGTCCCGCGCCGCCACCGCGCGGGCCAGGGCGGCGGGGTGGCGGGCAGCCTCGGCCAGCGCGACGCGCCGCCGGGTGCGGCGGTCCGGGCCGTCGGCCAGGGGGCTCAGGAACGGGCGCAGGTACCCGTAGGACGGGGGCAGCCGGTTGTTGGTCACGTGCGTGCTGCGGTCGGGCCAGAAGTCGCTGGAGATCGCCGGCCCCACCGAGACGTCCACCGAGGCGTCGGGCTGGAGCACCGCGACGAATGCCTCGCTGTTCGTGCGCACCCGCCGTCCCAGCGCGGGGGAGAGGTTCGGCAGGGTGCGGTGCCGGTCCCGGCAGGCGAGCAGCAGGCCGGTGGTGCCGAGCACCCCGGCCGCCAGCACGACCTCGCGGGCGGTCCAGGCGAACCGGCGAGACGGCCGCAACGGGTCGACCGCGTCCACCCGGTAGCCCCCGCCGGGCAGCGGGGTCAGGCAGGTGACCCGCCGCCGCGGCACCACCCGGGCGCCGAGCGCCTCGGCGCGGGCGAGGTAGGTGCGGTCGACGGAGTTCTTCGCCCCCTCCGGGCAGCCGGTGAGGCACCCGCCGCACCCGGTGCACGCGTCGAAGTCGATGCCCTGCGGAGTCGGTCCGTAGCTGGGCAGCACGTCCAGGGTGCGGGCGGCCTGCCCGAGCCACGCGTCCTGGGCGCCGTAGGTGGGGTTGACGGTGCGACCGAGCATGGCCGCGGCGGCGGCGAAGTGAGGGGCGAGCTCACCGGCCCAGTCCGTCCCTCCCCACGAAGGATCGTCGTAGCCGCGCGGTTCGAGCAGGACGGCGGCGTAGACGAGGCTCCCCCCACCCACCCCGACGCCGCCGAAGGCCAGCACGTGCGGCAGCAGGGTCTGGCGGAAGTAGCCGTGCAGCCCGAGCGGCGGCGCCCACATCAGGTGGCGCACCGAGGCCGCACCTCGGCGCATGTCGTCGGGCGAGACCCGCCGCCCCATCTCCAGCACGAGCACGCGCCGGCCCGACTCCGCCAGCCTCAGCGCGGCCACCCCGCCGCCGAAGCCACTGCCCACCACCACGGAGTCGGCGTCGAAGGTCACGGCCATGACGGCCTAGTGTTGCCGGTCATGACAGTGGCGGCGACGGGCGACTGGTTCCGCCGCCAGTTCACCGCCAAGTTCGACGAGCAGGCCGAGCGGATCGGCCGGTTCAACCTCGCCATCTTCGGCAAGACCGGCGTGGGCAAGAGCACGCTGATCAACGCCATCTTCGGCGAGGACATCGCTGAGACCGGCATCGGCGAGCCGGTCACCCGCGACAGCCACCTGTACATGCACCACAGCGGCCACTTCGGCGTGCTCGACACCCGTGGGCTGGAGATCGGGCAGGACAACCAGCTGATCCTGGACGACCTGTCGGCCTACGTGCGGCAGATGCGGCGGCTGGAGCTCAAGGACCAGGTGCACGTCGCCTGGTACTGCGTGCGGGCCAGTGACCGGCGCTTCGAGGAGACCGAGGCCGACTTCGTCCGCCAGCTCGACGCGCTGGGGCTGCCGGTGCTGCTGGTGCTCACCCAGGTGCCCAAGGTCAAGGACCGCTACCACCCCGACGCGGTGCGGCTCGCCGAGCAGATCGCGGCGATGGACCTGCCGGTCCACGACGCCCGGGGTTTCATGACCTATGCCCAGGCCGACGAGTTCGCCGGCTTCGAGGCCCACGGCCTGCAGGACCTGCTCGATGCCACCTTTCAGGTCGCTCCCCAGGGGGTCCAGCAGGCCCTCGTAGCCGCCCAGCAGATCGACTTCAGCCGCAAGCGGGCCGAGGCGAAGCGGGCCATCGACATCGCCTCGACCGCTGCCGCCGCCGCGGGGGCCACGCCGATCCCGTTCACCGACGCGGCCATCCTGGTGCCGATCCAGCTCACGATGATGGCCAGCATCTCCCACACCTACGACATCAACCTCGACCGTGCGGTCACCGCGTCGCTGGCGGCCACCACCGCTGCCACCACCGCCGGCCGATCGATGGTCGCGAGCCTGCTCAAGCTCGTCCCGGGCATGGGCAGCGTCGTGGGTGGGGCCATCAACGCCGGTGTGGCCTCGACCCTGACCTGGTCGATGGGCCAGGCCTGGACCGCGGTGTGCATCCGCATCGCCAAGGGCGGGCTGACCGGGGTCGACGGCGTGCTCGACAGCGACGCCATCCGGATGCTGTTCATGTCGGAGTTCAAGGACCAGGCCCGCCGTCGGATCGGAGGCTAGACCGTGCGCAGACTCGGGAAGGTCCTCGCCGTGCTGGCCGGTTTGCTGGTGGTGATGCTCGTCGTCCTCGTCGGGTTCGCCTGGTGGCAGGTGCGCCGCGGCTACCCGAGCTATGACGGCGAGGTCGCGCTGCCGGGCCTGGCCGGTGAGGTCGAGGTGCTGCGCGACTCCTACGGCGTGCCGACCATCTACGCCGACACCGCCGAGGACCTGTTCCGGGCGCAGGGCTACGTGCACGCACAGGACCGGTTCTGGGAGATGGACTTCCGCCGGATGCTGGCCGCGGGCCGACTGTCGGAGATCGCCGGCGAGTCCGCGATCGAGACCGACACGTTCCTGCGTGCCCTGGGCTGGCGGCGGATCGCCGAGGTCGAGGCCGAGCTGTTGAGCCCGCAGGCACGCAGCTACCTCGAGGCCTACGCACAGGGGGTCAACGACTGGCTCGAGCAGACCCCGCCCGGAGAACGGGGGATCCAGTACACGCTGCTCGGCGTGCAGGGCGTCGACCGCGAGCCGGAGCCGTGGACGGTGGTGGACTCGCTGTCCTTCCTCCGCGTGCTCGCCTGGGACCTGCGCCACAACGTGGACGAGGAGGCCACGCGGGCGGTGCTGGGCAGCGAGCTCAGCGACCAGCAGCTGGCGACGTTGTACCCGTCGTTCCGCTACGACGAGATGGGCACCATCCTCACCCTCGCCGACCTCGAGCAGTCCGACCTGCTGGGGCAGGACCTCGACGCCCAGGTGCCGGCGCTGCCCGCAGCGGCTGTCCCCGCTGTGCAGGCGGCGGCGAGCGCGCTCGGGTCGGTACCGGGGGCGCCCGCCGGTGGCGGGGTCGGCAGCAACTCCTGGGTGGTCTCGGCCGAGCGCACCGCCGGCGGCGAAGCGCTGCTGGCCAACGACCCGCACCTCGGCCCGGCCATCCCGGCCCTGTTCACCCAGGTGCACCTGCGCTGCCGCACCCTGGGGCCGCAGTGCCCGTTCGACGTCAAGGGGTTCCAGGTGACCACCCTGCCCGGGGTCATGATCGGGCACAACCGCGACATCGCCTGGGGGTTCACCACCCCCTACGTCGACACCGGCGACCTCTACCTGGAGCAGGTGCGCGGGGAGGAGTACCGCACCGAGGACGGGTACGTGCCGCTGGAGACTCGCACCGAGACGATCGAGGTGGCCGGCGCCGACCCGGTCGAGGTGACCCTGCGCAGCACCCGGCACGGCCCGCTCATCACCTCGCAGAACGTCTCCTCGTCCTTCGCGATCCGCGGCCTGGACGACGTCGCTGCCGCCGCCGAGGTCGAGGACGGGGCGCCGCCGCAGGGTGAGGGCTACGAGGTGGCGCTGCGCTGGACGGGGTCCCAGCCCGGCCGGACCGTTGAAGGCCTGTTCGCCCTCAACGCCGCCACCGGCTGGGAGGACTTCACTGCCGGGCTGCAGTTCCTCGAGGCCGTCAACCAGAACATCGTCTACGCCGACGCCGACGGGTCGGTCGGCTACTACGTCTTCGGCGACATCCCGACCAGGGCCGGCTACGACGGCTCCGTCCCCGTCCCGGGCTGGACCGGCGAGTACGACTGGACCGGGGAGATCCCGTTCGAGTCCAAGCCGCACGTGTTCGAGCCCGCCCGCGGCTACCTCGCCACCGCGAACGAGACCATCGTCCCGCCGCAGTACCCGTACCCGCTGACCGCCGACGCGCAGTTCGCCTTCCGGGGCGACCGGATCCGGGCCGCGCTCGACGCCGACGACACCGTCACGGTCAGCGAGGCCGCCGCACTGCAGATGGACACCCGCAACTGGCTCGCCGAGCGCATCGTGCCCGACCTGCTCGCGGTCGACGGTCTGGACGAGGACGACGCCGCGGCCCAGGCGCTGCTGACCGACTGGGACCTCACCCAGCCGCCGGACTCCGCCGCCGCTGCGTACTTCAACGCCGTCTACGCGCGCATCCTGGCGCTGACCTTCCGCGACGAGCTGCCGCAGGAGTACTGGCCGACGGGGCGGGGACGGTGGTTCGTCGTCGTGGACGACCTGATGGCGCGCGTGGACGACCCGTTCTGGGACGACGTCACCACGGCCGAGGTGGAGACCCGTGACGTGATCCTGCGCCGGGCGCTCGCCGAGGCCGCCGACGAGCTGCGGGACTCCCAGGGCGGTGACCCCGCCGGCTGGCAATGGGGGCGCCAGCACGTGCTCGACCTGGTGGAACCGGCCTTCGGCACCTCCGGGATCGGCCCGGTCGAGTGGTTGTTCAACCGCGGCCCGTACCCGGCCGGTGGCGGCGGCAACATCGTGCTGGCCAATGCCTGGAACGCCGACAAGGACTCCTACACCCTCACCAACGTGCCGACCTTCCGGATGGTCGTGGACTTCGCCGACCTGGACTCCTCCCGCTGGGTCAACCAGTCGGGGCAGTCCGGCCACCCAGGGCACCCGCACTACGACGACCAGGTCGCGGCCTGGCAGTCCGGGCAGAGCCCGCCCATGTCGTGGACGGATGCGGCCATCGAGGAGGCGACGGCCCACCGGCTCACGCTGGTCCCGACAGCCGGGTGAGGGGCCGCGGACACGGTGGCGGGGATCTCGTTCCCTCCGCAGCTGCCCATCACGGGGCGGGTCGACGAGATCGCCGCGGCCCTACGCGGCCACCAGGTGGTGGTCGTCGCCGGCGCGACCGGCTCGGGCAAGACGACCCAGCTGCCCAAGATCTGCCTGTCGATCGGGCGCGGGCGGCAGCGGCGGATCGCCCACACCCAGCCCCGTCGGCTCGCCGCGCGAACGGTGGCCGACCGGATCGCCGAGGAGCTCGGGCAGGCGCCGGGCGAGCTCGTCGGCTCCCGGGTGCGGTTCTCCGACCGCACCTCGGCGCAGACCCGGGTCGTGCTCATGACCGACGGTCTGCTGCTCGCCGAGATCGGTCGCGACCCGCTGCTGCGCCGCTACGACACGGTCATCGTGGACGAGGCCCACGAGCGCAGCCTGACCATCGACTTCCTGCTCGGCTACCTGCTCTCGATCCTGCCCCGGCGACGGGACCTGGCGGTGGTGATCACGTCGGCCACCATCGACCCGCAGCGCTTCGCCGACCACGTCGCCGAGGTGCTCGGCGCGCCGGTCCCGGTCATCGAGGTGTCGGGCCGCACCTACCCCGTCCAGGTGCGTTACCGCCCGCTGGAGTCCGACCAGGTGCAGGGGGTGCTCGACGCGGTGGGCGAGCTGGCCGCCGAACCCCCCGGCGACGTGCTGGTCTTCCTCTCCGGCGAGCGGGAGATCCGCGACACCGCCGACGCGCTGCGCGAGCACGTCGGGCCGGGCACCGAGATCCTGCCGCTGTACGCGCGGCTGTCGACCGCCGAGCAGCACCGCGTGTTCGCCCCGCACCCGGGCCGGCGGGTGGTGCTGGCCACCAACGTCGCCGAGACCTCCCTCACCGTGCCGGGCATCCGCTACGTCGTCGACGCCGGCACGGCCCGCATCTCCCGCTACAGCCGGCGGACGAAGGTGCAGCGGCTGCCCATCGAGCCGGTGTCGCAGGCATCGGCCGACCAGCGGGCGGGTCGCTGCGGGCGGGTCGCCGACGGTGTCGCGATCCGGCTGTACAGCGAGGAGGACTACCTGGCCCGGCCGAGGTTCACCGAGCCGGAGATCCTGCGCACCAACCTCGCCGCAGTCATCCTGCAGATGGCGGCTCTCGGACTGGGCGACCTCGAGACGTTCCCCTTCCTCGACCCGCCCGACCGGCGGTCGCTGCGCGACGGAGTCGCGCTGCTGGAGGAGCTGTCCGCGCTGCGGGACGGATCCCTCACCCCGCTCGGACGGCGGCTGGCCCGGCTGCCGGTCGACCCGCGGCTGGGCCGGATGGTGCTGGAGGCGCAGCGGCTGGGCTGCGTCCAGGAGGTGCTCGTCATCACCGCGGCGCTGTCGATCCAGGACCCGCGGGAGCGCCCGCTGGACGCCCAGGCCGCCGCGGACACCGCCCACCGCCGGTTCGCTGACCCGACCTCCGACCTGCTCACCTACCTGAACCTGTGGGCCTACCTGCAGGAGCAGCAGCGGGCGCTGTCGGGCAGCGCCTTCCGCCGGCTGTGCCGAGCGGAGTACCTGCACTTCCTGCGCGTGCGGGAGTGGCAGGACCTGGTGACCCAGCTGCGGCACGCCTGCCGCGACCTCGGTATCGAGGTGCCGGCCCGGCCCGACCTTCGCGCCGAGGGCGGCACGAGGGCGGCACCCGACCGTATCCACCAGGCGGTGCTGGCCGGGCTGCTCTCTCAGCTGGGCCGCTGGGACGACGAGCGGGGCGAGTACCGCTCCGCCCGTGGCGGACGGTTCGCGCTCTCGCCGGGTTCGGCGCTGGCCCGCAAGCCCCCGCGCTGGGTGATGGCGGCCGAGCTGGTGGAGACCACCCGGGTCTGGGCCCGGGGCACCGCCCGCATCGACCCGTCCTGGGTCGAGCCGCTCGCCGAGCACCTGGTGCAGCGCTCCTACGCCGAGCCCCGCTGGGACGCCCGCCGTGGTGCCGTCGTCGCCACCGAGACGGTGACCCTGTACGGGCTACCCGTGGTGGTTGGCCGCACCGTGCCCTATGCGCGGGTCGACCCCGAGCTCGCCCGTGAGCTCGTGCTGCGGCACGCGCTCGTCCACGGCGAGGTGGACGACGCGTGGGCGGCCCGGCACCCGTTCCTCGCGGCCAACCGGGCGACGCTGCGTCAGCTCGCCGCGGCGGAGGAGCGCGGGCGGCGCCGCGACCTGGCCCTGGACGACGACGGGGTGCTGGCGCTCTACGCCTCGCAGGTCCCGTCGTCGGTGCTGTCGCTGCGCCACTTCGACACCTGGTGGCGCCGGGCCGGCCGTCCCGACCACCTGCTCACCTTCAGCCGCGAGCAGCTCACCCGACCCGGGTCGGCCACCGTCGACGCGGATGCCCTCCCGGACGTCTGGGTGCAGGACGACCTGGTGCTGGACCTGCACTACCGGTTCGAGCCCGGTGACCCGCTCGACGGGGTGACCGTCGACGTGCCGCTCACGCTGCTCAACCGGCTCGACCGGGGTCGGCTGTCCTGGCACGTGCGGGGGCTGCGCGCCGACCTGGTGGCTGCGCTCATCCGATCGATGCCCAAGGCGCTGCGTCGCTCGTTCGTGCCGGCTCCCGACTACGCGGCCGCCGTCCTGGACCGGCTCGCCGGTGAGCCGCAGGGATCGCTGCTCGACGCCGTGGCAGGTGCGCTCACCTCGTTCGGTGGCCCCGTGGTGGCCCCGTCCGACCTCGACGTGTCGGCCCTGCCGGCCTTCCTGCGCCTGCACGTGCGCGTCCTCGACGACGCCGGGCGGGTGCTGGCGCAAGGGGACGACGTGGCCGCCCTGCAGGCGAGGCTCGCACGTCGGAGCCGGTCGGCGGTCGCGGCGGTGTCGGGGGACGTGGAGAGGGTCGGCCTCACGTCGTGGACGGTGGGCACCATCCCGCGCACGGTCGGGGTGGGCGGGCCATCGGGCGCGGTGGAGGGGTACCCGGCACTGGTGGACGAGGGCGGCGCGGTGGCGCTGCGGGTCCTGGGCACGGCCGTCGAGCAGCGCCGCGCGATGCCGCGCGGCGTCCGGCGGCTGCTGCTGCTGGACCTTCCCTCGCCGGTGCGGGCGGCCCTGCGTGGGCTCGACGGGCGGGCCCGGCTCGCCCTGGCCCACCAGCCGTACCCGTCGGTGGAGGCGCTCGTCGAGGACTGTGCCGCGGCGGTCGTCGACGCGGCGATCCAGCAGCACGGAGGCCCGCCCTGGGACGAGGACGCCTACCTGCAGTTGCGCGCGTCGCTGTCCGCCAGCCTGCCGACCGGGACGGCCGAGACCGTGCGGGTGGTGGCAGACGTGCTCGTCCGGGCGCACGACGTCGCCGTCCGCGTCGCTGACCTGCCCCTGGGCTCGGAGCTTCGCGACGACGTGGAGGTCCAGCTGGCCGGGCTGGTCTACCGGGGCTTCGTCGCCCGGACCGGTCGGGCCCGGCTGGCGCACCTGGTGCGTTACCTGACGGCGATGGTGCGCCGGCTGGACTCCGCCCCCTCGGACCCCGGGCGCGACGCGGTGCGCATGCGGCAGGTGCACGAGGTGGAGGACGCCTTCCACCAGGTGGTGGACGGGCTCCCACCGGCCCGCAGGCTGGACGACGACGTGTTGGCGGTGCACTGGCTCATCGAGGAGCTGCGGGTGAGCGTGTTCGCCCAGCAGCTGGGCACGGCGGTGCCGGTGTCGGCGCAGCGGGTGCGCGCCGCTCTGGCCGTGGTGAGGCCCTGACCTGCGGCTTCTCGACCGTGTGCGGCCGGGTGGTTGTGTCGGACCCCTGGTGCAGGCTCAAGCCATGATCCAGACGCGGTGGGACGGCCCTGGGTGCCACGCCAGCGGTTGGGACGACACGGGCTGGAACGACCCCGACCGCTTCATCGACGAGGCCGAGCTCTGGACCGGTGAAGAGGGCTACTCGACGGGACCGGACCTGTCCGCGCAGGCCGCGGACGCAACCTCGGTGTGGGCGCGCTGGGAGGGAGTGCACGCGACCGGGGAGACCGACGTCGCGATCTCCGCCCGCATCGGCGACCTCGAGGCCCTGATCACCCAGCTTCAGGCGTGGCAGGCCAGGGAGCTGCGGACGCTGCGGGCCATGCGGCTGGCCGAGCAGGGGGCCGTGCACGGGCCGGACCCGCGTCCGGAGCGAGTCGACCCCGACGGCTGGCTCCCGAGCGAGGTGGGCTTCGCTCTCGGCCTGTCGGAGCACCAGGTGCGGGCCCGGCTCGCGTTCGGCGAGGGCCTGGAGCGGTTCAGACGGGTGGGAGACCTGGTCGGCCAGGGTGGCGTGCCGGGGTGGACCGCAGTCCGGCTGCTGGACCACCTCACCGCCCTGGCGGGCCTGCTGTCCGCTGACCGGCTGGCTGAGGTCGAGGCCGCCACCGTCGCCTGGCTGCGGGACCGGCCGCGCACGGTCGGGCAGCTCAACGCGCGGATGAAGCGGCTGCTGGTACGCGCCCGCGCGGAGTACGACGCGGCGAACCCGGTGCCGGACGCCCCCGACCAGCCCGCCGACGGCTCCACTCACGCCAGCCTCGACCAGGCCGTGACGGCCCGCCACGCGGACCGCGGGGTGCAGGTGCGATCCCTGGGCGACGGCTGCGCCGAGCTGTGGGCGTTGCTGCCCGAGTCCGACGCGCTCGCGGTCATCGCGGCCCTGGACGGGGCTGCCCCTGCGCTGGTCGACCTGCCGGCCGCGTCGGGGGAGACCCGCACCCGGTCGCAGCGCCGCGCCGACCTGCTCGTCAGCGCGCTGACCGGTGCCCCCGCCTGCTACGGACGCGCCGAGGACGTCCCGGGCAAGACGCCGACGAGCTCGCACGACGTGCGGCGGTGCCTGTTCCCGGGAGGGGTGCGCCCCGTCCTGGAGGTCACGGTCCCCGTCGCCACCCTGGTCGGAGACTCGCTCGAGCCCGGGCACTGCCCCGGCTATGGCCCGGTCCATCCGCTCACCTGCCGCGACCTGGCGAGCGACGCTGCCGACGCCCCAGGTCCCGCCGGTCGGGGCGTGCTCTACGACCCGACGACGGGACGCCTGCTCGGGCTCGCCCGCCGGGTCGAGCTGGGGCCGATCACCTGGGTGGCCGACCTGCCGGCGGGTGCCGGCTACCAGCACCCGCCGACCGTCGACACCGCGGCCCGGGTGCGGGACCGCACGTGCCGAGCCCCGGGATGCACCCGTCCGGCGCGGGCCTGCGACATCGACCACGTGACGCCTTGGCCGGACGGTGCGACCTCGCTGGCCAACGCCGCGGTGCTCTGTCGGTACCACCATCGGCTCAAGACGCATGCCCCCGGGTGGACGGTCGGGTTCGGGTCGGGCCACGGCGACGACGAGGCACTGATCTGGACGGGTCCGACGGGTCCGGCGCGCGCCACCGGCCCGCACGACCACCGGCCCGACGGCCAGGGCGACCACCCATCCGATGGTGCGTCCGAGGTCGTGGACCACCCGCCGTTCTGACCGTCACACCGTCCGTCCCTGGCCGACTCGGCCCCGGCGCGGGACCCTGCAAGGGAGGTGAGCTGCGGTGTGCATCAATGCCCAGGTGAGCCTGGCGTCGGCGCTCGTCGTCGGGGCGGTGGGAGTGTCGGGGCTGCGGTACGTGCGCAGGCCTGGCGACCTGGTGCTTGCAACCCTGCCGTTGGCGTTCGCCGTCCACCAGGCGGCCGAAGCGGTGACGTGGACCCTGTTGGGTGACGCCCCGACCGGGGTGTGCGCTGGGCCGAGCGTGCGCCTGTGGGTGCTCTTCGCCTGGGTGCTGCTGCCGGTCTGGCTCGCTGCTGGCATCACCCTGGCCGAGCCCGACCCCGCCCGCCGCCGGGTGCAGGCGTGGCTGACCGCCCTGGCGGCTGTTGCCGCCGTCGGCTGGGCCGTCCAGGCTCTCGGCCCCGACGTCGTCGCCTACGACGCCGGCGGCCACGTCTCCTACCCGCTGCCGGCGAGCTGGGGAGTGCTGCTGATCGGCACCTACCTGGTCGTGGTGGTCGTGCCGGGGCTGCTCTCCTCGTGGCCGCTGCTCCGCCTGGTCGGCGCGGCCGCCGCGGTGTCGTGCGCGGTCACGTTCGCACTGGCTCGA
>Ga0209594_1001627_pt1 | contig 10997 bp, 6 predicted proteins | sample AshMeaCrysSpring_FD_184126 | JGI IMG/M metagenome (GOLD analysis project Ga0209594, IMG submission 184126) | Groundwater microbial communities from Big Spring, Nevada to study Microbial Dark Matter (Phase II) - Ash Meadows Crystal Spring... | ecosystem: Environmental > Aquatic > Deep subsurface >...
ACAGGGGCCATAACCAAACCTGGAATTACCAGTTTTTGGTGGATTATTTTTCTGGCGAAAGCAAAAATGACACCTCCCGCTCCAGGCAGTCTTTTACCCTGCAGGTGGTAGATATTGAGAATATTCACTTCAGGCAGCATGATGCCTGGCGTGGCCGCGAAATGGTGGCAGGGGTGGGTAGGGTGCACCTAAATGCCGATAAGCTGCGCCTAGATACAAACAATTTATTTGTACGCGAACTACTGGTGCAGCAGCCCGAATACCGTGAGTATCGGCGCCATGGCTTGTGGAGTGCTATCGACAGTGTAGAATACTATCGCAAACTCGATTCAGCGGCTGCGGCAAGGCCGCCCCGAAAGCCAAGGCAAGGGCCGACACTGGAACTTGTGGTTGGCAAATTCAGGCTCGACAATGGCCTGGTAGAATTGTATAACAGGCCAAGTCGAAAATCGGTAGAAGGTCAGTTTGACGAACGAGACATAATTATTTCAGGAATAACCGGCCATATAAACAATCTGAAGATGGCAGATGACACCCTTACGGCACAAGTGCATTTGAGTGCCAAAGAAAGAGGCGGAATAGACCTGAAGACAATTGATACCCGGTTTACCATGCATCCGCAATTGATGGAGTTCGACAGCCTGGATCTGCAGGTGAATAACAGCAGGCTGGGTCCTTATTATGCCATGCGATACCAAAATATCGACGACATGGAAGATTTTATTGATAAGGTGGAAATAGAAGCCAGGTTTATTAACAGCAAAGTGGATATGCAGGACATAGCCCATTTTGCATCGGAACTAAAAAGCATTAAACAAACGGGTATTTTTACAGGCTGGGCAAAAGGTACAGTGAGCGATTTTGTGATTAACAATCTGGACTTGAGAACGGGCCAGAGCAGGCTGCGGGGAACTTACCGCATGAAAGGCCTGGTAGATATAGAAAAAACGAAAATTGACTTTGTAACGCCAGGGTCGCAGGTAAGCCTGCCCGATGTGGCCGTGTGGGCGCCACAGTTGCTCAATTTTAAGAATACCCCATTTGGTAATTTGGGTACGGTAACATATGCAGGTTCTTACACGGGTACGGTGTACAACTTTAAAAGCAGGGGCACATTATCTACTGCTGTTGGCACAGCCGCTGTGGAGTTGAATATGAAATTGGACAAACCCGGCCAGGGATTTGTAGCAATTGTACACGATGCGCATTTAGATGGAGGCAGGTTGCTTGATATTCCTGCTTTAGGTAAGGTTCACTTTAACGGACAGGTTGCTGCAAACAGTTTTGAAGCAAACGACCGCTATACCATCACCGGCAACCTGGACTCGGCCGCGTATGCAGGCTACACTTACCGCCAGGTGGGCATGCAGGGCAAACTGCAGGGAGCAAAATTTGAAGCCTTTCTCAACATAAACGATCCCAACCTCAGGGGCAGCTTTTCCACATTTCTTAATCTGGCCAAGAAAAAACAACGGTATAACGCCAGCGGCTTGCTTGAAATGGCCGACTTGCGCAGCATTGGACTTGTACCAGATACGCTTATATTGTCGGGTTATTTTGATGTGGATTTTCAAGGGGCTTCTATCGATCAATTTCAAGGTTATACCAGATTTTATGACGCAGGTCTTCTGCACAATGGGCAGAATCTAAACTTCGATTCGCTGGTGATGATAGCCTCAATTGATTCAAATGGCATAAAAACCCTAACTATCAATACCAACGAGGCATATGCCAACCTTACAGGCAGGTTCAATATTGAAGATGTGATAGGCTCTGTGCAAGAGATGTTGCATAGCTATTACCCATCTATTATTAGTCTTCCTAAAAAATCAGCTCCCAGGCAGGATCTTGCTTTTAAAATTGAAACCAAGGAAATTGAACCATTTCTCAAATTAATAGACCACCAACTGGGCGGCTTAAATTTTGCCAGCATAGAGGGGGCTATCAATATCAATGAAAAGCAACTGCTCATAAATGCCACCTTGCCATCGTTTACCTACGGCAGCCTGGAGTTGCGCGAGGTAAAACTCCGCGGTGTTGGCGATGCCGAAAGCCTGATGATAAACGGTGAAGCTGCCAGCGTGACACTGGGCGACAGCCTTACTGTAAACAATCCCGACCTGGTAGTGTCAACCCGCAGAGACTCTACCCATTTTATTGCCCGTACCCGCACGCAAGGGCCTCTGGGCGATGCCGAAATAGATGCATATCTGTTTGCAAAGCCAAATGGTATGGAAATTGTTTTTAATGAGTCGTCTTTTATTTTGAATCAAAAGAAGTGGACGATTCAATCGGATGGTAATGTAGAGGTTCGCGATAAATACCTCATTTCTAAAGGCCTGAGCCTTACGCAGGAAGGTCAGGAAATTAAAATTCGCACCAGCCCCAGTGAAGAAGGTCATTGGAACGACCTGCATATACAAACCACCGCGCTAAGTATTTCCGAAATCATACCGTTCTTTGTAAAAGAGCCCTATCTGGAAGGGTTGCTAACTTCTGAGATTTCAATAACAGACCCACTGGGCCAGCCACACATTACAGGAAAACTTGACCTTTCGCAATTCAGGATGGACAGTGACTCCATTGGTGGCGTACACCTGAATATGGATTACCGGGTAGCCAAAGGATTGCTGAATGGTGATATTAATTCTGACAATCCTGATTATCGGTTTAGTGGCAAATTGAAATTGAATTTAAAGGATTCTGTTGAAAATCAAATTGATCTTCAAGCCAACCTGGAAAGGGTGAGCATCAGGGCCCTTGATCAGTATTTGACCAGCGTGTTCGATGCAATGGATGGTACTGCCTCGGGTACTATTGGGGTGCAGGGTAAAATAAATAGTCCGCAACTAACAGGTGTAGTCCAAATGCGTAATGCCCACTTTACCGTAGGGTATACCAAAGTACCCTATTCTGTTGATTCGGCTGAAATAATACTAGACAACGGGTTTATTGATTTTGGTGTATTGAACCTGAAAGACAGGCGCGGGCGCAAGGGGCAATTGGAAGGCCGGCTTTACCACCGCTTCTTTCAGGATATGCGTTTTGACCTGCATGCCCGCAGTGCCGGTATGGAGGTACTGAATACACGAAGCCCCGAAAACGACCTGTTTTATGGACGAGCAGTAGCCAAAGTGGCTTTTGACCTTACAGGTCCTATGAACGATTTGCTCATGCGCATTTTGGGCGAGCCAACCGATTCATCGGTAGTTACTATAAAGAATACCGAGAGCCGCGAAAGTGGCGAGGCCGACTTTATCCGGTTCAAATCGTATGGGCAACGCATGGAGGATTTGGTGGATACCGGCTTTATGAACCTTCGCCTGAATCTGGATTTAATAGCCAACCCACTATGCAGAATTGAGGTAATTATGGATGAAGTATCGGGTGATATTATAAAATGCACCGGCAGCGGCAACCTGAAAGTGCAGTATGCCAGTAACGGAACTACTACTATGAACGGGCGCTACACGGTAAACCAGGGCCTTTATACCTTCAATTTTCAAACGTTAATTCGAAAACCTTTTAGCCTGAGCGGCGATAACAACTATATTGAATGGAGCGGTGATCCGTACAATGCCCGACTTAACATAAGCGCACAATATGTGGCCAAAAGTGTGGCCTTGGGCGAACTGGTTACCACATCCTCTTCGGGCGGTAATGCCAACACTGTACTGGATAATGACGCACAGGGATTTAAGGGCGATGTAAATGTAGTGGCTCTGCTCACGGGTATGCTGTCCAATCCTAAAATTGACTTCGATATCAGTTTTCCGCAGGGCAGCGCCATGCAAAACAACATGAGTGCGCAGGAAATGCTGAAGCGCATAAAAGAAAACCAGAACGAATTGGTGAAGCAGGTTACATACCTTATTGTGTTCAATTCATTTGCACCTTATGGTCAGGGCGCCAGTGTAAGAAGCCCGGGCATTGAATTGGGGGTAAATACTTTGAGCGAACTGGTAAGCAAGGAAATGGAAAAAATACTAGCGAACGTGTTGCAGGGTATTACAGGCGACAGAAGCCTGGAAGTTGATTTCAGCACCAACCTGTACAGCAGCGCAACTACCGTAAATGGCGGGTCGGTTGAGTCTTTTTCACAGTATGACCGTATGAGTTTCAACTTTTCGGTGCGCAAGAGTTATTTTCAAAACAGGGTAGTGGTAAACCTGGGCAGCGATTTTGATATGAGCGTGCGAAGCTCTTCCAATAGCGATTTCCAGTTTTTACCCAACGTTAGCGTAGAGTTTATCCTTACAGAAAATCGACGGCTACGATTTATTGTATTCCGCAAAGATAACCTTGATTATAGTGGCCGGCGCAATCGTGCCGGCGCAAGCATCAGCTACCGCAAGGATTATGAGAAGTTTTTGAGTTCTATACCGGGCGAAGGGTTTTTTCAGGTACGCCGCCGACAAGGGGTGCCGGCAAATTGAAAAATACTTAGCTCTGTTGAATTGCATTTGTTTTTTTGGTTAGATGTGTTGCTCGTATTTTGGTGGAATGCATGCTCATGTTTGTTATTATCCAGCTGAAATAACTGTTGAGGTTTTATGGGGTAATTCCATCAAAAATCGGCACCTTATTACATTGTATCACATGGCGATAAATTGTATTCGACCAATTAGGGGCCTCGGTGCAGGCTTATGGTCTCATTTCCATGCTAAAAAAAATGAATGCTTCTGGTTCATGCGTTGCCCGAAATTTGCTATTAGTAGCAAAAAATGCTCCGTAATTCGAAGCCGGGTGATTATACAATTGAATCTTTCTACTATTTGAGTAGTCTGCCATGGGTAACTCTGTAGCAAATAAGACCCGGTGATGGATTGGTTTGCTCTGCAAATTGTTTCAAGGGCACTTTGCCATGAAACTGTTCCAGTCTTTTGGGGTCTTTCTTGTTACCTTCTCTTTCGCAGGTGTTTAAGGTGCCCGGGCTAACATGTGCCAAAGGTTTGTACAAGGGGATTTTAGTGGCACAAAAAGACACCAAATCAATCTTGCTTGTATTGCCTGGCAGCTCCGGCAAATCAGGTGTTTCATTAAAAAGGACCAACAAGCTTGTTTATCCACAGGCTGCCCAACCTATTTATTTAGGTTTTTTATGGGCCTCATTCAGGCCTTTAATAAGGTCGGTAGTAATATTGTGGATGGAGTCCTTATAGTAAATGAAATCACCGGCTGAGTGCGAAAAGATATAGGCGTAGCCTTTTGTAGTATTATACTTCTTCAAATAATCTTCTATGCGCTTGCTAATATCCTGCATAAGTTTAAACTGCTGATCCTGTAATTCCTGGGTTAGGCGGCCCTCTTTTTGTTGCAAATTTTCCTGCATTTGGTTTATTTCGGCCTGGGCAGCTTCGCCTTCCTGCTGGCTCATGTTAGCCGCCTTGTTTTGCAGTTGCTGTATGCGCCCCATGTAGCTTTTCTTCATGTTGTTGAGCTCATTGGCTATACTTTCCTGCCTGCTTTTTAGCTGGCTGCGCACCTCTTTTACATAAGCGTATTGCTGCTCTACCGAGTCCATTTCAAAGTATGCTATGTGGCCATGCTCAGGAATTTCCAGCTTGTTGGCAGCCTCTTTGGGGCTACCGTTGTTATTGCCGGCATGTTTGCTGCCCAGGTGCAAATACAGAAGATATGCAACGCCTGCAAGCGCAATAGAACTTAATACAAGGCTCAGATGCTTCATAAAGCTCAAGTGGTTTATACAGAGTGGGCGAAAGTAAAAGATTGAACATGATAAATGGTGTTAAACTCAATTTTGGCCACTTTTCACCACCTTCGAAGTTTATGCTACCCCATAGGACGGCAGCATAATAAATCCTAAAAACAACAAGTATGCGTATTTTCCTATGGTCGGTGGGAGGCAGGCACGAACCTTATGTGATGGCCGGGGTGGAGGAGTTTACCCGGCGCATAGGTCATTATTACCATTGCGAGTGGAAGTTGGTGGCCTCGCCTAAAAATGCAGCCAATTTACCCGAACAACTGCTGAAAGATGCCGAAAGTACACTCTTGCTCGATAGCTTGGATCCGGTAGATTATGTGGTGCTGCTGGATGAACGTGGTCACATGCTTACCTCGCCCGGGCTGGCCAAAATGGTGGAAGAAAGGGCTGTAAATGGGGCGAGGCGCATGCATTTTGTTATTGGCGGCGCCTTTGGGGTAAACGACGCTGTGCGCATAAGAGCCGATTATGTATGGCAACTATCGAAGCTGGTATTTCCGCATCAGCTGGTGCGGCTTATGCTTGCAGAGCAGGTGTACAGGGCCTGTACCATCATTCGTGGCGAAAAATACCATCACATATAAAATGTACAATTGCCATTCTTGGGTTCCAGCTTACACTTGTTTTGTTTATGCAAATCCTTAGCGCTTTTTTGCAAACGCTTTATGCGCCAATGCATTAAATGATGCAAATTGCCGCTTATGAAGTTGAAACTTGCTGTTTTAATGTTTGCTATTGTAGGTGCAATTATTCTGGTAGTGGAGTGTTGTTCGCTACCAGCAAAGCCAGTAGCAGACGTTGCCAATGCCTATACAGGAAATGCGAGCTGCCAAAGCTGCCATCAGCAGGAGCATGCACAATGGCTTACCTCGCACCACTTTATGGCCATGCAGCCTGCCAACGATAGCACTGTGCTGGGCAATTTCAATGATGCTGTGTTTACTGCTGATGGTGTAACATCCAGGTTTTTTAAAAAAAACGGAAAGTTCTTTATCAACACTCAAAGCGAAACCGGCGCCAATGTCGATTATGAGGTAAAATACATTTTTGGATTTACCCCCTTGCAGCAGTACCTGGTTGAGTTTGCGGGCGGGCATATGCAGGTGCCCAGGGTAAGCTGGGATACGAAGGCAAAAAAATGGTTTCATCAATATGCGGGCGACAAAATACCGGCCGGCGACTGGCTGCACTGGACCGGCAATGCCCAAAACTGGAATACCATGTGCGCCAGTTGCCACAGCACCAACGTGCAAAAGGGTTACAACCCGGAAACCGACACCTACCACACCACTTACAACGACATTAATGTGAGCTGCGAATCGTGCCACGGGCCGGGTAAGAATCACATTGACTATATAAACGGCGAAGAGTACAAGAAGGGGCATAAAAAACCTGGTTCGCTGCTTATGCTGTATAAGGAGCAGGGCCAAATGGCCGAAGTAAATATGTGTGGCTACTGCCATGCCCGCCGGGTAGATCTGACCGGTAACGTGCTGCCAGGAAATGAACTGATGCAGGACCTGATTGCCGAGCTGCCAACCACCGAGTTTTTTTATGCCGATGGCCAAATGAACGATGAGGATTATAACTACACCTCGTTTTTGCAAAGCAAAATGTTTCATAGAGGGGTAAAATGCACTAACTGCCACAACCCCCACAGTGGTAAGCTACGAAACGAGGGACCGCTGGTATGCGCACAGTGCCACAACCAACAACAGTATGAGGCGCCATCGCATACCCTGCATGCTGTTAATACCACAGGGGTAAACTGTGTTACCTGCCATATGCCTTCCAAAATGTACATGGGTAACGATTTGCGGCACGATCACAGTTTTCGTATTCCACGGCCCGACCTTACCGCTAAATACGGCACGCCTAATACCTGCAATGCGTGCCATAAGGATAAAAGTGCACAATGGGCTGCTGATGAAATAGCCAAGGGCTACGGTAAGCCACCGGCGTATCACTTTAGCGAAGATTTGATACCGGGCAGCAGGCTCGATGCCGGAAGTGTAGCACACCTGGGCAGGCTAATGGGCGACACAGGTGCCCCCGATATTGTGCGGGCTGCAGCAGTGCGCTACTACAGCCAAATAAGCAGCATACAAAGGGGCGCTACGCTGCTGGCTTATTTAACCGATACAAGTGCAATGGTGCGCTACGCTTCAACACGAGCCCTGGCAGGCTTACCCTCGTCTAATTGGAAAGACGCCGTGGCCCCCCTGCTAGCCGACCCCGTTAGGGCTGTGCGTATTGCAGCCGCCGATCTTTTTGTTGGTTTGCCCAGTAGTGAATTGCCTGCCGGAAACTATGAGGCCTATACAAAAGCCAAACAAGAACTGGATAAATTTACCTTGTACCAAACCGATTTTGCTATGGGCAACCTGCAGGCAGGCGATTATTATCGCCGGCAAAATGACCTGGCAATGGCCGAAAAGTTTTACCGCAGGGCGGTGGCTAAAGACAGCCAAATGGTGAATGCACGGGTGAACCTGGCTTCAACGCTAAATGCTACAGGCCGCAACCAGGAGGCACTGGCCCAACTAGTTCAAGCCTCCAGAATTCAGCCCCAAAACGACCATGTGTTTTACACCATGGGGCTGCTGTATGCCGAAATGAAGAACCTGCCCGCCGCCGAAGAAGCATTGAAAAAAGCATTTACCATAAATAAATACAACATTCGATCTCAATACAATTACGGCCTGCTGCTTCAGCAAAGCGGCAAAGCTGCCGCGGCCGAAAAAGTGTACCTGGCAGCACTAAAAACAGAGCCACAAAATGGCGACCTGCTCAATGCTATCACCATCTTGAACATGCAGCAAGGTAATGTGCAAAAAGCGATGGAAATGGGTAGACTATTGAAACAGTATCATGGCAATAATGCAGGTTATGCACAGTTATTGAGGCAATTGGGTTTGTGAGCACCGGTGAGTGGTTGAGGCTGAGAAGAAAGGAATAAGGATGAAGAAAAAAATAAGGAATGTCTTGTCCTGATATAGGTTGACAGTTTAATCTTTTAAAAAAAGGAGGAAAACATGTCAAAAGTAACCAGGGAAACGGTTCGGTACAGTATTAGCTTTAAGCAAAAGGTGGTAAGGGAAGTTGAGTCAGGATTAGGCATAGATGAGGTTAGAAGGAGGTATGGCATTGGAGGTTGTTCTACGGTTCAGAAATGGATTGAGAAATTTGGCAAGAATCATCTTTTGAACAAAATCGTAAGGGTGGAGACTATGGAGGATCGTGATCAGGTTAAGCTGTTGAAGAAGGAGGTCCAGAATTTAAAGATGGCGTTGGCCGATTCGCTGCTTGCGCAGCGATGCCTGGAGCAGGTCATTGAGGAAGCGAACAGGGAGTACAAAGCGGACCTAAAAAAAATTTTGGGTCAGATGTGTTGCCGCGCTAGAAGGAACATTGCCGGTAATGAGGCTATGTCGCTTTTTCGATTTCAGCAGACAAGCATACTATCAGGCGGCACGGCAGGAACAAACATCAATAGAGCAGAACGCTATGTTGCTTGAGGAGGTACTCCGGATCAGACGTAAACATTCCAAGATGGGAGGTCGAAAATTGTACTTTAAGTTGGAGTCAGCCATTACTCAATTGACTGGAGGAATGGGACGAGACAAGTTCTTTGATTTTTTAAGGGCTCAGGAACTGCTGGTGATTCGCAAACGCAAATATGCTGTTACAACCCAGTCTTTTCAACGGTTTCACAAGTATAAGGACCATTACAACGGCATTGTTTGGACGCGTCCTAACCAAGTATGGGTAAGCGATATTACCTACTTGCGGGTGGTAAATGACTTCCATTACTTGTTCCTGGTTACAGATGCATATAGCCGTAAGATTGTGGGCTGGCAACTGGGCAATACGCTTGAAACCAAATGGGCAGTGGCAGCTTTGAGAATGGCAATGAGCCAGTGCTCTGATTTGACCTCATTGGTGCATCATTCAGACCGGGGATTTCAATATTGTAGCCGTGAGTACGCAAAGCTGCTAGAAGGGAATGGAGCTACCCTGAGCATGGGACAAGTGGGCAATTGTTATGATAATGCCCTTGCAGAACGAGTAAATGGTATCCTGAAGGATGAGTACCTTTTGGATAATGAGTTTACTACACCTTCAGATGCACTGAATGCCACGAGCCAGGCAGTCAAATTGTACAACGAGGATCGGCCACACTTATCATTAAATATGCAAACACCAGCCTCCGTTCATAAAGCGGCCTGAACATACATGATGTCTAAAAAAAGGAAAGTATTTGATGTGCCTGCCGGCGGCTCCTCATTACAAAACGATGGGTTCTGTGAGACTAAAACAATGTAAGTTCGTGCTGGAACCCATCATTTTGTCATGAGGGTTCAGCCCAACTCGAAAACAAAAAAAACACTAAAAAAAGTGTCAACTAATTTCAGGACGTGACATTGGAATTACGAATAAGAAATAGGAGTTCATTAAATACCCAATTGGTAAACCAGGTTACCTGTTCGGGATTGGATTGCAGGCGGCGCTTAGTAGGCAATGAGTATGCCGATGCCTATTACCAGTCCAAAGCCAATGATAATGAGGGCCGAAACGATGTGAATTTTGTGCAGGATGGCCGGGGTGAGCAGGCTGCGGATTTTGCCGGCAAGTGCAACCTTCAGCACGTCGGAAGTAAGAATAACGGCCAGGCAGGAGGCAAACAGGCCCAGACGCTCCTGCAGGGGCAAAAAGGCAAAGGCGGTGCAGGTGGTGAGCCAAAACAGCACCGGGGCGGGATTAAGCGAATTCAAAAAAAAGCCCTGAGCGCTAAACTTGAGCAGGTCGCGCTTGCGAAACTCGAAACTGATTTCGCCATTATCCATCACCGGGTCTTTTTGAAAAAAGAGCGACCACAGGCCCATTATCAGCAGCATGCAGGCCCCCAATAGTGCTATTACTTTTTCATAATGCAAGGCCAGGCGCACCAGTTCGGCAGCCACATTGCCCAGTATTACCAGCAGCACATCGCTTACCGATACGCCGGCCACAAAAGCATAGCCTGCCTTGTGGCCAAACTTCATGCTTAGCTTAATGATGGTGAAAATGATGGGGCCTACCGAAATACTCAGCAGCAATCCCAGGCCTAATCCTTTTATGAGCGCATCTTGCATACCGCACCGGTAAAGTAAACAACCTACGCCGAAGCACTAACTTTGGCGTTTTTTTCCTGCAGAAATTTCTGCCAATCCTGCAACATTTTGCCTTTGAGTACCCTGGGAAATTTATGTTGGCCGCCCATTTTGCC
>Ga0209594_1001628_pt1 | contig 10987 bp, 10 predicted proteins | sample AshMeaCrysSpring_FD_184126 | JGI IMG/M metagenome (GOLD analysis project Ga0209594, IMG submission 184126) | Groundwater microbial communities from Big Spring, Nevada to study Microbial Dark Matter (Phase II) - Ash Meadows Crystal Spring... | ecosystem: Environmental > Aquatic > Deep subsurface...
ACGTGCGCAAGCTGTTCCAGAACGTCCCGGTGCTCGACACAGGTGCGCGCGGCTCGCTCACCACGTTCGCGCAGCGTGGCATCGGCGACGTGTTCATCTCGTGGGAAAACGCGGCGTTCCTCGCCGTGAACGAGATCGGGTAAGGATAAGTTCGAGATCGTCGTTCCCACCATCAGCATCCTGGCCGAGCCACCGGTGGCCGTGGTGGACAAGGTGGCGCTGCGACGCGGCACGGCCGATGTCGCGCGCCTATCTCGAGTACCTGTACACGAAGGAGGGCCAGGAGATCGTCGCCAGGCACTACGACCGGCCGCGGGACCCCGAGGTGGCCGCGAAATACGCGAAGGTCTTCCCGAAGGTGAACCTCGTGACCATCGCCGACTTCGGCGGCTGGGCGGGAGCGCAGAAGAAGCACTTCGCCGACGGCGGCGTATTCGACAAGATCTATGCGCGCTGATGAGGTACCCATCCGCAGTGCGGCGACTCGAGCAGAAATCGCCGCACGGCTCTCAGCCCTCGAGCGCGCGGATGCGCTTGGCGATATCGATCCGGCGCGGCGGCGTCTTCATCGCTTTCACGATTGAACCTATTTCGTCTGTCGAGCTGTAACCGAGCAATGCTGCGGCCGGGGCCATCACTCATGTCGAGCGCCCCTCCGGTGAACGAGCAACAGGCAGGGCAGTGCGAGCCCGCACACCCAGTGAACCGCGCTCCAGGTTGGCCGAGATGCCTCGTCAGCCAGGTAATACAGCCCGAATCCGGTCGCCGTCAGCGCGACGAGCAGCGCAAGCTGAGCGAGGCCGGTGCAGCGGCCCCGACTGCCGCCCAGCCGTGGCAGGACGTGCGTCGGCAACCATGCCCCGATGGTAACCAGCGCCAGCATCGCGATTCCGCCGTGAATCGCCAGGACACGTGCGGCCCACGGAGGTGCCAGCGGGCCGAACTCCGTCGGGGCCGCGAGTACATTCCGCGCAACGAGCCAGGCGGCACCGCTTCCGGCGAGCGCGACCAGCAGCCACTCGAGGAGCATGCGCAAGTGCCTCATGGCGAGGTCTCGCCGCAGTCCGGCGCTTGCATCATGATGGCCAGCTCAAGTGGCACGGCACTGCACGTGCGTCGCCGACCCGCACAGCCTCAAGCGCCCCTCGCTGCGCCATTCCTCGAAGATCCACGCGCCAGCCCGATGGGCCTGAAGCAGCGGCACAGCTTCGTCGGGCGCCACTGCGACGATCTTGGTGAGCGCGTCCGCGCTGACGCACGTGTCCGCCGCCACACCGACGGTCATCCTGCCAAGGCGGCGGCCGGGTTGCGTCGGGTCCTGGATTCCATCTGCCGCGAGCACCTGCCGCGTACCGTCGTCGACCCACGACTCGGACGCCGCGAAGCTCCCTGCTGTCAGCCACCCGACATTGATGAGCGTACCCCCAGCCAGCGAACTCCGCAGCTGCAACGGCTCGGCCAGCTCTCCAGAGCGCCGCAGGTCGCCACCCGCGTTCACACTCGCGGAAACGCCACGGTCCTGCAGTATCTCGACGGCCCGATCCACTGCGTAGCCTTTCGCAATGCCGTCGAGGTCGAGATCGCCGCGCCTGAGTATCCGCAGGTGACGGATACCCTCGACGCTCCAGGCGGGGCCCTCCGGCCAACAATCGCGACCGTCTCGGCGCGCGCGGCGATCGGGCTCGAATCGTCCTTTCGACTCCAGGCGCATCAACAACGCGATCCGCAGCACCTCGACCGTGCGCGGATCCACGGCCACGACCTCGCCGGGTCCGGACCGCGCGATCGCTGCCAGGTCCGTGCCCTGTTCCTGGCGACTCATCAGCCGATGGATGGTCGAGATCTCGGCGAACGCGGCATCCAGTGCGGCCGTGAGCTGCCAGCGCGAGCGACGAGTCGCGTCGGCACTGATTTTCACCAGCGTACCGAGCCAGGGCTGTGCCCGCCTGAACGTCCCGCTGCTAGCCTGCGGCTGATTCACGGTGCACCACCAGCAGACGTCGCACCCCCTCGGTCACGTGCCGGCACGAGAGCGTCGCCCCGCTGATGTTCCTGATGTCTTTGTTCAACTGTAGCGGGCTCGCGGCGTCGGCGCCCGCGAATTGCTTCAGCCATCGGACGTTGCGGACTTCGAAGCCGTGCGTTTCGCGGTATTCGAGGATCTCGACGCGCCGCACGCTTCCGTCCGCACCAATCGCGACTGCGTACGTAATGAACAGCTGCTTGCCGAGGACCTCGTCGACGTACACGCGTCCTATCTCTTCTCCGCCTGCGCTGGCCTTCCAGGCGAGCGGCTCGCGGGCGGCCACGGGTGCCGGCGCCTCGCGGTCGATCGCCTGCCACTGCGCGGCCGTCAGCGACAGCCGGACCGGCGCGAACGTATCCGCCTCGGGGAACGCCATGCGCAGGGCTTCGTCCACCGTCATGTATCGCGCGGCGAAGGCGGGCGCCGGAACTGCCAGCACCGCAAGCGGGACCAGAGACCAGGCCGTCGGGTTCATCGCCGGCACGACGCCCCGCTCAATACATGTATCCGACGCCGAGGTTCACGCGGTCCTCGTAGCCGAGCGCGGCGTTGCTCGGCGAGAAGAACTGGTAGTCGAGCTTGAATACGACGCTGCTGGTGAGGAAGAGACTCGTGCCGAGCGTGGTGACGGTCTCGGTATCCAGTGCTGTCGGAGTCAGCCCCTGGCCGATCCTCGCAAACTCTGCACCGGTATTGAACTGCTCAATGCGCGCGAAGGGCGCGAGTCGCCATGAACCCGCGGCCCAGCCATGGTAGCTGACCTCGGCATAGCCGCCCCAGAAACGCGAGGGAACGGGGCTCGGGTTGCCGATGAACGTCAGGTTCAGGTCGGCGGTGTCCGACAGGTAACCCTCGGCGAAGAGCGCCGTGAGTTGCCAGTTGCGCGGCATCCAGCGTGCGTACGCGCTCCACAGCGTTGCCTGGGAGTCGTCCGCCGGGAATGCCGGCTGACCCTGCCCGGCACCGCCAGTGAAAACGGCAGCGCCGAGGGTGAGGCCAGGGATTCCTGTGTACTTGAGCGAGCCGAAGATCGAGATATCTTCCGCGACCGCGAGCGACATTTCCTGGTGGATACTCCCGAGCGGCGACTCCTGCCCTTCGAGGCTCGTCGGGTCCCATTTCGCCAGATTGAATCCCGTCGTGATACCCAGGCTCCACTGCAGGCCGCCCTGCGTGCTACCGAGCACGGACACACCGCCCTCGCGCCAGGTCGTCGGGATGATGGCCGTTTCGGTGAGTGGTCGAAACACTCCGAAGAACACAGGCGGCTCGTGACGCTCGTTGATGATGCCCATCGGGATCAGAAACAGCCCGGCGTTGAGCTGCATGTTGTCCCCGAACTGGTGAGCGATGTAGGCCTGCTCGATCGCAACTTCGCCTTCGTCGTCCGCAGAGGTGACGGCGTGCTCCCATTCGGCCTCGACTTCGAGACGCGTTCGCTCGTCGAACTGGTATCCGACGCCGAACACGACGCGGGTCAGGTCGGCGATTGCATCGCCCGACCCTCCCGAGGGTTGCGTGTAGTTCGCTTCGCCGTACCCCGTGAAGGAGATGGCCGACGCGGGGGCTGCGGGCGGGGCAGATTCGGCGACCGTTGCGCCCGCCGTCGGGGTCGCGACGACGCCCGTGGGCTGCGACTGCGCAGCCCGCAGCGCGTCGACCTCTTTGCGCAGCGTCTCTATCTGGGTGCTCAGCTCGCGGATGCGGGCGTCCGTTTCCGCCTGATCGGCTATTGCGGAATGGGCGCCAGTCAAGGGGAGGATCGCAGCCGCGATGGCCGCGGCCAGCGTTGTCGTCTTCATGAACGGACTCCGGTATAGCCTCAGGGTTGGTAGCCGTCGTCCAGCGTCTTCAGGAACGCGACGACGTCCTTGATCTCGTCCGGCGTGAGTGCCGGCTCGTCGCCAAGGGTGCGGTTGTATGGCGCCTCGGTCGTATTCACGTTCCGGTGGAGGTCGGGCGGAAGATCGTCGAACTTCTGGACACCATCCGGGCCCGTCGGATACCACTCCTCGGGATTGGTATCGCGGCGCACATAAAAGGCGACGACTTCCTCTAGGGTCTGGAAGCGCCCATTGTGAAAGTACGGCGCCGTCCGGGAGATGTTCCGCAACGTCGGCACTTTGAACGCTCCGCAGAGGTGCCGGCTCGCAGCCAGGTCCGAGCGTTGCGGCCCGCAAAGCCCCAGGTCCATGTAGGTCGCGTCGGCGTTGTCCGGGATCGCCGGATTGCGTGGCACGCCGAGGTTGTCGTACGTGAAGTCGGTGAAGAGCGGCGGCGAGCCGTCCGCCCCACGGGCGCTGGGGTGACAGGCGGCGCAGTTCCCTTTCTGCGGGTTGTTGAACAGGGTGAGGCCGCGCAGTTCCTGCTCGCTAAGCGCCACCTCACCCGCGAGAAATGCGTCGTACTTGCTGTCGAAAGTGTGAAAGTCGCCGTCCTCCCTCTGGTACTGCGCCAGGGCCAGCGTGGCGGCGTCCAATGTGCGCACCGGGTCGTCGAACACGTCCGCGCCGAACAGGCGCATGAACTCGGAAACGTAGCTCGCTCGCTGCAGCTTTTCCGCGACGCTGGCAACGGACGGGTTCGCCATCTCCCTTGCGTCGAGGAATGGCCGGTGGGCCTGGTCGGCAAGGCTGGCCGCACGACCGTCACGGAAGAACCCGCCGACCGGCGTTCCGTCCGCCTCGAAGTGGAATGCAGGGGTCAGACTGGCGTAGCGAATCGACGGAGAGTTCCTCAACCCGGAGCGTTCGAGGTTCGGCCCACCGGGGGAGACCGCGTCGGTGGGCAGCGCCGAGTGAGCGTGCTCCGGCTGGTGACAAGTCTCGCAGGACATTTGGCCCGATTCGGAGAGGGATTCGTCCTCGAAAATTGCTTCGCCGAGCTTTGCCATGGCGGACAGGGTCTGCTCTGCGACGGGAGGCGACGAGGACTCCGGATCCGACGAGCCACCACCGCAACCGGCCAGCGCGGCCGAGAAGAGAACGATCGGCAGTCCCCGCGCCTTGGTTCGATAATAAAATCTCATAGAATCAGTCACATAATCCGAAAGATCACCCGCTGCATCGCGGCGTGTTTGTTACACGGAGCTTGGTCGCGGGCTGAATACTAATACGAAGTATTCGTATTTGCATTAGCAGATTCACTGCCCCGAATAAGAACCCGCCCGGAATCGGCGGGTAATGCCTGTGGCAATCTGCATGGATGGTCGCCGGCCGCAGACTGAATTCACCGGGCTCGTCTCCAGGGGCCGCCTCGCCGCCCAGCAAAGGCGGCCTCGCCACGCTGCGGGCACTGCCCGAGGTCTTCCAGTACACACGCCACGCGCTCGCGCTCTGCTGGGCGACGAGCCGGCCGCTCACCGTCGCGCTCGCGGCCCTGACGCTGGTGGCGGGCATCCTGCCGGCCGCCGTCGCCTACGTCGGAGCCTTGATCGTGGACGCGGTAGTGGCTGCGATCGCGGTGCACGACGCCTCCGGCACGGTCGAGCTTTCCACGGTGCTCGGCTACGTGGCGCTCGAAGGCCTGCTGGTCGCGGCGCTCGCGGCCACGCAGCGCGGGCTCTCCACCTGCCAGTCCCTGCTGCGTGCGCAGCTCGGCCAGCGCGTCAACGAGATGATCCTCGAGAAGGCGCTGACGCTCGACCTGCGCCACTTCGAGGACTCCGAGTTCTACGACAAGCTGACCCGCGCGCGACGCGAGGCCTCGACGCGGCCGCTCTCGCTCGTCATGCGCAGCTTCGGGCTCGTGCAGAACGGCATCGCACTCGCGAGCTACGGCACGCTGCTCGCGCAGTTCTCACCCTGGGCCGTGCTGGTGCTGCTCGCCGCCGGGCTGCCGTCGTTCGTCGCCGAGGCGAAGTTCTCCGGCGACGCGTTCCGCCTGTTCCGCTGGCGCTCGCCCGAGACACGCATGCAGATGTACCTCGAGACCGTGCTCGCGCGCGAAGACCACGCCAAGGAGGTGAAGCTGTTCGGGCTCGGGCCGCTGCTGCTCGACCGCTACCGCGCGATCTTCCGCAAGGTGTTCGCCGAGGACCGCGCGCTCACGATCCGCCGCGACAGCTGGGGATTCGTCCTCGGGCTGGTGAGCACCGCGGCGTTCTACGCGGCCTATGCCTGGATCGCAGTGAGCGCGGTGCGCGGCCAGATCACGCTAGGCCAGATGACCATGTACGTGCTGCTGTTCCGCCAGGGCCAGTCCGCAGTGTCCGCGAGCCTGGCCGCGATCAGCGGCATGTACGAGGACAACCTCTACCTCTCGACGCTCTACGACTACCTCGACACGCCAGTGGAGACACCGCGCGGCTCGGCGAGCGTGGGTCCCGACCCGACCGACGGCGTGCGCTTCGACGGCGTGAGCTTCACCTACCCCGGCGCGACGGAGCCCGCGGTGAGCGAGGTGAGCTTCCAGCTTCGTCCCGGGCACAGCCTCGCACTGGTGGGCGAGAACGGCTCGGGCAAGACCACGCTCATCAAGCTGCTCACGCGCTTGTACCTGCCCTCCTCCGGCCGCATCACGCTCGACGGGCTCGACCTCGCCGAGTGGAGCCCGACCGCGCTCAGGCGCCGCGTTGCCGTGATCTTCCAGGACTTCGCTCGCTACCAGCTCAAGGTGGGCGAGAACATTGGCGTCGGCGACGTCGATCACTTCGAGGACGAGACGCGCTGGCGCGAGGCCGCCGAGCTCGCCACTGCCTCGCCATTCGTGGAGGAACTTCCCGCGGGCTACCAGACGCAGCTCGGCAAGTGGTTCAGGGACGGCCGCGAGCTCTCCGGCGGCCAGTGGCAGAAGATCGCGCTCGCCCGCGCCTTCATCCGCGAGGGCGCCGACATCCTCGTGCTCGACGAGCCCACCGCGGCGATGGACGCGCGCGCCGAGGCCCAGGTGTTCGAACAGTTCCGCGAGCTCGCCCGTGAGCGCATGGTGATCCTGATCTCGCACCGCTTCTCGACCGTGCGCATGGCCGACCAGATCCTCGTGATCCAGGGCGGACGCATCCTCGAGGCGGGCGACCACGACGCGCTGATGGGCCTCGACGGGCACTACGCGCACCTGTTCGCGTTGCAGGCGAAGGGCTATCGCTGAGGTCGATGGCCCGCCACGTCCAGGATCGAAGGAACATGAGTAACCAGAAGCTTGAGATCGTCGGCGCCACGAATTTTCGCAGCCTCGGCGGACTGCCGGCAGCCGGCGGGCTTCGCATCCGCCCGCACCTGTTGATGCGCGCCGACCGGCTGGTCGGACTGAGCCAGGCGGACTGGGGCACGCTCGCGCGCGCGGGACTCTCGACCATCTGTGATCTGCGCAGCGAGGCCGAGCGCGCGGAGCATCCGAACCGTGTGCCGCCCTCGATCCAAGTGCACGAACTCAACTGCGAGGTGAACAACGATCTGCGCGCGGACCCTTCACTCGGGCGACTCATGCTCGACGACCCTACGGCCCGCGGCGCCGAGCGCGTGATGATCGAGATCTATCGGCGTTTCCCGGGGTACATGGGCGCGACGCTGACGCGCATCGCGGCACGGCTCATCGAGGGCGGCGCGCCTTTGCTGGTGCACTGCTCCGCCGGCAAGGACCGCACCGGTTTCGTGGTCGCGATGCTGCTGCATGCGCTCGAGGTACCGGACGAGTTGATCCGCGCCGACTACCTGGCCTCGCGGCACTGGCCGGGCGCGGTACACCATCGCGAGGCGCTCGCGTCGCGGCTCGGGCGGTTCATGCCGGAGCACGAGGTCGCGGCCGCGGTGGATACGGTGATCGACGTGCGCGACGTGTACCTCGACTCGGCGATGGAAGCCCTGCGCGCGGAGTTCGGCTCCGTGCGGAACTATCTCGAGGCTGCGGCCGGGCTCGACGCCGCGCGCATCGATCGCCTGCGGGAAAGACTGCTGGAGTAACGAGCGCACGCCATGGCCGGCGCGGACCGATGGAGCCATGGCCGACGACTCGCGCGGTCTTGCGTCCGCACCGTGAAGCGGGTATCTGTTCGGTCCTCGGACTGGTTCGCTTCGCGACAACGAAACCCCAGGGGGAGCAATGCACTATTCAAGGGCGATCGCGGGCGGGCGGCTGATGGCGAAGTCCAGGTCCGGCATCGCGACGGTATTGCTGATCGCTGCTGTAACAGTTCTCCCGGGCTGCGCGAAGGCGCCCGAGACGCCAGCGAAGGCGGCGGTTCCGGCGCCGTCCGAGGCGCTCGCGGCGGAACGGACCAGCGGCGTCACCATGGCCGACCCCGTTCCGACGATCGGAATCAGCGCGGCGAACGCCCAGGATCTGGTCTCCCCGCGGGACGGCAAGAAGCCGAACATCCTCGTCATCTGGGGGGATGACATCGGCATGACCAACATCAGCTTCAACACGCGCGGACTGATGGGCTACCAGACGCCGAACATCGACCGCATCGCGCGCGAAGGCGTGTCCTTCACCGACTACTACGGCCAGCAGTCCTGCACCGCAGGCCGTGCCGCCTTCATCGGTGGCAACAACCCGATCCGTACCGGCATGACCAAGGTGGGCGTACCCGGCGCGAAGGAAGGCTGGCAGAAGTCCGACGTGACCATGGCCACGGTACTCAAGGCGCAGGGCTACGCGACCGGACAGTTCGGTAAGAACCACCAGGGCGATCGCGACGAGCACCTGCCGACGATGCACGGCTTCGACGAGTTCCTCGGCAACCTGTATCACCTCAATGCCGAGGAGGAGCCGGAGAACGAGGATTACCCGCCGAATCCCGAGTTCCGCAAGATGTTCGGGCCTCGCGGCGTGCTCAGGACCGCAGCCGACGGCAAGGGCGGCCAGACGATCGAGGACACGGGTCCGCTCACGAAGAAGCGGATGGAGACCATCGACGACGAGACCGTCGCCGCGACCAAGGATTTCATCACGCGGCAGGTGAAGGCCGGCAAGCCCTTCTTCGCCTGGTGGAACGGCACGCGCATGCACTTCCGCACGCACGTGCAGGCGGACCGTCGCCACGAGGGCAACGACGAGTACACCGACGGCATGATCGAGCACGACGGGCACGTCGGCGAGCTGCTCGCGCTGCTCGACGAACTCGGCATCGCCAACGACACCATCGTGCTCTATTCGACCGACAACGGACCGCACTTCAACACCTGGCCCGACGCCGGCAACACGCCGTTCCGCAGCGAAAAGAACTCGAACTGGGAAGGCGCCTATCGCGTGCCCGCCTTCGTGCGCTGGCCCGGACGCTTCCCCGCCGGCGTGACGGTGAACGGCATCGTCTCGCACCAGGACTGGCTGCCCACGTTCGCGGCGGCGGCCGGCGCGCCGGACATCAAGAGCCAGCTGCTGAAGGGCGTGAAGCTCAACGGCCGGAGCTACAAGAACTACATCGACGGCTACGACATGCTCGACTACCTGGGCGGCAAGGCGAAGGACTCACCGCGCCCGGGCTTCATCTACGTCAACGACGACGGCGAGATCGTCGCGGTCCGCTGGAATGACTGGAAGGTCGTCTACAAGGAGAACCGCGGCGAGGCCTTCGGCGTGTGGCGGGAGCCGTTCACGAACCTGCGCGTGCCGCTGATCTTCAACCTGCGTCGCGATCCCTTCGAGCGGGCCCAGCACAACTCGAACACCTACGACGACTGGCTGCTCGACCGCGTCTTCATCATCTTCGGTGCCAACGCCGGAGCGATGCAGTTCCTGCAGACGATGAAAGAATTTCCGCCGAGCCAGACGCCAGGGTCCTTCAACCTCGACTCGGTCATCAAGGAGATCGACAAGGCGGGTACGACGGAGCGCTAGCCAGCGAGCCATCGCCGCCGATCGCCCATGAGCTTGCCGTCCTACGAACGTCTCGGGGTCTTCTACCTCGGCCGCGAGGTCGAACCGAAATCGGGGCAGCTCGGCAACGAGCTGCTGTACGACTCGCGCGACCTCACCACGCACGCGGTCTGCATCGGCATGACCGGCAGCGGCAAGACGGGCCTGTGCCTGTCGCTGCTGGAGGAAGCGGCTATCGACGGCGTGCCGGCGATCGCGATCGACCCGAAGGGCGACATCGGCAACCTGCTGCTCACGTTCCCGGAGCTCAGGCCCGCGGACTTCCGCCCGTGGATCGACGAGGGCGAGGCGGCGCGCAAGGGACTGTCGCCGGACGACTTCGCGGCGAGCACCGCCGAGGCCTGGCGCAAGGGCCTCGCGGAGTGGAACGAGGACGGCGAGCGCATCAAGCGCCTGCGCGAAGCCGCGGACGTTGCGATCTACACGCCGGGCTCGGAGGCGGGACGTCCGCTGTCGGTGCTACGGTCGTTCGCGGCACCTGCCCCCGAGACGCTCGCCGACGCGACTGCGCTCAAGGAGCGCATCGGCTCGTCGGTCGCGGGCCTGCTGGCGCTGCTCGGCATCGAAGCCGACCCGATCAGGAGCCGCGAGCACATCCTGCTCTCGGCGATCCTCGACGCGGCGTGGCGCAAGGGCCAGAGCCCGGATCTCGCTGCCGTCATCCAGGCTGTGCAGAAGCCGCCGTTCGACAAGGTCGGCGTATTCGACGTCGAGAGCTTCTATCCCGCGAAGGATCGCACCGGGCTCGCGCTGCGCATCAACGGCCTGCTCGCCGCGCCCGGCTTCGAGGCCTGGCTCGCGGGCGAGCCACTCGACGTGCAGAATCTGCTCTACGGCGAGGACGGCAAGCCGCGCATCGCGATCATCTCCATCGCGCACCTGAACGACGCCGAGCGCATGTTCGTGGTCACACTGATCGCGAACGAGGTGGTCGCGTGGATGCGCCGCCAGCCGGGCACCACCAGCCTGCGCGCACTGCTGTACATGGACGAGGTGTTCGGGTTCTTCCCGCCCTCGGCAATGCCGCCGTCGAAGCTGCCCCTGCTCACGCTCATGAAGCAGGCGCGCGCCTTCGGCGTCGGCGTGGTGCTCGCGACGCAGAACCCGGTGGACCTCGACTACAAGGGACTCGGCAATGCAGGCACG
>Ga0209594_1001631_pt1 | contig 10984 bp, 10 predicted proteins | sample AshMeaCrysSpring_FD_184126 | JGI IMG/M metagenome (GOLD analysis project Ga0209594, IMG submission 184126) | Groundwater microbial communities from Big Spring, Nevada to study Microbial Dark Matter (Phase II) - Ash Meadows Crystal Spring... | ecosystem: Environmental > Aquatic > Deep subsurface...
GCTAGCCTAACAAGGGAGGCCCCCCGGCTCTGCCGGGGAGGCAGTCAAGGTTTGACCTAAGAGGAAGTCCATCAAGGAAACTCCCGATCGTGAGCCGCCAAGCACACGACAAGGAGAATCCTGGATGGACGAGTACGAGAGCCTAAGTCACAGCGCATGGGAGTGCAAATACCACGTGATTTTCATTCCGAAATGTCGACGCAAGACGCTCTACGCGGAGCTGCGCCGGCACTTGGGAGAGGTGTTTCGTCGATTGGCCGAGCAGAAGCAGAGCCGGATCGAGGAAGGGCACCTGATGCCGGACCACGTGCACATGATGATTTCGATTCCACCGAAGCACGCGGTATCGCAGGTGATCGGGTTCATCAAGGGAAAGAGCGCGATTCATCTGGCGCGTGTGTACGGAGAGCGCAAGCGCAATTTCGTGGGGCAGAACTTCTGGGCCAGGGGATACTTCGTTTCGACGGTGGGGCGGGACGAGGCGGTCATTCGCGAGTACATACGTCGGCAGGAAGACGAAGACAAGCGATTGGATCAGCTCAACCTCTGGCGGTGAGTCGCCGTCAGGCGGCCCCAAACTGTCGGGGTCGCGTCAGCGACCCCGAACCAGCCGCTTTGAGCGGCTCACAATCTAATGCCCCCGGCTCTGCCGGGGGATAGTTACCGGGTGTGCCAACCATCGACGGGAGTCCCATGCGTCCGATCGCGCTGGTGACCGGAGGCAACCGCGGCATCGGCCGCGGCATCGTGATCGCGCTCGCCCGTCGCGGCTACGACGTCGCGATCGCCGACCTCGCCGAGACCGACGACACTCGCGAGACGCGGAGCGCGGCCGAAGCGTTCGGCGCGCGCACCGGCTTCGTCGCCGCCGACATCGCCGACCTCGCAGGGCACGCGCGGATCGTCGAGGCGGCCTGGTCGCTCGGCGGGCGCGTCGACGCGCTGGTGAACAACGCCGGCGTCTCGGTGGCGAGGCGGGGCGACCTCCTGGAGGTGACGCCCGAGAGCTTCGACCGCGTCGTCGGCGTCAACCTGCGCGGCACGTTCTTCCTCACGCAGGCGGTGGCGCGGCGGATGCTGGCCGAGCCGGCGGGGGCGTTCCACCGGTCGGTCGTGACGATCTCCTCGTCGAACGCGGTGATCGCGTCGGCCGAGCGCTCCGAGTACTGCCTCGCCAAGGCCAGCCTGTCGATGCTGACGCGCGTCCTCGCGATCCGGCTTGCGCCGGCGGGCATCGCCGCCTACGAGGTGCGCCCGGGCATCATCCGGACCGAGATGACGCGCGTCGCCACCGCGAAGTACGACCGCCTGATCGCGGAGGGGCTGACGCCGGTCCCGCGCTGGGGCGAGCCCGACGACGTCGGCCGCGTCGTGGCCACGCTCGCGAGCGGCGAATTGCCCTTCGTCACCGGGGACGCGGTCAACGTCGACGGCGGGCTGCACATCCACCGCTTCTGACCCGCGCGCCGGGCGCGATTCAGCCGGCGAGGAGCTGCCGCGCGATGATCATGCGCTGGATCTGGTTCGTTCCCTCGTAGATCTGCGTGATCTTCGCGTCGCGATACAGCCGCTCGACGGCGACGCCCCGGATGTAGCCGATGCCGCCGTGGATCTGCACGGCATTCTGCGTGTGGAGCACGGCGGCGTCGCTCGCGAAGCACTTGGCGATCGAGGACTCGAGCGTCGCGCGCTCGCCGCGGTCGAGCTTCGCCGCGGCGGCCTCGACGAGGAGCCGGGCGGCCGCGGTGTCCTTGGCCATGTCGGCGATCATCCACTGAATCGCCTGGAAATCCGCGATCGGCTTGCCGAACTGCCGCCGCGTCTTCGCGTAGGCGACGCTCTCCTCGAGCGCGCCCTGCAGGATGCCCACCGCGAGCGCGCCGATGCCGATGCGGCCCTTCTCGAGCACGCTCATCATCGCGTGGAAGCCGCGACCCGCGGGGCCGAGCAGCGCCTCGGCGCCGAGCTTCACGTCGTCGAAGAACAGCGCGCCCACGTGCGAGGCGCGCTGTCCCATCTTGTGCTCCTTCTGCCCGCGCGAGCACCCCGGGCGGTCCAGGTCGACGACGAAGATGCTCATGCCGCGGTGGCCGGCCTGCGGATCGGTGCGGGCGAGCACCAGCGCGAAGTCCGCGACCGGCGCGTTGTGGATCCAGAGCTTCTGGCCGGTGAGCCGCCAGCCGTCGCCTTCGGGTACGGCGGTGGTCTTTAGGCTCGCGAGGTCGGAGCCGGCCTCGGCCTCGGTGAGCGCGTACGCGCAGCGTTTCTCGAAGCGCACCAGCGGGCCGATGTAGGCCGCGCGCTGCGCCGGCGTGCCGTAGGTGGCGAGCAGCGTGCCGACGAGCTCGACCAATCCGCACTGGTCGGCGACCGACGCGTATCCGCGGGAGAGCTCCTCCATCACCGCCGCGTAGCAGCGCACGTCCGCGCCGAGGCCGCCGTCCGCCTCGGGGACGGTGATGCCGAAGAGCCCCAGCGACGCGCACTCGCGGTAGAGCTCCGCAGGAAACGTCTCGTGCTCGTCCAGGTCGGCCGCGAGCGGCCTCACCCTTTCCTCCGCGAAGCGCCGGGTCGCATCGCGCATCGAGGCGAGGCGTTCGTCGTCGACGGTCGTCGTTGCCATTTAGGGCTCCATGTCGTTGCCGCGGGGCCGCGCCGGGCGGCGGCGAGGGCGGCCGCAGCGGTTGCGTCGTCCTATCGGGTCGCGGGCTCGTCGCCGGTCGCGACCGGGCGCGAGGGGTCGGCGCACCACTCGCTCCACGAGCCCGGGTAGAGCCGCGTCCCGGCAAGGCCCGCGATCTCCATCGCGAGCACGTTGTGGCAGCCGGTCACGCCGCTGCCGCAGTAATGCACCACGCGGTCGAGCGGCGCGTCGCGCAGGAGCGTGGCGAACTCGCGGCGCAGCGCGTCGGCGGGCTTGAACGTCGCGTCCGGGTTCACGTTGCTGCCGAAAGGGCGGTTGCGCGCGCCGGGGATGTGACCGGCCACGGGGTCGAGCGGCTCGACCTCGCCGCGGTAGCGCTCGGGTACGCGGGCGTCGATCAGTGTGAGCGCGTCGCTGCCGAGCGCGCGCCCGATCTCGGTCGCGGTCGCGGTCGGTCGCGGCGGCGCGGCGGTGAATGTCGCGGAGGAGGGGGGCGGCACGTCCGCGTTCACCGGTCGGCCTTCGCGCGTCCAGCGCTCGAACCCGCCGTCGAGCACGGCGACCGCGTCGTGGCCGAGCCAGCGCAGCATCCACCAAAGCCGCGAGGCGAACATGCCGTTGCCTTGGTCGTAGGCGACGACCTGCGTTCCCGGCGCGACGCCGAGCCGCCCGAACAGCGCGGCCGCGGCGTCCGCCGCCGGCAGCGGATGGCGGCCGCTGCGCCCGGTCTTCGGCGCCGAGAGGTCGCGGTCGATGTGGGCGAAGCGCGCGCCGGGCACGTGCGAGGCGCGGTACTGGTCCTCGCCCCAGCGCTCCGGCAGGGCGAGGTCGTGGCGCACGTCGACGACGACGCAGGCGGGGTCGGCAAGCCGCACGGCGAGCGCGGCAGGCGTGATCAGCGTGTTGAACATCGGGGCGATCTCAGTCGTTGCGCACCTGGGGCGCCGGGTCGGCGCGCGTCTGCGGCTGCAGGCGCACGGCGATGATACCGGCCACGACGATCAGCGCGATGCCGAGCCACGCGACGATGGGGAGCGTCTCCGCGAAGAGGGCGATGCCGAGCACCGAGGAGAACACGATGCCGCTGTAGGAGAGCGCCGCGGTGACGATCGCCGGCCCCTTGCCGTAGGCGCGCGTCATCGCGAGCTGCCCGAGCGTGCCGAACACGCCCACGCCCGCGAGGATCGGCGCGGCGTCGAGCGTCACCGGATGCCAGCGGTTGGGCAGCATCCACACGAGCGCGCCGGCGGCGCAGATCGTCGCGAAGTAGAAGACCACGCGCTCCTCCGGCTCCTGCGCGCGCACGAGCTGCCGGACGTTCCAGTAGGCGACCGCCGACAGCGCGCCGGAGGCGAGTCCCACAGCGGCGGGGAAGACCTGCTCGGGCGTGATCGTCGGCCGCAGCAGCAGCACCGCGCCGACGAAGCCGAGCGCCACGGCGAGCCAGAGGCCGCGGCGCAGGCGCTCGCGGGACAGCCAGCCGAACAGCAGGGCAACGAACAGCGGCGAGGTGTAGTTGAGCGTCATCGCGGTCGCCACCGGCAGCAGCGTCAGCGAGTAGAAGAACATGAACAGCGACACGAAGCCGGCCACGCCGCGGTGCACGTGCATGCCGAGGCGCGTCGTGCGCACCGTGAGCCCGGCACGTGCGAGCAGGAGCGCGGTGACGGCCATGCTGAGCACCGAGCGCCAGAACACCATCTCCGCGGTGTCGAAGTGCGGCGCACCGAGCTTCACGCACACGCCCATCAGCGCGAAGCACAGCCCGGCGGCGAGCATCCAGAGGGATTGCATGGGGACGGCGAGGAGAGTCCCGATACGGGATCGGTGGAAGCATAGCGCCGGGACAGGCGCCGGCGGCAAGAGCGCGACGCGTGAGCGGTCGGCTTCGGGAAGGCGTACAGCCCGCCGTGCGCGTCGTCCTCGTCACCACCGACGATGGCTGCATTGCCATCGCCGCAAATAGTCGACGCGATGCGAACCGGGCGGCGACAGCCACGCCACCACGACGGGCGCAGGGGTGAGGTCGATGAACCCGGTTCCTTTCGCCGCATCGATCGGGCAGCCTCCCCGCGGTCTCCCCCGTCCGGGCGCGTGGCGACTTCGCCCGGTCGCCGTTTTCTCCGGGTGAACGTGAGCTTCGCGATGACCGGCTGGGCGGCCAAGGGCCGATTCCAGCCGGCGAGGCCGACGAGCCAGGTTGCGCCGGGTACTGGGGCAGGCCCGTTTCGGAAGTGCTCCTGGCCGAAGTTGTTCGCAAAATTGCGAACCGGGAACCGCCTGCGATTGCCCGCGCCATGGCGCCGAATCGGGCGCAGGCGCATCGCTACGGCCGATGGGCATTCGTTCCGGTGCAAGTTCGCATTCTTGCTAACTCCCCCGCAAGAAGAATGGACCGATGCGAGAGGCGGAACGCGCACGTGCGAGGAACATGGAGCGGCTCGTGTCCCGAGATGGTGGGCGGGCGAGGCGCCGGCTCGGCCGATCAGTCGACCCTGTCCAGCAGACGCTCGACGCCGGGGTAGTCCCGTTGAGCGATCACGTACTTGGCGGCGAAGGCTCCCCACTTCTCGCCGCGGAGGAACGCGTCGCGGAAGCCTGCGACGTCCACGACGCGCCGGCCGCCGATGCTGTCGACGCCGCGCGCGAACAGCGGATCGGGGAAGCAGCCGGCGGTAGGCCCGACGATCGCGAAGTGGCGCGCGTCGCGGCAGGCAGCGAGCACCGCGTCGAGCGTGTCGTTCAGCATCACCGTGCAGGTGCTGACGACCTTGTCGCAGGTGGCGAGGTGGGCGGGGTCGAGCGTCACCCGGTAGTGCTCACGTTCGCCGGCGAGCTCCGGCTTGAGCTCAAGGACCGTGAGGCGGGCCCGGGCGGCGTCGACCTGTGAAATCAGCGGGGGAAACAACCCGATCATGCCGACGTGCTCGCCCGGCGCTGGCCCGAGCGCGCCGAGCGAATCCCCCGCTTCCGGCGGCACGTAGCCTGCGCACCCGAAGAGCTGTTGCGTGAGCGCGTTGATGGCCGCGAAGCCGACGGCCCTGGCAACGGGATCGTTCCCGGCATAGCCGCGCGCGAGCGCCGCGGCATCCGCACCGGCGACGGCGCTGGCGTCGGGTCGGCTGCGCGGCGGCGATGCCTTACCGTCGATCGCGACGTACGAAAAGCCGATCGATCCATCCTCGAGCTCGACGGCGAGGAAGTCCGCATCATTCTGCGAAGCCGGCTGGGGCGGCGGCAGGTGCAGCGCGCGAACACGCGGATGGCCGAGCCGTGCCGCGACACGCTCGCACAGCGCGACGTACCGTGCCGCGACGGAAGGCATCGACACGATCCGGTCAGGCGAGAGTGCCACCGGCCGGGCGTTCCCGGCGTGCGCCCTTCGCCCTGCCTCGCGCTACCGGCGACCGCCGCTACCGCGAGCGCGCGATTCTCCGCCCGATGCGGGGGGCGGGGCGCGCCGGTGCTCGGCGAGGCCGATCGCGGCGACGACCCGGTCAAAGCGCTGCCGATCGCGCGCGTCCGCGACGCCGGGCTCGCCGCACCAGGCGAGCAGGCGCTCGACCGCGGTGGTGGACGCTGCCATCTGGAAGCGCTCCCTCAGCTGCTTTATCTGCAGCGCGAGTCGCTGCGCTTTGAGTTCCGCGGGCGAGTCGAGCCCCAGCGCGACTTCGAGCTCGAGCAGGATCTCGCTCCGCGTGCGGCTGCCGCGCTCGACGCGCGCTGCGTAAGCCGGCGCCGCGTCGCTTTGCGCCCCGGCCGAGAGCGCGGCGTCACGCCGCGCGAGGAGGGGCTTCTCCCAGGCGGACGGAAGCGACGGCAGCGCCGCCCAGCGCTCGCGCACCGCCGCGAGCGCCGACTCGCCGGGCGTTCCCGCGTCTGCAGCGAGCGTCGCGTCGAGCTCCTCGCACAGCCGCTCCTTGGCCGCGAGGGTCTGCCAGACGGAGGCTTCGCGGGACCGGGCGCGCGCGGCGAGCGCGGCGCTGACCGCGGCCCTGGCCTCCCGGAACCGCGCCTCGATCCGGCGCGCTGCCGGATCGTCGCCGACGTTTCTCGCGCGCCACCGGTCCTCGAGCTCGCGGGCGCCGCGGCGGATCTCGGCTTCGTCCCTGTCCGTCGCCTCGGCGAGCCGGCCGAGCGCGACGCAGATCTCCTCGAGCGCGCGATGGCCGTCGTGCCGCGCGGCGTCCTCCTGCTTGCGCTTCGCCTCGCGCGCCTCGAACACGGCGTTGCACGCCGCGCGGAACGTCTCCCAGAGCGGCCGCTCGTCGCGCTGGGCGAGCGTCACCGCCTTGGCCTGCGCCTGCCAGGCGGCCTGCAGCGCCTTCACCTTCGACGGTGCGTCGCGCTCGGTGGCGTGGGCGAGCAGGGCGCCCGCCTCGTCGATCAGCGCCTGGCGTCCCGCCCGGGCCTCCTGCCGTGCGGTCGCGAGGGCGTCGCGCACGGGCCCGACGGCGGCACGAAAGCGCGCCTCGAGCTTGCCCCACGCCTTCGGCTCGACGCTGCCCAGGTCGCCATCGCGCCAGGCGCGGTCCTTGTCGCGCAGCCAGTGCTCGATGGCGCGCCAGTCGCGCGGCTCCTGCAACCGGGCCGGCGCCTCGTCGGCGACCGCCTGGATGAACGCTTCGCGCCGCGCACGCGCGTCCTTGCGCTGCGCGGCCAGTTCGTGGAAGTGTCGCGCGGCGGGGGCGTAGGCGGTCTCGCAGGCGCGATCGAAGCGCTCCCACAGCGACTTGGGCACCCCCGCGTGCTGCTGGTCGAGCGCCTTCCACTCGGCGCGAAGCTTCTGCACCTCGGCGGCGAGCTGTCGCGCTTCCTTCGGACCGGCGATCAACGCCTCGGCCCGCTCGCACAGGCCAGTGCGGGCGCTTTGCTGCCCGAACGACTCCCAGCGCTCGAGCTCGACCAACTGGTGGAGTAGCCGGCCGATCCGCTGGGTCGTGGGCTTCGGCAGCGGCCCCGCGTCGGGCTTGCGGGCCTTGAGCCCATCGGCCGCGGCACGGGCGGCCTGAACCTCGCCTCGCGTCATCGCCTGCTCGGCGACGGCGAGCAGGCGATGCACCTCCTGGCGCGCATTGCTCGCTTCCTGCTCCGCCGCCTTCACCTGCGCTATCCGGCGTTGTGCGACCACGACCATCGCTGCCTCGAAGCGCCGCGTGAGCGCCGGCGCCCGCATCGCCCGATCGAGCGCCTGCCAGCGTTCCGGAAGCCCACCGTCGTCGATCGACGTGCCTTCCGCCAGCAGCTCGGCCTGCGCGACCAGCGCCTCGGCGTCGGCGCGTGCGCGGATCTCCCCGGCCCAGGCGTCGAGGCGACGGCGCGCCTCGTCGAGCTTCGGGCCGGCCGTCGCGTCGCCGTGGTCCGCCGCTGCCGACTCGAGCGCGGCGAGTTCGCCGCGCAGGGCGTCGAGGGCTTCCGGGGTCGCGGGCGCGTCGCTCGCGACGAGCGCGCCCAGCCGGCGCTCGAACTGCACACGCGCCTGCTGCGCTTCGCGCTCGCGATCGAATCGTGCGAGGAGCACTTCCCGCGCCGCCTGCCAGCGGGCCGCGCGGTCGGGATCGTCCGCAAGGCCGAGCGCGGTCCAGCGGTGGTCGAGGTCGACCACGGCGCTCAGGATCGGCCCGGGCACGGCGGCGAGCGCCTCGAGCTCGGCCAGCACCTCGTCGGCCGCGGCCGTCCGTCCGGCGTGGTCCCTGAGGGCGTCGAGCCGCCTTCGGGCGAGCCGCGCGACGCCGCGGTCCTTGTCCCGGGCCGCGCCGGCGAGCCGCGAAAGGCCTTCGGCCGTCCGCACGCGCTCCGCCGCGGCGAGGCGCGTCTCGGCGTGCCCGGCGCCGAGCGCGAGGTCGATCAGTGCGCCTTCGTCGCGAAGCGCGTCGATGGCCGCGTCGCGGCGTACCGCGTCGGGTGCGAGGCGCGCGACCTCCGAGCGGATCGCGTCGCCCAGCGCATCGTCCCCGAGCAGCGCCTTCGCCTTCGCCTCGTCCGGGATGCCCGCGATCAGGGAGGCGAGCGCGGAGGCGAGGGCGGCGCGAACGGCGGCGTCCGACTCGGCGCGCCAGGCCGCGGCGAGCGCCTCGACGCTCGCGCAGCGGCGCGCCGCGGCTGCGCGGACCTCGGCCGCCGGGTCGCCGGCGAGGAGGCCGGCGAGCACGGCCGAGTCGGGCGGCAATTCCGCGACGCCCTGCGCCCGCTGCTCCGGCTCGGGGTGCTCGTGCAACGGCGAACCGAACAGACGCTTGATGACCATGGCGTTCCCTCGCCCGGGTCATCGGGCAGCGGGCGGGCGTGATGCGGGAACCGTGATGTTACCGAAGAGCGCCGGCTCGCTCTCGCGCCGACGTCGCTCCGGTCAGCCCGGCAGGCCGAGCGCCTCGATGTGCGCCTGCATCTCGCGCCGGTAGAACTCGTGGAAGTGCTGCATGCCGTCTTCCATCGGCGACTGGTAGGGGCCGACCTCGCTGCGCCCCTGCGCGTGCAGCGCCTTGCGGCCGGCGTCCATGCGCTCGGCGATCTCGTCGTCCTCGACTGCGGTCTCCATGTACGCGGCCTGCTCGGCCTCGACGAACTCGCGCTCGAAGAACGCGATGTCCTCGGGGTAGTAGAACTCGACGACGTTCATCGTGCGGTCGACCGCCTTGGGGACCAGCGTGCTCACCACCAGCACGTGCGGGTACCACTCGACCATGATGTTGGGGTAGTAGGTAAGCCAGACCGCGCCGTGCCGCGGCACCTCGCCGCCGTAGTACTTGAGCACCGCGTCGTGCCACTTCGCGTAGGTCTTCGAACCCGGCTTGGCGAGGCGGTTGTTGATGCCGACGGTCTGCAGCGAAGCCCAGTCGGCGAACTGCCAGCGCAGGTCGTCGCAGGTCACGAACTGGCCGAGCCCCGGGTGGAAGGGGCCCACGTGGTAGTCCTCGAGGTAGACCTCGATGAAGGACTTCCAGTTGTACTTGCACTCGTGCAGCTCGACCTTGTCGAGCACGTAGCCCGAGAAGTCGAGGTCGCCGCAGTCGAGCGCCGCGAGGTCCTGCGCGACGTCGCGCGGGCCGTCGAACAGCATGCCGTTCCAGCCGCGGATCGGGGAGCGGCCGAGGTTGAGGCAGGGCTTGTCGGCGAAGTGCGGCGCGCCGAGGAGCTCGCCCTTCAAGTCGTAGGTCCAGCGGTGGATCGGGCAGACGATGTTCGGGGCGTTGCCCTTGCCCTTCAGCATCAGGGCCTGGCGGTGGCGGCAGACGTTGGACAGGAGCTCGACGCCACCGCCGTTGCGCACCAGCGCCTGCGCTTCGTCGCGTCCCGGCAGCGCGTAGTAGTCGCCCGGTTCCGGCACCATGAGCTCATGGCCGACGTAGCCCGGTGCGCGCGGGAACAGCAAGCGCTGCTCCAGCTCGAACACGCGGGGATCGCAATACCAGGAGACGGGGAACTGCGAGACGGCGGCGCGAAGATGCGCGGCCGCGGCCAGGTTCGACATGACCTTGCGTCCTTTCGGGAATTGAACCAACCCAACCCAACAACCCGGGACGCCTCGGACGATCCCGCGGCACCTGCCCGCGGCATCTCGCCGTCCCGAACCATTTTGCTAAGTCGGCCACCGAAGGCCGCGTCGCCAAAACGTCGTAGTATAATTTTGCGCTGCAATAGCGTCAATGCAAGCGTGCCCGACGGGGTGTCGCGCCGACGCGCGGCAGCGCCCGGCCGATGCCTCCGCCACGTCCGGCCGCCGGGTTTGACCCTCGGCGCGACGCACCGTAGTCTCACGCGTCCGGCCCGCGTTGCGCGCCGCGACCCCGACCATGGCAAAGACCCCGGAAAAGCCCGCAAGTTTCGAGGCCGCGCTCGCCGAGCTCGAGGAACTCGTGGCGACGATGGAAGGCGGGCAGCTGCCGCTCGAGCAGTCGCTCGCAGCCTACAAGCGGGGCGCCGCCCTGCTGGCCTTCTGCCAGGACGCCCTCAAGGACGCCCAGCAGCAGGTGGAGATCCTCGAGAAGGGCGTGCTGAAGCCCTTCGAACCAGGCAACGGCGATGCGTGACGACCTCGGCTGGGCGGTGTGGTCGCGCGAGCGGCAGCGGCGCATCGAGCACGTGCTCGACGCGGCGCTGCCGGCCCCGTCCGACGCGTGTGCGGCGCTCACCGACGCAATGCGCTACGCGGTGCTGGGCGGTGGCAAGCGGGTGCGGCCGCTCCTCGCGTACGCCGCCGGCGAGTTCGCGAACGCCGACGTCGCGGTGGTCGACGCGGCGGCGGCGGCGGTGGAGATGATCCACGCCTACTCGCTCATCCACGACGACCTGCCGTGCATGGACGACGACACGCTGCGCCGGGGCCGTCCGACGGTCCAC
>Ga0209594_1001634_pt1 | contig 10978 bp, 6 predicted proteins | sample AshMeaCrysSpring_FD_184126 | JGI IMG/M metagenome (GOLD analysis project Ga0209594, IMG submission 184126) | Groundwater microbial communities from Big Spring, Nevada to study Microbial Dark Matter (Phase II) - Ash Meadows Crystal Spring... | ecosystem: Environmental > Aquatic > Deep subsurface >...
CCACGAATACGACATCCTGCTGGAGCGCCTCGGGCCGAAACGCGGCGCGGACACCACCTTTTTCTCGTTCTGCAATACCGTCCGAGCCCGCGGCTATCGGGATTGCGGCGAGTGTCACGGCTGGCTTGGCATCCGCTACCAAATGAAGCCCGGCGACCCGCCGTCCGACATCACGCTGCACGTGCGCCTTCTGGACGCCCGCACCATCGATCAGATGGAGGCGCTCGGCATCATCGGAGTGAACCTGATCCACTCGGCCTTCCGCCACCGCGGCCACCTCAAGCGATTCGTCGAGTCGTTGCGCGACAACCTTGCGGAAGGCAGGGTGGAGGTGGATCTGCTCAAGTTCACCGGCCATGGCTACGGTTCCTTTGACAACCGCATGTGCGCCCTGCAACTGGTCGAAAGCGGCCTGACAGACGCCACGATGTTCCTGCCCAGCGGCGAAGTGGTGCAGCCGACCGAGGCGCTCTACCGCCATCCGGTCCTGCTGCTGCGCGGCAGTTTCGATCCGGTGATGAACCTGCACCTCGCCATGCTGCGGCAGGCGCGCGCGGGCTTCGCCGGATCGCTCGCGGAGGAGGATCGCGGCAGGGAAATCGAACTCTGCGAGATATCCATGCACAACCTGCTGCGCGGTCCCGGCATCGATCCGGTGGATTTCATCGACCGTGCGGACGCTCTGCAGGCCCTCGGAAAAACCGTGCTGGTTTCCCGCTGCGCAGAGTTCCACCGCATCGCCGCGTTTCTCAACCGCTGCACCAACAAGCCGGTGGGCATCGTTCTCAGCATCGGCCTGCTCAACGAGCTCTTCAAAGCGAAGTGGTCGGAAAATCTCGCGGGCGGGCTGCTGGAATCCTTCGGCCGCCTGTTCAAGGAAGGCGTCACGCTTCAGGTCTTTCCATGGAAAAACCGCAAGACTGGGGAGTTGGTCACCGCCGAAACCTTCCGCGCGCCGGAAAACTGCCTGCATTTGTACCGGCACTTCGTCGAGAACGGCCGCATCCGCGGCGTTTCCTGCGGTGACGACGCGCTGCTCGCCTTCACCGGACGCGATGTGTGCCGGATGATCCTCGCCGGAGACGGCCGCTGGCACGATCTGGTCCCCGAGAAGGCGTGGCCCATGGCCGAGCGGCACGCTCAACTCCGCTTGTCCTGAGCGGCTTCATTGCCGCCCGCATCCCTGCCATGCAGCAGGCGCGTCGGCGGCTTGAGCAGGTCGTAGTCCGAGCCGCAGTACATGCAGCGGAACTTCTGGCTGGCAAGAATCGAGAGCACTGCGGTGACGCCGTGATTGAGCGGGTGAATCCTGCGCGCCCGGACATGGGGCCTGGCCCCGCTATTGAGCAGCGGCGTGCCCTTGCACAACGGGCAGTGCGTGTTGCGGCGTTTGAAAAAGGCGAAAAGCCAGGTGAGTCCGCTGAAAATCAACCCCATGACCATGATCCGGGAGGCAAGTTGGCTCGGATGGGCGAAAACGCAGGCCAGCGCCGTGACCGTCGTGATCAGTGCCAGATAATGCAGGGCGGAATAAAACACCGCCACCCGGAATGGCTGCGCGGATGGCACGGACCGCGGCCGCAACTCCCTCTCCCGCTGCGGTGGCGGCTGGGATTCTGCGGCTGTGGTCACAGGCTCGGCCATGTTCCGGGCATTTTTCAAAACCGGAGTTCCTTTGCAAGACTTGAATTTCAAGCTGTGGGCGACGGAGCAAAACGGGATTTCTTGCCGGAGCGAAACGGGACAAATTATAGCGTGAAATGGCCGAGAATCGGCGGCCAGGTTAAGTTTGGTGAATGTTCGAGCACCCAGAGCTTGCGGCGGGGGTGGAAAAGCACGGTGACGGACTTGCGGGAAGTGGGCGCGATCTCGTAGTCGCGCCCGTCGAATTGGATGATGTGGCGCAGGTGGACCTTGCGGGTGGCGCGCAGCGAAAAGTGCGGATCCAGCAGGGAGGGCTCGGGCGTGGGACGAAGTTGGGCGCTGCGTTTGAGGATCCGTTCTTCCCAGACTTCGTCGGGCACCTTGCCGGTGGTGCGCAGGGTCTTGCGGTTCTGACGCTGGATTTCCATCTGGAGGATCTCGTCGGCGTGTTGCCAGGTTTCGACCTTTTCATGGGCCATGAGAGTGACGAGACGTCTTTGGAAGGTTCCGAAACGCCTTTCGATCTTACCCTTGGCCTGCGGCGTGGGAGCGACGATGTGGGCGACGTGCAAGGGGCGCAGGGCGCGTTGGAATTCGCTCTTCGGATCGCTGTGGTCGTGGCTCGAACTCGGTCCGAAGAGGCTCAGTCCGTCGGTGTAGATGACTTGTGGCAGGCCGTGCCGCTCGAAGGCCTCGCGGAAGTGCTCGAAGTGGTTCCAGGTGGTGTCGCTCTCGACGAATCTTCCGGCCACGCAGAGGCCGGAACAATCGTCGGTGGTGAGCAGCAGGGTTTGCTTGTTAGAGGAGGGCCACCACTGGTGGATCGAACTGTCGTGCTGCCAGAGTTCGCCGACATGGGCGCGGCGGAATCGCCGGTAGGTGCGGGGCTTGCGTTCGGGCTGCGGGATGAGATGGGCGAGATGGCTTTTGACGTAATCCTCCACCGTCGAGCGGGCGCGCTTGAAGCCATGCAGCCGCTCCATTTCGTCGGCGACGAGTTGGAAATTGGGCGGAATCTGCAAGGGCAGGAAGCCTGTGAGGAATCCGATGATTTCGGCGGGCCATGCCTCGCCATGATTGCCGCCACTGGCGGCGGGTTGAAAGTCGGACTGGTTCTTGAGCCATGCGGTGCGCAGGACGTAGAGCCGCGTCCGGCTTACGTCCAAGCGAGCTGCGGCGCTGGTGGCGTCGATCACGCCGCTGTTGAAGTTTCGCAGGATGCTTCTGACAAACTCGGGCGGCAGGCGGTGGATGAGTTGCTTCTTTTCATCCGGCGACTCTCTAACCAACGGCGCGTCCCTGGCAATCCCGCGCCCTTGGGGGCCTGCCCCCAAACCCCCGGAGTTTATCGCTTTGGGCCAATGGGCCGCGGCATGAAGCAAATCCATGCCACGGCACCGAGGCTCTTGGCCCCTTTGGCATCGCCTGCCGCTCCGGTTGCCCTCCGGCAGAGCCGTATCCTGCAGACGATGCCCAAGTCTCGGCGATAGGCCCCTGAAAACCAGCCACTTCAACGCACTCGCTTCAACAATCCCGTTTTGCTCCGTCTCTGTGTCCCGTTTTGCTCCGGTGCTGTCCCGCTTTGCTCCGGCCCCGACAGATATTTATCGCGTGGGGGCCGGCCAGGAAATCAGTCTTGCAAAAGACGCCGCCACTCCACGATTCGCGCCTTGACGTTGGAAATCGACGGCGCGCCGGGGTTGGCGCGGGATTGCAGGGCGGTTTCCAACGAGAAAACCGCCTTCGCATCCGGACCGTAGGCGGGATCGATGGTGGTTAGATCGAGTTGATCGAGCGGGGTATTGGTGGCGATGGCCTTGGCGACGGCTTTGCCCACGAGTTCGTGGGCGTGGCGGAAGGGGACGCCTTTTTTCACCAGATGGTCGGCGAGGTCGGTGGCCAGCAGCATCGGGTCGGCGGCGGCGGCGCGGCAGTTTTCCTCCTTCAATTCCATGGCGGCAATCATCTCGGTGTTCACCGCCAGAATGAGGCGCAGGGTGTCGATGGAATCGAAGAGCGGGGGCTTGTCTTCCTGGAGGTCCCGGTTGTAGGTGAGCGGCAGGCCTTTGAGGGCGACGAGCAGGTTCATCAGGTTGCCGACGAGGCGGCCGGTCTTGCCGCGGGTGAGTTCGCAGACATCCGGGTTTTTTTTCTGCGGCATGAGCGATGAGCCGGTGGTGTGCGCGTCCGAAAGCGAGGCGAAACCGAACTCCGCCGTACACCAGAGGATGAGATCCTCGCTGAGCCGCGAGAGGTGGACGCCGCACAGCGAAATGACGAACAGCAGCTCGGCGATGTAATCGCGGTCGGCGATGGCGTCCATCGAGTTGTGGGTCACGCCGTCGAAGCCGAGCTCGGCGGCGATGGAGTGGCGGTCGAGGTTGATGGTGGAGCCGGCCAGCGCGCCGGAGCCGAGCGGGGAGAGGTTGAGGCGCTTGCGGCAGTCGGTGAGGCGGGATTTGTCGCGCTCGAGCATTTCGACGTAGGCGAGGAAATGGTGGCCGGCGGTGACCGGCTGGCCGCGCTGGAGGTGGGTGTAGCCGGGAATCACGGTGGCGGCGTATTTGTCCGCGCGGTCGAGCAGGGCGAGCTGCAGGCCGGTGATTTCCAGCAGCAGACCGTCGATTTCCGCGCGGCAGTAAAGGCGGGTGTCGGTGGCGACCTGGTCGTTGCGGGAGCGGGCGGTGTGGAGTTTCGCGCCGGCTTGGCCGATGCGGCGGGTGAGTTCGGCCTCGATGTTCATGTGGATGTCCTCCAGCGAGGTCTTGAACTCGAAGTTGCCGCTGATGATGTCGGCCTTGATTTCGAGCAGGCCGGCTTCGATTTGGGAAAACTCGTCCGCGGTGAGCAAGCCGGCGGCTTTCTGGGCGCGGGCGTGGGCGATCGAGCCGGCGATGTCGTGCGGAAACAGGCGCCAGTCGTATGAGATGGACTCGCCGAATCGTTGGACGAGCGAGGAGGTGTCTTGAGAGAAGCGGCCTTTCCACATGGCGGGGGGATTTGAACCCGGCCCCGGCCGCATGGAAACGAGAAAAACGAAGCGGGCGTCATGAAGCGCCGGGAGCCGTTGAGTGACGCGCCCGCGTCCGGCTGTGGTGGAGGGACACGGGCTCGATCCAATCCAGGGCGGCGCTCAGCCGACTCCTACCAGCAGGCCGGCGGCCGCGGCTCGGATCTCGGCAAGTTTTTCACGCTGTGGCGCCGCGCCGCGCGCTTGATCCGGCTTTCCACCGCCTTTGCCGCCGGCCAGGGCGGCGAGATCGCGGAGGAGGTCGCCGGCCTTGAGGCCTGCTGTCAGGGCGGCGGGGCCGCAGTGGGTGGCGAGGTGGAGTTTCTCGCCGTCATCGACGATGAGCAGGGCGGGGCCGGGGAAATTCTTTTTCTTGAGGCCGTTTTGGAGTTCCTGGAGCAGCGAGGCGTCGGACTCGAAGGAGGCGATGATGGGTTCGCCCTTGGCGATGAGTTCGGCGAGGGCTTCGTCGGCGAGAGAGGCGGCTTGGGCGGACTGGATTTTCCTGATGCGTTTTTCGGCTTCGATGGCGGCGGCTTGCGTTTCTTCAAGCGTGCGTTGGGCGTGGGCGAAGGTGGCGTTGATTTCGTTGATGTCGGCGCGCTCGACGAGCATGGCTCCCATGATGTGCGGGAAATCGTGAATGGTGACAGGTTCCTCGCCGAGGGCGGCCAGCTTTTCATTGGCGGCGTGGAGTTTGGCGCGGGCGGCTTTGATATCGTGATCCCATTTCTCGACGACTTCGTTGAGGTGCGCCCATGCTGCCTCGCCGCAGACGGCTTCGATGCGGCGGACGCCGGAGGCGATGGCTCCCTCGGATTTGATTTTGAAAAGGCCGATCTCGGAGGTGTTGCGGACGTGGGTGCCGCCGCAGAGTTCCATGGACGGGCCGTTGAGCTTGTTCGGTTCGCCGCCGATCTGCACGACGCGCACGGTGTCGCCGTATTTATCGCCGAAGAACTGCATGATGTCCGCGCGGCTCTTGATGTCGGCGTGTTTCACTTCGGTCCATGAAACGGCGAGGCCCTGCCTGATGGCCCCGTTGACCATTTCCTCCATCTCGGCGATTTGTCCGGGAGTGACGGGAGCGCTGTTGAAGTCGAAGCGCAGGCGGTTTTCATCGACGGAGGAACCCTGCTGCGCGGCGTCTGTGGAAACGGCTTCGTGCAGCGCCCAGTGGAGCAGGTGGGTGGCGGTGTGGTGGGCTTCGATCGGGCGGCGGCGGGAGGTGTCGATACGCAGGATGACCTTGTCGCCGGGGGTGATTTCAGATTTCAAATTTGAAATTTGAGATATCACAAGTGCGCGGGCCTTGCCGATTTGTTGGACGCCGGTGACGGGAAGACCGGGACTGGTGGTCCCAGCCACTTGAAGCGTGCCGGTGTCGCCGGCCTGGCCGCCCATTTCGGCGTAGAAGACGGTTTTGTCGGTGATGACGAAGAGCGCGTCCTCCTGCGGGTGGATTTCGAGGATGGTGGCCTCGCATTCGTCGTGGTCGAAGCCGAGGAATTCGGTGACGGCGTCGGTGGAAATGTCGAGGGCGCGGACGACGGTGGATTTTTGGGCGGCGCGGGAGCGTTCCTGTTGCTGCTCCATGAGTTTCTCGAATCGTGGCATATCGACCTTGAGTCCGCGCTCGGCACAGAGGAGTTCGGTAAGGTCGATGGGGAAGCCGAAGGTGTCGTAGAGTTCGAAGGCGATGTCACCGGAGAGAAACGGGGAGCACACGCGCCCCCGCGTGTTGTCGGAGACGCCCTCGTCTCCGGCCTGCTCCGCAAACTCCCGACACCATGTCCACCGGTAATCCTGCGCACGTTTCACCAATTCTTCCTTAACAGGATTGTAGATGATGTAGTCATACTTTTCGCAGAGGTCGGATTCGGAGCGGATGAGTCTGTCGAATGATTCCTTTTCCCACAGATTGTGGATGTTTTGACTCTTGGTGGCTTCACGGCGCGCCTTGAGAATTTTGTGGGAGGTGACGGATTTGATGGGTTGGAGGATTTCGGTCAGCGAGAAAAACTCCGGATTTTCGTCCAAACTGTGGGATTTGACCTGGGGTTCAATCAGCATGTGGACGTGGTCCGGCATCACACATGCGGCATAGAGATGGATTTGGCCGGCGGTGCAGGCATGGTGTATGGAGGCAAGGACCATGTCGCGCTCCTCATCACTGAGGACATCACGATCAAGGGTGGTGAAGGTGATCATGTATTTGCCCCACGGGCGCTCGAAGTGGGGGAGATTGCGGCGGGTGTAAGCAGGTTCGGAGCAACCCCTCGGCGAGGGCGCCGAAGGGGACACGCGAGGGCGCGTGTGCTCCCCGATTGCTTCTTCGAAGCGCTTCAACCCCCTATCCAGCGTCTGGTTGAAGCTGGCTTCCTCCTGTTCAAGCGTCTGCCGGACAACATCCTGCCGAGCCTTCAACTCCGGGAACACTCCGCCCATTTCAGCGACCAGCGTTTCCACCAGCGCGGCGAAGAAGGGTTTCTCACCGGAGAATCCGAGCTGGCGGCCGTATCGAACCGCGCGGCGGAGGATGCGGCGCAGCACGTAGTTGCGGCCGTTGTTGCCGGGCATGATGCCGTCGGCGATGGAGAAACTGAGCGTGCGCAGGTGGTCGGCGATGACGCGGAAGGCGATGGCGTCCTTCATTTCCTCGGAGAATGCGGAGCGGTCGGCTCCGGGTTCCGGATAGATGTTCACGTAGGTTTTGCCGCTGAGCTCCTCCAGCTTGCGGAAGATGGGGGTGAAGACGTCGGTGGCGTAGTTGGATGGTTTGTTAGAAAAGTCGGTGAAGCCCCTGGTGCCCTGGATGATCGAGCAGGCGCGTTCGAAGCCCATGCCGGTATCGACGTGTTTGGCGGGCAGCTCGCGGAAGGTGCCGTCGGCCTCGGCGTTGTATTGGATGAAGACGAGGTTCCAGATCTCGATGCAGAGGTCGGAGTCGTTGTTGACGAGCCTGCCTTTCGAATCGCCGCCGGGTGTTAGATCGACGTGGAGTTCCGAGCAGGGACCGCAGGGGCCGGTTTCGCCCATCATCCAGAAGTTGTCCTTCACGTTGCCGTTGACGATCTGGACGGCGGGGTCGCAGCCCTTGGAGCGGAAGAGACCGGCCCAGATGTCCCAGGCTTCCTGGTCGAATTGGCCGGGATCGCCTTCTTTCGGCGCATAGACCGAGGCGTAGAGGCGGTGGGCGGGCAGGCCCCAGCGCTCGACGACTAGTTCCCAGGCCCAGGTGATGGCTTCCTTTTTGAAGTAGTTGCCGAACGACCAGTTCCCCAGCATCTCGAACATCGTGTGGTGGTAGGTGTCGTAGCCGACGTCCTCCAGGTCATTGTGTTTGCCGCCGGCGCGGATGCACTTCTGGGTGTCCGCGGCGCGGGGCGGATCGTAGGGAGCCTTGTCGGTGCCGAGGAAGTAGGGCACGAACTGGTTCATGCCGGCGTTGGTGAACAGCAGGCCCGGCGACTGCGGGAGCAGCGAGGCGGAGGGCACGATGGTGTGCTGCTTTTCGCGGAAGAAATCGAGGAAGCTGTTGCGGATCTCGGCGGCGGTCATGGGGGCGGGAGGATGGCGGAGGCGGCGGGCGGAAGTAAAGCCCGGCGCAGGGAGGCTACGGAGCGGCCGGAGGGGCGGGCGGCGCCGGGTTGAGGAGTTGTTTGAATTCCGCGCCCCATTTGCGGGCGGACGGGTGGTTGATGTGTTTTTCCATGTGTTCGAGCATGCGCAGGGCGGCCGCCTGTTGCCCGCCGCAGCGGAAAAGATCGAGTTCCATCCGCCATTGGAGTTCGGGCACGGTTTCTGCGATGAAGCGCGCGTATTCCGGTCCGCGCGGCGCGGCCTCGGTCACCACCGGTTTTTTCCCTTTCGGATCGGGTTTGTTGCCCTTCGGTTCGGCGGCGCCGGGCCAGAATTCCTGGAGCGCGGTTTCCTGCTGGATGCGTTGGTTCCATGCGGCGCGCAAGGCCTCCAGATGCTCGGGCGCGCGCAGCGGTGGCAGCAGGATTTGCTCGTATATCTGCGCCACATGGGCCGGCGCGAGCGGCCATTTCTCCGGGCTGAGCTCGCCGATTTCATAGGCCTTGGCGAAAAGCGAGGCCGTGACCGCCTGCTTGAGGATCTGCTGCTGGGTTCTGAGCTGTTCCGCCTCGCGGGAAACCGCGTCCACGATTTCCCGCACGCCGGGGAGGAGTTGGCTGCGGTCGGTTTTTTCGGAGGACGCGAGCAGCGTGAGGATCAGCCAGCGGAGTTGGAGGCGCAGCGCGAGGCCCATGCCGTCGGTGGAGGATTTTTCGGCCTCCCTGCGTTTCCATTCGCGGAAATCGGAGCTCTTCTTCTGCTGGTCCTGGAAGTTCACTTTCTCGACGCACTTGTGATAAAGCTCGATCGCCGCCTGGTCGCTTTCCGCCGCCGCGCGGTAGGCCGCAAGCGCGGCGCGGACACGCTCGCTCACCTTGGAATCGGCGGTCTCGCGCAGTTGATCGAGTTTTTCTAACAGCGCCTCGCGGTCCGCGGCGGACAGCGACTCGGCGCGGGCCGGCGAAATGACGAGCATCGGGACGACGAGCAGGACGGGCGCTTTCATGGCGCGGGTCATGACAAATCCCGAAAGCCCGGCCAAGCTGTAATGAGCGGCCGGGATGCCGGGCCGCGCGCTCCGCCGGTGATCCGGGCTTGGAATCCGGCGATTTCCAGGCATCCTGCCCGACGTCACCCGCTCATGAATGCCTCGTTCCGCCGTTTGCTGGCGCTCGCCGCCGTGTTTGTCAGCGCATTCGCCGCCGTTTCCGCCATGCGCACCTGCCGTGCGGGAGGAAACCTGCGCGATCTGATCCCCGGCTTGTCCAAGAGCGGCGAGCGCTTCCGCCCCGAGAAATACACGCTGCCGGACCGGCCGCCGCTCGATCTCGGCGATGTCGAACTGCTGTCCCGCCTCAACGACGAATACTCCAGCCTGACCCGCGCGGTGGTGCCCTCCGTGGTGAGCATCGACACCGCCGGCGTCCGCACCGAGCGGCTGCTGGACCTGTGGGGCCGCACCCGCGTGCGGCGCTATCCCACCCAGGGCCAGGGCTCCGGCGTGATCGTCACCAAGGAAGGCCATGTGGTGACGAACCACCACGTCATTGCCGGCCAGCAGCAGATCCAGGTGACGCTGCACGGCGGCAAAACCCACCCCGCGCGCTTGATCGGCGAGGACACGCTGCTGGACATCGCCGTGCTCAAGATCGACGGAGAAGGCCCTTTCACACCGCTCAAACTGGGGGACTCGACGCAGGCGCAGGTCGGCCAGATGGTGTTCGCCGTCGGCAATCCCTTCGGCCTCGGCGAAACCGTCACGCAGGGCATCATTTCGGCCAAGGAACGCTCGCTTTCCGACAACCAGCGCGATCTTTTCCAGACCGACGCCGCCATCAACCCCGGCAACTCCGGCGGCCCGCTCGTCAACCTGCGCGGCGAGATCATCGGCATCAACGTCGCGATTTTCTCCCCGGACCGGGAAAATCCGGGCTTCCAGGGCGTCGGATTTTCAATTCCGTCCAACGATGTGAAGGACGCGCTCCATCAGATTCTGGAGCGCGGCCGGCCGATCCGCGGCTTCCTTGGCGTGCAGATGCGCGATCTGGATCCCGCCGTGCGCGCGGCCCTGCAATACGACGGTGAGGATGGCTCGGCGGTGGTCGGCGTCTCGCCCGGCTCACCCGCTCAAGCGGCGGGTTTGCAGGCTTGGGACGTGATCCTCTCGTTCAATGGCGAAACGATCCTCTCGGCGGCCCAGTTGTTCAAGCTGGTCCAGGCGACGCGTGTCGGAGAAGCGGCCGCGCTCGGAGTCTGGCGCAAGGGCCAGACGTTGGAACTCAAGGCGGTCATCACCGAGAGCGGAGCCTCTCCTCAGCCCGCCGCCAAAACGCCTGACATGCAGGGCGGCCAAGGCCGCACGCGCGACCCCGACGAGATCCTCCAGGCGCTCGGCATCGAGGTCCGCGATCTATCCGTGCCGGAGCGCATGCGGGGGTTCCGCGGCGTGGTCGTCACCGGGCTGGCGGAAAACGCGCTCGCCGCGGACAAAGTGCGCCGCGGGGATCTCATCGTTGCGGTGAACAGCGCCCGGATCAGCGGCGCGGCCGAGTTTTTCCTCCATTTATCCGCCTCCGCCGCCGTGCAGGACACCACGCTGTTGGTCTTCCGCGACGGCAAGTCCGTCCGCGTCACGCTGCCATCCGTTCCCCGCAAGGAATGACGGATGAAACGCGGGCGCGGTTTCCAACGTTTCCCTCAAGGCCTTCATGCCACACTCTCCCTCACGGCTTCCCTATTTTT
>Ga0209594_1001636_pt1 | contig 10973 bp, 10 predicted proteins | sample AshMeaCrysSpring_FD_184126 | JGI IMG/M metagenome (GOLD analysis project Ga0209594, IMG submission 184126) | Groundwater microbial communities from Big Spring, Nevada to study Microbial Dark Matter (Phase II) - Ash Meadows Crystal Spring... | ecosystem: Environmental > Aquatic > Deep subsurface...
TTTTTGTAGATGGCTGGGCAATTGCACAGTTATGGATGTTTTGGATAGCACCAATTTTAGGCGCAGGTTTAGCGGGGTTCTTCTACTATCAATTTTTAGATTAACCAAAGCTAGAAATACAGGTATTCATTGAATCATAAAACACAGCCAGCAGAATGGGAATTTGGAATTTTAAATTTTATCTGTTGAGTTTTGATTTTGGATATGCATATATTGTAAAATCAAAACTCAACATTCACTGTAGTAATTCCACGAATTACTATTTCACAGACTAATTTGCTGGTGGTCGGTTTACCGAAATTGACTGAGCAATAATCACTGGCTTTCCATCATATCCCTGATAAAACTTTGGGTTTAAATCCAAATCGAAGTTTCTTTCCACATCTGGCAAAATAAATCTAGTCAGCGTACCCGTGACTTGTATCTCTGAAGCATCATCAGGTATAGCCACAGGCTTACCCGTCGCATTTACCACTAACATTGGTTCGCCAAACCATTGATTATTATTCAATGTAAAGGAACTACTACCAATTTTTTCAACAGGTTTACTTTTCACCGTAACAGTTTTTCCCAAGAGGCTATTGTTGTAGGCAACATCTCTAACTGTTAATAATTGTTTTGCTGCACTAGGAGCATTAGCCAATGGCTGATTTTCACAGCCCGGCACTAATGTAACACTGAGTGCTACTGCTAAAATGCCTGCATATAATTTGCCCTGTTTAACAACAGTAGGTACATTATATTCTGTAGTCATTGCTTTTCCTCCCATTGGTTTAACGAAATCATCCAGAATATGTTTAGTTACTAGGAATGCGAAATTACTAAAACTTACCAGATAAAAAAGATATTATATGTAATCTTGACTGCTAATAATTATTTCATGTAAATTACAAAAATCAGCAACTCGCTAAATTCCCTAAAAAATTAGCTTTTTTATCAATCATTTTTATTTTTTCGCTAAAAAGTTGTAATAGGTCAGATTCTTACAAACTAAAAGATTATTTAGCATCTATCCGCAGATATAACAATACTCTTCTATACAGACTTGTTGGAAACGGATGCAAAGTATCTATTTGGCTTTGGTGTTGCAACTAAAACCAGTACAATTCCTGGATTTTTTTATAAATAAAATTAATAAATTAAATAATTTAGTTTTGAATTATTTAATTACAAATCTTTATAAAAATTGTAAAGATTTTTGAGCTATTGAGAATAGTATCAATTATTTACGAATTGACAGGGCTTCCAGGGATTGATATTATTTTCATAATCTCGGCGGCGTATAACTAATTAAATAAATGCGTGTAAAAAGTTGATATTGAATACTTAAAATAAGTCAAAAATCAAGCTATATAAGAAAAAAATCTCATCGAAACAAAAATTAATATTCTAAATTTTGAGTTGAACGATAATACGTTTTACAAAATAATAATCATGTGGTAATGAATGATGATTACAAAAATCGATGAGATAATACCCTGAAAAACTGAGAGAGTGCAGATAGGAAGAAAAAATTTTCAAATTACTCAGGTGCAGCAAACGCTGGGTTGTGAATGAAGCTTTCATCAGTGAGGCTGTGCAGGAAAGCCAGTAAATCCTGCTTCTCGTTTTCTGTTAACTGAAAACCGGAAACAAACTGACTCTTGAGAGGATTTGCACTCCCCACTCCAGCAAAGAGTCCGGAGTGAATAGTTCTACCACCAGAAGCATAATGGTCAATTACTTCTTCTAGAGTAGCGATACTACCATCGTGCATGTAGGGAGCAGTCAGAGCAATGTTCCGCAGCGAAGGTGCTTTGAACCGCCCCATATCTGCAGCTTTGTGGGTAATTTCATGTACTCCAGTATTATTGGGTGGATAGGCTCCTTTACCATCCAGGTTGTACAGTCCCGTGTTGTGAAAGGCGATTTCCTTAAACGCCAGACGCTCGTGCATTACTGAATCTGAAAAATTAATTCCACCGTGACAGTGGAAACACTCTAGACGTTCGCTCTCAAATAAGACTTCCCCACGTTTAGCAGCGGCAGAAATTGCATTGGATTCGCCACTGTAACGGTAGCGGTCGTAGGGAGAATTAACGGAAATCAGGGTGCGTTCAAAAGCGGCGATCGCTTTAGCGAGATGATTGATATTGATAGAATTGTTTCCCGCTCCAAAGGCGGCGGCAAACAGGCGTTGGTATTTCAGGTCATTTTGCAGCATTGCTACAATTTGCTGTTCCCTACCAGCCATCCCCATCTCGACGGGGTGTTCGCCAAACAAAGGAACCAATAACTGGGCTTCTAAAGTGGTCATCAAGGGGTTTGCCCAAGTCTGGACTGAATTATAGGCAACATTGGTCAAACTCATGGAGTTACGCGGGTGCTTGTCCCCTGTGGCGCCAACTCCCACAATTTTACCGTCTGTAAATGCCTTCGCCTGGATATGACACTCGGCACAGGAAAAATTTCCCGTAACTGACAGACGCTTTTCGTAAAAAAGATGCCTTCCCAACTCCACCTTTTCCTTACTCATGGGGTTATCTGTGGGGACTATAGGTTTCGGCATCCAGGCGGGAATATTCCAAGTGTAGGGAATCGGTTCTGCAACTGACAGCAGATGATTGCCAGCTAGAGCCAGACAACAGGACATAACGCAGCTAAGAATAAAAATTGGGAACCGACCCCAGCCCATCGAAAAACCCTCACTTCACTTTGAAGAAAGTTTGTCGTCCAGCAGGGTTGCCGTCAAATGGCAGACCCAAGCTTTGCATAATACCCTTACAATCTTCGTCATTGGGTGCGGACATGCACCCGACAGGGGTATTAGGTTGATTTATCGTTAAGTTAGTATTTGCCAGGAGTGCTGCCAAATCTGCAACGACGACATTCTTATTGGGGTCAAAGTTAGCGAAGGTGACTTTGACTGTATTGGGATTACTACAGCTTAACGGTTTCTGGTTGTCTCCCTCTGCTTTGCATCCGGTACTTCCTAGGTGGATGGCGAACCCTTGACTGTCCCCGTGTCCCGCACCAGATTTATGGTTCGTACTGGGACTCCTTTGCGGCGTGAGGTCAACCCGGAGAAATTTATAGCCACCTCGCCAGTTCCACCACAGAGAAGTAAGATTCAAGGGTGAGGGAGCCAAAGTAGCATCTTCATGGTTGAGGTTGAAGGGGACGCCAAGGGTAAATTGCAGCCCTTTGTATGTTCCCTTGGGAATGCTACCGACGATGCGATCGCGTATCTCAGTTGTACCGTTAGTACAAGCACCAGATTTATTCTCAAAATCTAGTAAAGCTATGTTTTGATGCTGCCACTTACCATCTTGATTCAGCTTCAGGGGAACAGCTTTGCCACCCTCATCAATCAAGGCAACTTCAGAGATATAAAAGCGGAAGTCGCTAGCGCTAGCGGTAGTCCCAGGGTTACCCAAGCCAGTATAACTGGAAGCGCAACTAAAAGTTCTATCGCCTACCATAGCGGTAAATTTAATTGTGATTTCTTGGGTATCGGTTGTCCCGGCTTGACGAGCCTCAGATCCACCATAGCTGCTTAAAATAGCAATACTAGCAACAGCGGTAGATGCTAGCAATAGTTTCTTGTTCATGTTTCCCACTGCATCAGATGCCGTCAGGAGCAGTTTTTGGTTGATGTCCAAAAACTGCGTATTTTAACATCAAGAAATCATTTGTTGACGGTCTGGGTCAAAAGACAAGTTGTCAAACTTCTTGTAACACTTGTAAGCAGCCGTTACATAAGTTATTACCGGATTTAATCTGGTTATTAGTGCTGCTTGAGGGGCATTATGCTGATCCATCAAAGATGGGTGACTTTGGAAAGCGCCTTAGTTCTTGGTGTGCATTTATTGTTGTAGGTGTTCTACAAATTCTTTGGACTGAGGGTTGGCTTTTTGCGTTGGCGCTTTAGGACTCCTGCGGCACCTAAACCCGCAAGCGCCAACATCCCCACTGCTGTTGAAGGTTCGGGAACGGAGGTACTGCTTCTCAAGGACGAGAGTGCTGCTTGGGCGATAAAACTATGTCCTTGTGTTGTGGGATGGAGGTTGTCCCAGAATAGAAACTGATTGGGATTAGAACACAGGGTTTGGGCAGTGAGGTTTAGGCAAGCGTCTGTGACATTGGTGAAACCAAATTCCCCTGGATTTGTCACTGCACGCCTAAAGAGGGAATTCGCATCCAAAGCAGTGATGTTAATCCCCGGTTGTCTACCCAAAGTATTAAGAGTATCTGCTAATCCGGCGTTATGTCCGACGGTTAATAGGTCGAGTAATGTGGACACAGTTTCATTACGGCGTGTACCAGGTAATTGTCCCAAATCTGGCAGATTCACCACTAGAAAATTTCTTGCCCCAACGCTGGAAAGGGATGTCACAGCATTAGCTAAATTACTGACGGGTACTGCTGGGTTAGTCACATCATCGCCGAGGTAATCATTCGCTCCTGCCCAGATAACATACAGCGCGTTAGCGTCAGCTTGGGGATTAGCTGTGACAAAGCCATTAACTTGTGTCTGCAAGCCTGGTAAACCCAAGGGGTTTCCAGGTAGTGGCAGCCCTGGAATTAGGTTATCTAGTAGGGTATTATTGGTTCCTGTCGTTGCACCACCAATGGCGAAGTTCGTAGCCGGATTGTAGGTTATTCCCAAACCAGATGCCAGTTGTTCTATCCAAACAGGACCGTTAGAAAAACGTCCGTTAAAGTAGGGAGGACTTGGGGGTATAGGGAAGGGTAAGGGTAATCCCAGTGCGATCGCATCCCTTGTCAAACTCGAAGTATTGCCAGTATCCAACAGACTGTCGCCAAATCCAACAATTTGACTAAAGGTTGCTGCCATTGCCTTGATAGGCATGATGACAGAAAAAATTGCAAATCCTGCCGCTACAAGTTTATGTTTCATATTGATTTTATCCCTGATAATTTTTGGTAATTGGTTAATTGCGACACCTAGTAATAAAGCAACTAAAACTTAATTGCTTTTGCACCCTAACTGGAGATGTTGGTGTTAGTAACGGACTCTCAGATACCTGAATTATCTAATACCGTTTCTTTATGAAGATGCGCCAACTTTTTGACTTTGTTTAACCTGGGTTTTGGGTTCTGGGAAAATAAAACGCAGCCTCATACAGAATTGGTATAAGAACTTGAGTATCTGGTTCTCAAGGAATGATTGAGGATTTATGTTTAAAATCAAATCCACAAACTTCGCTTTCCCCCGCAATTATACTGATTTTTTTTCAAAAATTGTAATCAAGCATTACAGTGTTCATGAAATTTACATCAAGGTTTTTTAAAGTTTTAATGAAGCAAGATTAAGATTCTAGCCTTAATAGTAGCGATCATCTATACATAAATGTTCATATAATCATCCTAATTTTCTTGGGAAAAATTGCCAATTTTGTAATCCTGATAAACCGAGAAAAAATAGGATTATTTTTGCTCACAAATGATTGTAGATAGCTATATCTATAGACAGGTTTTTTAACTGATATTTAAACAGAAATGGGGTAGTAATTCAAAAAATAAAAATTGAAAGGCAGGCATATTGCCCGCCTATAAAATAATTACGAAATCTAGCACAATTTAGTAGTTTCTTAGATTGCTGTCATTAACTTATCGGTTTGCGCTCTATAGTCCGCGTTAACCTTTCCATCGCCTCAGTCAATCTTTCCTGGGACTCAATAGCTGGATCTGGTGGTGCAGGTTCTGCTACTGCTGCCATTTCTTCTTTGCGCTTGAATTTTTCTAAGGCTCTGACTATCAAAAAGATGATAAATGCAATGATTAAAAAGTCAACGACTGCACCGAGAAAGCTGCCGATTTTTATCCCTGGGCCAATCGTAAGTTTTCGCCAATCATCTCCTGCAGCACCCATCAGCGGATTAATCAATGGCATGACTACATCTTCGACAAAAGAAGTGACAATCTTGCCAAAAGCACCGCCGATAATCACCGCTACTGCTAGATCAACTACGTTACCTTGGGAAATGAATTTCTGAAAATCACTAAACAATCCATTGGCTCTTCTTCTTGCCATAGCTGTTTCTCACGACTATCTTAAATTTTTTGAAGATTTGTCAAATCAGTGCAGTTGTTTGCTGGTTTTAATCAGACAAACAGAAGCAAAAATGCACATCGGAAGTTAAATTAAGGTGAATGTCAGGAGAATAGGGTAAAAGTTGTCAGGAAGTCAAGCCTTGATGTGATTAGGATTACTAGCAATTAGATAGTGAATGATGCTTTTTAATTAAATTAAAGTATTGCTAATTACTTAACATAAATTTACGCCTTGATATATTTAAATGTACTTTTAGTGCCTTCTAGACTCCACTCCAGTACTTGTGTCATAAGTTAAAAAAGCTGTTGCGAGCAAATACATTTATGACTACTGCTGTAAAAGATACTGCCGGATTGGCTTCGGTGTTAGTGAATCGAGTACTGGCGATTAAGCCTTTGTATGCTCTTGCTAAACACCAAGCTCGGCAGATGATGATTAAACGCGCCGAAAAAATTGGAGTGCCTTGGAGGAAGATAGTACAAGAGTTGCGATCGCGCAATTGGGAACCCGATCTAGCGCAAGTGCAAAATCCCCAAATCACCTATCCAGACTATTATCTACGGCCATTCCACGCTTACGAAAAAGGCGATCTCTGTTGGGATGCAGCCCTAGAGGTAGAAGTTGCTGCTTACGCTGTCCACGCAGGTTTATGGAAAGATGCAGGGGTGCAAGGGGATGCCAGAATGCGCCAAAGCTATCACGATGTCGTCAAAGCTGCAATTCCCACCCAACCACGCGATATTTTGGATATGGGTTGTAGTGTGGGGATGAGTACCTTTGCCCTACAAGCAGTTTATCCCGAAGCTAAACTCACAGGTTTAGATTTATCTCCCTATTTCTTAGCCGTTGCTAAGTACCGCTCTGAAGAACGGAAAGCTAACATTAACTGGGTTCATGCTGCTGGGGAGTCTACAGGGTTAGCAGATGCCTCTTTTGATTTAGTCTCAATGTGCTTGGTATGTCACGAACTACCCCAGTCCGCATCCCAACAGATTTTCCAAGAAGCACGGCGTCTGTTGCGTCCTGGTGGCTATCTCACGATTATGGATATGAACCCCAAATCAGAGGTTTACGCTAAAATGCCGCCCTATGTCTTAACTCTGCTCAAGAGTACCGAACCCTGGTTTGATGAATATTTTGCCTTGGACATCGAGCAAGCCTTAGTAAATGCTGGTTTCCAAACACCTACCATCACCCGAAACACCCCTCGTCATCGCACCATCGTTGCTCAAGTCCGGAGTTAAAAATAGGGAGTCTTGAGTGGGTTGTGAGGTGTAGGACAAGGGAGAAATCTAGCCTCATTCCCTAGTCCTGGTTGTCTCTCTTGTCCCTCGTCCCTTCCAATCAGCTTTGTTTGTGAATTCTGAATTACTGTGGTCAGTAGCACCGCCGCTGATGCTGCTTGTCTACTATTATTACCGCTTACAATATCCCCCCCGTCGGCGCTGGTTGCTGTTGTTCTTTGTTGTGGGGGTGATATCGGGTTTTGTTGCACTGGGATTGAGTTGGGTGTTGGAAACTCTCGCCAATTCTATTGTCAACTGGCACCGGATCACCAAGACTTTAGCTGGGGTCGCCCTACGACAACTTGTGGCTGTCGGTCCAATTGAAGAAGGCTGTAAATTGGCGGGAGTGTTCTTCCCCATCTTGTATTTGCAAAGGCGTTATCGAGTCCGTCCCAGCACCCTATTTCTTTACGCCATTGCCGTTGGTCTGGGTTTCACCGCTGAGGAAAACTGGATTTACATTTCCCACGGTACGGCATCGATTATTGACCGCTTAATTGGGACTCCAGTTCATGCTATGTTTGCGGCTCCCTGGGGTTATGGATTAGCAATTTATCTCACAACACAATTTCGGTTATTTCGATACCGGCGAGACATTCTGTTTGCTTGGCTGAATTCAGTTTTCTGTCACGCTTTGGTGAATTTCCTCTCTAGTGCTTGGCGTTATCCAATCCCGTGGCATTTTCTCGGCTATGGGTTGTTTCCGTTTTTCTTGTGGATGTTTTGGCGTCTGGAGGGATTCTGGCGGAAAGTTCAACGGAAGCGTCCGATTATCCTCATTTCTGGTAGAAAACCCCAGCAACGTTTCTGGCGACGGTTATTGGTTGTGTGTGTCCTGCTGTTAGGTGGAAATGGGATTTTTGGGCTGTTTCTCTTAGTGAAGGCTATTAGTCCCATGCGTCCATCGGTGCTGTTGTACCCAGATGTTTTTTCGGTTGTAGTCAGCCGATTGCTGCTAAACCTGATGCTGGGGTTATTAGCATGGGGAATTTATAGATATTTGCGGCGTCGTTGACCAAATTTTAGATTTTAGATTTTGGATTTTGGATTAAATAATTCAAACTCAGCCCCACCTCATTCATTCTTACTTTGTTTCAACCCGTATTGTACATAAAATCCGAATCTACTGTAAGTACAGAGGAAGGGATAAAGAGGTCTCTTTTATTAATAAAAGCTCCACCAGAGATGCTTCCAGAAGGTAGCGATCGCCTCTCTCTATTCACCCTAACCCCAACTTCTTTCGCATTGTTAGAAATTGTAGATGCTCTGTGTTCAGCGTCAGTGTATTCAATCTGATAACTCAATCATCTTCCTACACCACTATTGCCTAGATCGCTCGATAATGCGCTTAAACCAACTCAGGGTTGTAACTTAAGAAAACCTCACTACACATTTTTTCTAATTGTCAACCGTACCAAAATCCCTAGCAAATGTTTATCTTAAGTTCGCAATTTTTGTGTTGATTTTCCAGCGAAATCACAACGTAATTTCAAGGATTTCAGCCGCATGAATAAAAATACTTACACCTCTCCACCAGTCTTAATCTACTGCAGGCTGAAAGTACTGCTACTATGTAGTGTAAGATTTAGTATGTCATGTTTTTTTGACAATGTTACGGTTTTAACCTTTGAATATTTTAATTAATTTATTATTTTCAATTAAATCTTCTTATAAATAAGCCCAAACACAGGTGATCTGCGCGAAGCGCAGAACCGAAGGTATCGCACCTTCAAGCATGAGTACATTTACTAGAGTAAGTAAAATTCATTATGAGTATGACTTAGAAAGAGAAATCCACATCTGACATCTTGCACCAAAAGCCAGCAGCCCAAAATTCTGACTGGTTAAATCAGGGAAATTGGCACAATCAACAGCCCCACCCACAAGGGGATTATGGTGGGTAGTATATTTTTATAAATTAAAATAAAAACATCGCTTCATAACTATTCCCTATTAGTAATTAGCGCTAACCAGTATATTTAATCACTATAAGTATATATTTCTTAATTTTGCAAACTATTTCATATTAGCTTCACTATCTCATCTGAGGTATAGCATGGAATTAGTCGCATTTGACTAGGAGGAGACTATGTTCTTAATGCACAAGCCAACAGGAACTCTAGTCGAGATATTGACCCTAGATAAGCTCTTCAACCCCTGTCAAACAGAAGTGATGGGAATTAGTCATGCTGGTGAAGAGCTGCAAGAACCCTCGGATTTCTTGAAGTTAGAAATGGTGTTTCCCTCCGGCGAATCTTTGCCGCTGTGCTGGATTGACTCGCAATATCGGGGAAAAATACACCACGTTAGTTGGCAAGTACCAAGCCTCATAGCTAGGTAATAATTATTGCTTGAGCAATTACTTGCGGTAGTATTCTCCTGAAGGATGTCAACACAAATAAACGTTGGTTAAAATAGTTGATAGCGAAAAACTAATCGCTAAAATTCCACAGCAAAACTTAATAGTGTTTCTTGTGGGGTGGGATATATTGCCCACCCTATCTACTTCCAGCAAAATCTACCATAAGTCCCCGCCCTTAAGGGCGGGGACTAATTTTACAGTTCTAGTCATCATCAGTGAGAATTGTAATTTTCCGTTTTTGATTTTGCATCCTTGATTTCAGCAACAGAATCTTAGAGGTTAAACAACGATGATTAATCGAAACCACTCTCCTCTGCACGAAGAACCTTTGAGTCAAACAGCGCCTGTTATTCCTCCACAGCAAGATGAATCAATTCTCGATTGGTTAAAAAGAACTGGTCGGTTAGTACCGCGCACATCTAGTGAATACGCTGACGAACAGGAAACAGAAGAAGAACTCCAAGAAATTATCGGTACGGGTGATAGCTATGAATTTGAGCAAGAAGAAGAAGATAATTTAGAAATATGATGGTATGAAATAATGTCATACACTAAAGTGTATGGCATCGATGATCCAAGCCCTACCTTCAGAAGTCGTAAATCTCATAGCAGCGGGAGAAGTTATCGACTCTCTAGCTGCGGTAGTACGGGAATTGGTGGAAAATTCACTGGATGCAGGTGCAACGCGGATTGTGGTTTCCCTCTATCCTCAGCAGTGGCGGATCAGGGTAGCAGACAATGGTTGCGGTATGAATTTGGCAGACTTGCAACAGGCAGCAGTAGCTCACACTACCAGTAAAATCAGCCATTGTGAAGATTTGTGGCAAATTACCAGTTTGGGGTTTCGCGGTGAGGCGTTACACAGTTTGACGACTCTAGCAGATTTAGAGATTCTCAGCCGGGAAGCCAATTCTGTTGCAGGGGGTTGGCGTGTAGTATATGGCTATGGAGGACAAACACTGGCTTTAGAAGCTGCGGCGATCGCCCCTGGTACAGTAGTCACTGTCTCTAATTTATTCGGTAATTGGTCTTTTCGCCGTCAGGGACTACCTTCGATAGCGCAGCAAATGAAAGCCACACAAGCTAGTATTTATCAAATGGCCCTGTGTCATCCCCATGTTACCTGGCAAGTCTGGCAAAATGACAGAGAATGGTTTACCCTGAGTCCCGCAACTAGCAGCAGTCAACTACTGTGCCAAATAGTCCCGCAAGTAAACAAGAGCGACTTGCAAGAATTAAAACTAGAAATACCCAAACGAACCAAGTC
>Ga0209594_1001638_pt1 | contig 10963 bp, 11 predicted proteins | sample AshMeaCrysSpring_FD_184126 | JGI IMG/M metagenome (GOLD analysis project Ga0209594, IMG submission 184126) | Groundwater microbial communities from Big Spring, Nevada to study Microbial Dark Matter (Phase II) - Ash Meadows Crystal Spring... | ecosystem: Environmental > Aquatic > Deep subsurface...
AAAACCGTAAAAAACCCCACCCCAACCCTCCCCTTGGTAAGGGGAGGGAGCCGAACAACCAGGCATTTCCCCCCCTTACCAAGGGGGGGTTAGGGGGGGTTAACACTACTTTCGCAAGAGGTCTAATATAGAAATTTCACCTTCTTCTCTGAATGGATTAACGAAGCTATCTATTGCAGATTGCTTACAAACTCGACCAATCGATCGTCGTTTTCGTCTGATTAAAGTAAGAGGAAAACTTGAACCAGAAGTTTTAGTGCAAATTAATACTGCTTTAAGAATTGTCTTTAATTTATGATTTTTGAAAAACTTGAGAGATTTAATTATAATTAATTAAATCTCCAGGATAAATTTGCTAGAGCGAAACAATCTTAAAATAAGCCAATCAGGTGTGATAAATTTCCTAGGATTTTCTGGAGCTTTTAAAGAGCAAAAAATCAGGAGAAAGAATTAATTATTAATTCGACTGAGGAAAGCTTTAAGGCGATCGCTTTTCGGCTGATAAAACAACTCTTTAGGATCACCATCTTCTTCAATAATTCCCTGATTAAAAAATAAAACTCGATTAGACACATCACGGGCAAACTGCATTTCATGGGTGACAACCACCATTGTCATACCCTCATCAGCTAACTGACGCATCACATTCAACACTTCTCCCACCAATTCTGGATCCAGTGCGCTGGTAGGTTCATCAAAAAGAATAGCTTCTGGTTTCATGCAGAGACTGCGAGCGATAGCTACCCGTTGTTTTTGCCCCCCAGAGAGTTGATCGGGATAAAAATCAGCCTTTGTGCCCAGACCCACCTTTTCAAGGTACATCATCCCCCTTTCTTTCGCTTCTGCTTGGGATATCTGCAAAACTTTACAGGGAGCTAACATCAAATTCTGTAAAACAGTCAAATGGGGAAAGAGATTAAAATGTTGAAACACCATACTTACTTTACTACGCATCTCTCTCAAAGCAGTTTGACTCACTTTCGGCGCAGACATATCCATTCCCATTACATTTAACTTACCGCCGCTAATAGTTTCTAAACGGTTTAAACAACGAATAAAAGTAGTTTTACCACAACCAGAGGGACCGATCACAGAAACCACATCCCCTTTATACAGTTTACTGGTGACACCTTTGAGCACCTCCAGAGAACCATAACTTTTACGTAGATCTTCACAAGCAATAATTGGGTTAGACTCAGACATAACTAAATTTAAGATATTTCCTAATTTCTTCTCAAATTATTCTACTTATTTAAGCTTTATTGTATAAACCGTTACATTTTAAACCAAGCTTCCCATTAATACTAAGTCAAAAAGTAAATAAATTAATACTCAATGTTTAAACAAATAAGACGCTTTCGCTGGTTACGCCATTTGGGTTTAGGGTTAATAGGGTGTTGGTTAATTATTAGCCTTTCCTCCTTTCCAGTCTCCTCCCAAACCCCCCAAGTTTTAAAAGTAGCTACTGAACCCACTTTCCCCCCTTTTGAAATGCAATCAGAAGATGGTAGTGGACTTCAAGGATTTGATATAGATTTAATGAATGCCATAGGTGAAGCAATGGGGGTAACAATTCAGTTTGAAGGATTGCCTTTTGATGGCATTATTCCCGCACTTCAATCTAAGACCATTGATGCAGCAATTAGTGGCATAACTATTACCTCAGAAAGAGCCCAGTCTGTAGGTTTTTCTAGTCCCTATTTTAAAGCAGGTTTGGCGATCGCTGTTCGCGAAGACAACACGGACATTGAAAGTTTTGATGATTTAATCAATAAAAGAATTGCCGTACAAATTGGTACAACTGGGGCAATGGAAGCCAATAAAATCACCAATGCTACTATTACCGAATTTGACTCAGCAGTACTTGCACTACAAGAATTAGTTAATGGCAAAGTAGATGCAGTAGTAAATGATGGCCCAGTTACCTTATTTGCCATCAAAGAAGCAGGACTAAAAGGAGTTAAAGTAGTTGGGGAATTAGTAACAGAAGAATTTTATGGCATTGCCTTACCGAAAAATTCCCCCAATCGACAACTAATTAACTATGGACTATTCACAATCTTAGAAAATGGAGCATATCAAAGCATCTATCAAAAATGGTTTGCTGGAGATCCTTTACAATTGCCCTTAATTGCTCCTGCAATGGAAGGCGCAGCCCAAGAATTAGCCACCTCAAACCAACAACAACAGCCACAACAATCTGTCTTTATTCAATTATTAACTAGACTTCCCCAAGGAGCTTTGTTAACCATACTTTTAACCACATTTTCCGTTTTGTTTGGTATGATTGGGGGTTCATTAATTGCCTTCGCCTTAATTTCTCCTAATAAATTGGTGCGGACAATTTGTCAAATATATGTTGAATTTTTCCGAGGAACTCCCATGCTGGTGCAGTTATTTATCATTTATTTTGGACTACCAGCTTTATTTCAACACTTAGGCGTACAATGGAGTTTAGATCGGTTTCCCGCTGCAATTATTGCCCTAAGTTTAAATGTAGCCGCCTATTTAGCAGAAATTATTCGTGGAGGTATTCAATCCATTGATAAAGGACAATGGGAAGCTTGTCAGTCATTAGGAATGAACTCAGTACAAACCATGCAGGATGTCATTTTTCCCCAAGCATTTCGCCGCATTTTACCACCTTTAGGCAACGAATTTATCACCCTCATTAAAGATACAAGCTTAACAGCAGTAATTGGTTTTGTAGAATTATTCCGACAAGGACAATTAATAGTAGCCAGTACCTATCAAGCCTTTGAGGTATATATAGTTGTTGCTTTATTTTATTTGTTGTTAACCAGTTCATCCTCCTTTTTGTTTAAATACTTAGAAAAACAGATGGATCCTCTATCTAAAGCTAAAAAAACAGCTTAAAACAATCATCAATTAAAACTGTAGGGGCGGGTTTAGGGAAAATCTAATAATCAAAACCATAACCTTTATCTCAAAACCCGCCCTCTCTTTGATCAATTATTATTAGTCATCTGCTAACAAATAAGCTTTTATTTCCTCAACACTGCCTTTTTAAGCTGTTCCTCCAGCCAAAGCTTTTAATGTCTGTTCTCCATTTTTAGCAATTTCTAAACGTCGTTTTTCAATGCGTCTTTTACAGATTAACTCAAACAAATAATCTTGGTCTTCTACAGATAAACTTTCAAGAGACTCAATCAAATCTTGAAAAGAATTAGTCTTCATTTTTTTTCTCCTTAACTAACTTTTAGGTAAGCTTTGATCTCCTCAACTTTTTAAGGAGAAAAAGCAAAAACATCAGTCATTAGTCATTAGTCCTTAGTCCCTCGCACCTATCGAGGACGAAGTGCGAGTGACTAAGGACTAATGACTAATGACTAATTACCTCAAATCCTGTAAAGTAAATTCAAACCATGACTATCAGTGCCACAGGTAGCAAATAAATTATATTCTGCACAGAGTTGGCATACCTGTTCAGTGTGATGGGGAGTAGGAGTCCAGGGTTTAGGATTACCATAAGCATAATAAGCTTCTGCTCCATCAATTCCCAATTCTGCTGCAGCTTGAATTAATTCCTCAGCAGAGCGTTGATAACGAGCAGGATGGGCTAAAACTGTTAAACCTCCTGCTTGATGAAGCGCAGCAATGACATTTCCTGCAAAAGCATCACTACCTTTAGGGCGCGATCCTGTAAGATATGGTTTGAGTGCAGGGTGTTCGGGATCAAAAGCATAGCCGAGGATATGTACCTCATCGTTACATAAATCTGAAGTGATTTCTACCCCAGTCCAGAGGTGAGGTGGTTGTTGAATATTGTTAGTTTCTAACCAATGTTGCGCTGCAAAAAAACCTTTAATAGAATGGTGATCTGTAATAGCCAAACCTTTGATCCCAATAGAGACAGCTTGAGCGATCAAAGCTTCTGGCTGAAGTTGCCCATCAGAACAGATAGTGTGCATATGAAAATTGTAAAAATAAGGGCAACTATCTTCCCTAATATTTGCCCAGACTTGCTTGAGAGCTTGGGAATTTTGGGCAGCTTTGTCAGAGAAAGTGCAAATTGTGGGAGTCATCAGAAGAACAACACTATTAGTGTTTCAATTTGTTAAGTTCAATTTAACAAAAATTAGCAGTTTTGGTGTGTGTAAAACCCCCCAATTAACCAGCAAACCCAATCCACTTTTGTAATTCTTCCCATCCCAAACCTTGTCGAACCACCGCAGGTTTATCCCCTGAAAAATCTAATATGGTAGAAACTTCAAAACCAGGCTCTAACCCAGTATCAATAATGATATCTACCTGTTGATCGAGTTCATCAAAGAGTTTCGCTTTTTCTAATCCTATATGGAAAAACTCTTCTTCTTCCGTACCTACATGAGCGGAAGTAGAAATAATTGGGTTTCCTAATGTTTGCAATAATGCAAGACAAACCTCATTGTCTGGGACTCTTATTCCTGTTGTTTTCCTTTTCGGGTTCATTACCAGCTTAGGCACTAATTTAGTAGCTGGGAGTAAAAATGTATACGGTCCAGGGATTAAACGTTTCATAATCCGATAAGATTCATCTGTTACCCAGGCATATTCGGAAATATTTGACAACGATGAACAGAGGAATGTTAGGGGTTTATCATTGGATAATTGCTTTATTTTTCTCACTCTTTCTACTGCTGACTTGACATTCAAATCACAACCAATAGCATAAACAGTATCAGTGGGATAAAGCATGATTGCTCCTTGTTTTAGAGCACTACTAATTTGCTCTATTATTCTTTTTTGGGGAGTTTCTGGATGCAGTGAATATAAATTAGCCATATCAAAATTATGAATAAGTTTGCTTACCTCGATTGTCCTACGGGAATTGCTGGTGATATGTGTCTAGGCGCTTTGGTTGATGTAGGTGTACCTTTATCATATTTAATTGAGCAGCTTCGCGGTTTGGGACTAGAACAAGAATATCGCTTGTGGGCTGAAAAAGTCCACCGTAATGACCAATTAGCTACTAAAGTTCATGTGGAATTAACTAATTCTAGTTCTACAAAACATCAACATTATCACCCAAAAGCTAGACATTTACCAGAAATTGAAAACTTAATTAAAACTGCTTCTTTACCAATTAAAGTACAGGAATGGAGTTTAAAAATCTTTCGACAATTGGCAATTGCTGAAGCTGCAGTACATGGTATTGAACCAGAAAAAGTTCATTTTCACGAAGTAGGCGCTATTGATGCTATTGTTGATATTGTTGGCACTTGTTTGGGGTTAAATTGGTTGGGAATTGAACAATTATACTGTTCTCCTTTACCAACAGGTGGGGGCACTATTAAAGCTGCTCATGGCATTCTTCCTGTACCAGCACCCGCTGTATTGAAATTGTTGGAATCTCGTGAAGTACCAGTTTATAGTAATGGAATTGACCGAGAATTAGTAACACCAACTGGAGCGGCGATCGCTGTTACTCTTGCTTCTCATTTTGGTCCTCCTCCTGCTATGAAACTTGAGAAAATTGGTTTGGGTGCAGGTACAATTAATTTACCTCTTCCTAATATTCTTCGCCTCTGGATTGGTTATAGTTTAACCGATCACCAACTAACTGCAACTGAAACAATCGCGGTTTTAGAAACACAAATTGATGATCTTAATCCCCAGGCGATCGCTTATGTTTTTGAGCAGTTATTTCAAGTAGGAGCATTAGATGTTTTTACTCAATCTATTACTATGAAAAAATCCCGTCTGGGTATCCTATTAACAGTTATTTGTCCTCCAGATTTAATTACAGTTTGTGAAGGGATTATCTTTAGAGAAACAACTACTTTAGGAATTAGACATTTTACTCAAGAAAGAAGTATTTTACAACGGGAAATACATCAGATAGAAACCTCCCTGGGAACAGTTAGAATAAAAGTAGCAAGTCAAGGTATTGGTGAACATAAAAAAATTGTAACTGTCCAACCAGAATATGAAGATGTTGCTAAATTAGCTAAGTCTCATAACTTACCCTGGCGCACAGTACATCAAATGGCTCTAAATGCTTGGAATAATTAATGTTTAAGCAGTTAAAAGTTTTGGTAAGACAAGGGGCGGTATCGCCCCTTGTCAAAGGTCCCTTTACAGGTTTTAGTAAGACAAGGGGCGGTATCGCCCCTTGTCAAAGATTTCTTGTTTATTTTTCTTTGGTTACAAACAAGTACTAAAAACTAGATCTTTTGCGAAAGTAGTGTTAACCCCCCCTAACCCCCCCGAAATCGCGGGGGGGAAAATTACCAAAAAACAGACATTTTCCCCCCTTATTAAGGGGGGGGTTAGGGGGGGTTTAAAAATTTTCGCAACAGGTCTACTGTTAATTATTCAAACACTTACTATTGAGGCATAATTGTTTTGACTCTTTTTCTAACATTTTAATTAAATGTTCATCTCCATTAGCTTTAGCAACTTCTAGACGACGTTCTAAATTACGACGGATATTATCCCAATGAATTTTAGCTGCATCTTCCTGTTTATTACAGCTTTTTTTGATAGGTAAAGGGCAAGTTTTACCAGTTATTTCTGGATTTTGTTGGGATGTTACCTGAGTTTTGGGAATAGGACAAGTGCTATAAGCAACCCCTCGATACTGCATATAGATTTTTGGTTTAATTTGCGGAATATGTCTAGGATAATGATATCTCCAATTTTGCCCCCGATATTTGCCTCCAATTTCACCTTCGTTGATTTCTAATTGTGATTCTTCGCTTTTATAAGGTACGCCACGATAAGATAGTTTCATTTTTTCTCCTTTTAAAATTTTGAAAATTGTTAACTCAATGATTGTTTTTTTAAAAACAGGATTTGCTTATTATTTTTTCTGAAATTGTTGATGACTATAAAAAAAATTGCCACACTATATTTTTTTCAGTAAATATTCTGTTAATTTGATAGAGAAATGTTAAATTAAAGGAATTTTTGATGATGGCTTTCAACAAGCTGAACACCTGAAAAGCTATTCATAAAAAAACTAAGTGAAAACTCGATCACCTTTTTTATCTTCCGATAGTTAATGATCCCCGTTGAGATTTCCTTTTTCTCTTCTGTATCTATTTTTACATTTTTTTTGCTTAAAACCGAAAACTTAATAAAAATTAAGGTTTTTGTTTCATATTTCCTGAATACCCAGCTCAACCATTACTGGTGTGCAGTATAAACGCTTCTCACGGAGGAGACGCAGGGCGATCGCTATTTTAGATCATTCCCTCGTTTGCGGCATAAATTAAAATCCCAGGAAAATCTGTAACAAAAGATACCGATTGCCCTAAAAAAAATCATAACATCATAACAAAGCTGATTGGGTTAAGGAATGGTTAAAAGTAACCAGCAATTAGATTTCAAATGCTTTCAGTGAAAGAGAAAGATAAAATAGAAGTTTATGAGTGTTATTAAATTGAGAGTTTATGACCACAGCAACACCAGTAAAAACGGAATACGAAGCCATTATTGGACTAGAAACACACTGTCAGCTCAATACTGCAAGCAAAATCTTTTGTAACTGTTCGACCAAATTTGACTCACCACCAAATACAAATGTTTGTCCAATTTGTCTGGGTTATCCTGGGGTGTTACCAGTTCTGAATGAAGAAGTACTAGCATCTGCGGTAAAAATGGGACTAGCGATCAACGGAAAAATAGCCAGTTATAGTAAATTTGACCGCAAACAATATTTTTACCCCGATCTGCCAAAAAACTATCAAATATCTCAATATGACCTACCCATAGTAGAACATGGTTCTCTGGAAATTGAGTTATTTAACAAAAAAACGAAGGAAATAAAACGTAAAAAAATCGGCATCACACGCTTACACATGGAAGAAGATGCAGGAAAGTTAGTCCATGCAGGAAGTGATCGCCTTTCTGGTTCTACCCATTCCCTAGTAGATTTTAACCGCACAGGTATCCCCTTATTAGAAATAGTTTCTGAACCAGATTTGCGTACAGGAGAAGAAGCAGCAGAATATGCTCAAGAATTACGCCGTCTGGTGCGTTATCTGGGGATAAGTGACGGAAATATGCAAGAAGGTTCTCTACGTTGTGATGTAAATATTTCTGTGCGACCAGTGGGACAAGAAAAATTTGGCACAAAGGTAGAAATAAAAAATATGAACTCCTTTAGCGCTATTCAAAAGGCGATCGAATATGAAATTGAGCGACAAATTGAAGCCATAGAAAATGGTGAACCAATATTCCAAGAAACTCGACTCTGGGAAGAAGGTAGCCAACGTACTATTAGTATGCGTTTGAAAGAAGGATCGAGCGATTATCGTTACTTCCCAGAACCAGATTTGCCCCCTATTGAAGCATCTAAGAAACAATTAGAAGAATGGGAAGCTCAATTACCAGAATTTCCTGCACAAAAACGCCAAAGATATGAGCAAAAATTAGGACTTTCTGCTTATGATGCGCGGGTATTAACTGATGACCGAGAAGTAGCAAAATACTTTGAAGCAGCCATTTCAACTAATACTAATCCTAAATTAGTTGCTAACTGGGTGACTCAAGATATTGCAGCTTATCTTAACAATAATAAACTCAGCATCACAGAAATTGCGCTCAAACCCGAAACTTTAGCAGAGTTGGTCAATTTAATTGAACAGGGAACAATTAGCGGGAAAATAGGTAAAGATATGCTCCCAGAATTAATAACAAAAGGTGGTTCCGCTAAAGAGTTAGTAGAAAGTAAAGGTTTAAGTCAAATTTCCGATGTGGGAGCATTAGAAAAGATTATTGATGAAGTAATTGCGGCTAATCCCAAAGAAGTAGAACAATTTCGTAACGGAAAAACTAATCTAAAAGGGTTTTTTGTTGGTCAAGTAATGAAACAAACACAAGGAAAAGCTGACCCAAAATTAACTAACCAATTATTAGCTAAAAAACTTTAACTTCAGTCCTTAGTTATTAGTCATTAGTCGTTAGTCATTAGTCATTAGTCCTTAACTAAATGTTATGATCTTTTTAATAACAAATTAAATTTATTATATGAGATTTACATAATAGAAAAACTAATGACGTTTTAACCAATGATTAATGACTAATGACTAATGACTAAACTCGGCTTTAGATATAATCAGGTAGATGTGAAGGAAGAGGAATCAAAATAATGGCAGACTGGCAAAAAATTAGTGGTGGAATAACTGCACCAAAAGGATATCAAGCTGCAGGAATTGCAGCAGGTTTGAAACCATCAGGCGCACCAGATTTAGCTTTGATTTTTTCGGAAACAGAAGCGATCGCCGCAGGGGTTTTTACTACTTCTCAAGTGCGTGCAGCTTGTGTGGATTATTGCCGTAAACGTCTCCAAACTAAAGCCAGCGCTCGTGCCATTTTATGTAATGCAGGTCAAGCAAATGCGGCGACGGGAAAGCTGGGCATAGAAGATGCAGCAGAAAGTGCTCAACTTTGTGCTCAAGCATTGAATATTCCCCCAGAATCAATACTATTAGCCTCTACAGGGGTAATAGGTCAACGGATAAAAATGGATAAAATGCGGAGTGGCATACCTCAACTGGTAAAAGAATTATCCCCAACAGGCAATGATGCAGCAGCTAAAGCAATTGTAACTACAGATTTAGTAACTAAGTCTATTGCTTTAGAAACAACTATAGGCGATCGCCGAGTACGTCTCGGAGGTATTGCGAAGGGTTCGGGGATGATACACCCAAATATGGCAACTATGCTGGCTTTTGTTACTTGCGATGCGATGGTATCAACTTCCCTCTGGCAGCAAATGTTGACTCGCGCCGCCAATAAAAGTTTTAATCAAATTACGGTAGATGGGGATACCAGTACCAATGATACCTTGATTGCTATAGCCAATGGTCAATCAAGAACCCCAGCAATAACAGAAATGGGCCCAAATGCGGAAAAATTGGAAGCAATGTTGACTGAGGTGTGTCAGTATTTAGCGAAGGCGATCGCCCGTGATGGAGAGGGTGCAACTTGTTTAATTGAAGTGGAGGTTACTGGGGCTTATGATGATGCAGCAGCTCGTCAGGTAGCAAAAACTATTGTAGGCTCATCTTTGGTAAAATCGGCTATTTTTGGACGGGATCCTAACTGGGGGAGAATAGCAGGTGCTGCAGGAAGAGCAGGGGTACAATTTCATCAAGAAGACTTGCGGATTAAATTAGGGGACTTTTTAATGATGGAAAATGGTCAACCCCAAGAATTTGACCGAAAAGCAGCCAGTAATTATTTAAAACAAGCAGCAGCAGGGGCATATTTGCTCGAAGATACAGTAAAGATTTCTGTTTGTCTTGGTAATGGTTCAGGTACTGGGAAAGCCTGGGGTTGTGATTTAAGTTATGACTATGTGAAGATAAACGCTGAATACACAACATAAAAGCGTGAAGCGATGGCGGTAAAACGTGTAAAAAACGACAAAAAACCCGCCAACGCGGTTTAATATTCAACTGAGATGGAGGTATAAAAGATGGTAGATGGTAGAGTGATGTTTGAGCGCATTACATTCGATACCCAAATTATGGGCGGACGCGCTTGTATTCGAGGAATGCGCATTACTGTTTCTTTGGTAGTGAGTTTGGTAGCTAATGGGATGAGTGTAGAAGAGATACTTGAAGAATATCCCGATTTGGAAGCGGAGGATATTAAAGCCAGTTTGAAGTATGCAGCATTTTTAGCAAGCGAGCAAGTTTATCCATTGAGTGAGAGTGTAGCATGAAATTTTTGGCAGATATGGGCATATCCCAGAGAGTGGTACGCACACTTGGGGAGTCTGGATATGATGCAGTGCATCTGCGCGATCAGAGGTTGCAGCGGCTTCTTGATCCTTTGATTATAGAAAAGGCAAAACAAGAGGAGGGCTCTCCCGTACTTATGGTGATAAGTTTTACTTATCATCCAAGGCAAGCTAAGAGTTTTTCTCGTAAAGATTCAAAATTCTTAAATCCATAACTTTGTCTAATAATTAATTTAATTTTCTTATTAATTCCTTCCATTACACCAC
>Ga0209594_1001639_pt1 | contig 10952 bp, 6 predicted proteins | sample AshMeaCrysSpring_FD_184126 | JGI IMG/M metagenome (GOLD analysis project Ga0209594, IMG submission 184126) | Groundwater microbial communities from Big Spring, Nevada to study Microbial Dark Matter (Phase II) - Ash Meadows Crystal Spring... | ecosystem: Environmental > Aquatic > Deep subsurface >...
CTTCTCTAACAGGTACTAACTTAACCGCACAGGCTTTAAGTTCTGGTTCCAGGGAAATGGGACAAGCTTCTGGATGGGTAAGTAAATTTGCTTCTGCATCTTTTGCCCACAACGCACCCCAGTGCATGGGCACAAAAACAGTACCGGGAGCGATCGCTTTAGTGACTCTAGCATGAAAACGACCCATACCGCGACGCGATCGCACTTCTACCAGCATTCCTTCTTCTATATTCCAGTTTTGGGCATCGCGGGGATGAATTTCTAGAAAAGGTCGGGGCTGTTTTTTCATAATTTTTTCGATCCTGCCAGTGCGAGTCATTGTATGCCAGTGTTCGTAAAGGCGACCCACGGTTAAAACCAGAGGATATTCCGTATCTGTCGGTTCCGCCAATCCCCGCGAATGAAAAGCCGCAAATCGTGCCCGTCCGTCGGGAGTGTTAAAGCGTTTATTTAAATAGAGCCTTTTCGCTCCTATTTTGTCTGGGTTAGTTTTATTGAACAGGGAAGCCAAAATTCCCGATTGAGAAGAGGAACTCTCTCCCAATCTCCCCTTCTCCCCTTCTCCCCCTGCTTCCTCACGGGGACAGGGCCACTGAATCGGACCTTCTTGTCTCAATCGCTCGTAACTCAATCCACTGACATCACAGGGACGACCCTCTGTCAATCGAACAAATTCGCTATAAACTGCGGCTGAGTCACTAAAATCAAACTCTTTAGTAAATCCCAAACGGCGACCGACTTCGGCAAAAATTTCCCAATCCGGTCTTGCTTCTCCCGGTCGATAGCGAAACTGAGGGCAAAGAGTAACGACTCGCTCGGAATTAGTCATCGTTCCTGTTTTTTCACCCCATTGTGCCGCAGGTAGAAGTATGTGGGCATAGGCAGCAGTTTCTGTAGGATAATAGGCATCCTGGTAGACGGTAAAAGGAGATTTGAGTAAAGCCTTCTTGGTTCTTTCCAAATCCGGCATACTCACTGCTGGATTAGTAGCGGCAATCCAGAAAAATTCTACTTCGCCTGTTTCTAGTCCTGTAATCATGCTCCAAGTGTCTTTTCCTGGTAAGGGAGAAATACTACCCGGTGTCAGTCCCCACAATTGTTCTACTTCGGCTCGATGTTGGGGATTTTTGACAACCCGATAGCCAGGCAGAAGGTGAGCTAATCCGCCAGCTTCTCTACCCCCCATCGCATTTGGCTGTCCGGTAAGAGAAAAGGGACCTGCCCCTGGCTTACCAATATCCCCCGTCATTAAGTGTAGATTAATGATAGTGCGTACTTTCGCCGTTCCTTCGGAAGATTGATTGATGCCCATCGACCACAAAGATAGTACTCGTTCCGACTCTCCCCAATAACGAGCAGCTTGTTCTAGATGATCGATACGGATACCACACTTGCGAGCGACTACTTCTGGAGTATAGTCTTGAATTACTCGAGCATACTCGGGAAAACCTTGGGTACACTCATCGATGAATAAAGCATCCAAATAGTCCCAATGCACCAGTAGATAGGCAATGCCGTTAAGCAAATCAATATCCGTACCCGGTTTAATCGCCAAGTGTAAGTCTGCTGCTGCTGCGGTTAGGGTGTAACGGGGATCGACTACAATCATTTTGACTTTGCGGTTTTTTTTGTGATGCTGCCGCAAGCGATTGAAGACGATGGGATGACACTCGGCAGTATTGGTACCGATGAGAAAGGCACAGTCGGTTAATTCCAGGTCGTCGTAACAACAGGGAGGTCCGTCGGAACCAAAACTTTGGATATAACCAGCAACGGCTGAAGACATACAGAGACGAGAATTAGCATCAAAGTTATTACTGCCCAGACAGCCTTTGAGCAATTTTTGGGCGATATAATAATCTTCCGTTTGGAATTGACCGGAACCATACATACAGATTGCTTGCGATCCTTGAGTTACTCTTACTTGCTGTATGCGCTCGACGATACAGTTTAGAGCTTCATCCCAACTGACGCGGCGAAAAGGTTCATCCAAAGAGTCGCGCAGCATCGGATATTTAAGGCGGTCTTTATCTAGAGATTCGGCAACAGTTCCCCCTTTGACGCAGATTTTTCCCTTGCTGGAGGGATGAGCGCGATCGCCTCTTACTTGCCAAATGGGATTTCCCTGACTGTCTTTATTAGTTGGTTTTCCAGGTTGTGCTGGAGGCAGTACTTCTAGCCCACAGCCAACACCACAATATGGACATAGGGTTTTTGTTGGTTCGGTCATAGCGATCGTATCCCTAATTTATCTTCTCTATTTCTTCTTCGATCGGAGTTTTTTTATTAATTTTGCTTGAATAAATTTTTAGGTTCTTTGAGATCATTCAATTATGCCAAAGCATCATCATGGGCAAAACGGCGAAAGAGAAAATCTAAAGCATAATTGCGCAATTCGTAATACTGGGGATTTTCCATCATCCGCAACCGATTCCGAGGACGGGCAAAGGGAATTTCTAGTATTTCGCCAATATTAGCAGCAGGACCATTAGTCATCATTACTAGACGATCTGATAGAAATAATGCTTCATCGATGTCGTGGGTAATCATTAACACTGTGGCTCGATGATCTCGCCAAATTTTGAGCAATTCTTCTTGCATTTCTTCCCTGGTAATGGGGTCTAAAGCCCCAAAGGGTTCGTCCATAATCAATACTTCCGGACGAGTTGCTAAAGCACGGGCGATCGCCACACGCTGTTTCATTCCTCCTGAAAGTTGGGCAGGTTTTTTATTAGCAGCTTCAGTCAGTCCTACTAATTCCAAATGTTCTAAAACAATTTCTTTTTTTTCTTGGCGAGATTTGTGTTTATAAACTTGTTCGACCGCTAAATAAATATTCTCATAAGCAGTTTTCCAAGGTAAGAGAGAATAGTTTTGAAAGATAACCATTCTGTCTGGTCCTGGTTGAGTAATACGCTGATTTTTGAGTCTAATCTCTCCTGTACTGGGTTTATTTAATCCCGATACCATACTCAAAAGAGTTGATTTACCGCAACCAGAATGACCGATAACGCAGATAAATTCCCCTTCTTTGATGGTCAAATTAACGTCTTCTAATACTGTATAACTACCCTTAGCAGTAGGATAAACCTTAGAAACGCTGTCAAATTCTAAAAAAGCTGTTGACGTAGTTGGTGAAATTTGTTGTTGTAAGCTATTATCTGTAATTTGCATAAGCTAGTTTAAATTATTAATAAGAACAGATGGAATTGAACAAGACTTTTTTTGCCTTTTGACTTTTGCCTTTTGACTTTTTTACGCTGCTTTTGCCGCAATTGAATCGAGATCGACCTCTTCGATCCGAATATCTCGTTTAATTTTCAAACCCTTAAGATACTCAATGGGATTGTCAGGACTAAAAACAGTGCCATCAAATAACTGAAAAGAAGTTCGTTCTGGTTCTAAACCAGGCAGATTTAATTGTCTAGCTGCTTCATGATAAACATCCATTCTTCTGACTCGATCTAGGATGTCAATCCAATTACGGGGAAAAGGAACGATTCCCCACCGTGCCATCTGAACTAAGATCCACAGTCCTTCTACTCGACTCGGACAGTTGGTTTTATTAACGTAAAATTCGTTATATTTGGGCAGCACTTGAGGAGGTGCATCTGTTCCTCGGTTATAGGGATCGAGAAAACCAGGACGAGTATATTCTGGTGCCGAACCAACGTATTTTGGCTGACAAATGAGTTGCAAAATTTCTTCGCGATGACGAAAATCGTCACAGTACTGGCAAGCTTCTATCAAAGCTTTAACTAAGGCAATATGGGTGGCGGGATATTTATTTGCCCAATCTTCTTTGACACCTAAAACTTTCTCTAAATGACTCTGCCAAATATCTAAATCCGTAGCAATAACGAAACCCAGATTTTCGTAAACGGCGCGAGAGTTCCAAGGTTCGCCCACACAATAGCCATCAATATTGCCAGCTTTTAAATTAGCTACCATCTGCGGTGGGGGAATAACCGTTAGATTGACATCGATATCTGGGTCAATTCCGCCTGAAGCCAGCCAGTAACGCAACATCAAATTATGCATTGAAGCTGGGTAAACCATCCCCAAAGTATGAATTCGATCGCGAGTTTGAGCAATGGCTGCTTTAAAATCGGCTAGGGTGCGCACTCCTTGGTCGTAAAATTTTTTACTTAGAGTGATGGCATTGCCATTACGGGATAGAGTTAGGGCGGTAACCGTTGGTACAGAGGGACTATTACCCATACCGATGGTTAGAGAAAGAGGCATCCCAGCTACCATTTGGGCTGCATCTAATCTACCGCTAGTAACTCCTTCGGCGATCGCTTTCCAACTGGGTTCTCTAACTAGATTTACTTGGGTTAAACCGTGTTTGGCAAGAAAGCCCTTTTCTTTGGCTACTACTAGGGGGGCGCAATCGGTTAGAGGAATAAAGCCAATCTCCAGATTAACTTTTTCTAAACCATTGCCAGAAATAATTGCAGGGGCTTTACTCTGACGTTTCTTCGCTTTTTTCTGTTGATTTAGGAAGTAGACGATTTCACCCCGTAGCGCGTAATAACTGGGATGGTTGACTACTTCTAAACGATTTCTGGGGCGAGGAATCGGCACATTGATAATTTGTCCGATATGAGACTCTGGCCCATTAGTAAGCATGACAATGCGATCGGCTAGTAACAAGGCTTCATCTGCATCATGAGTTACCATTAAACAGGTAACTTGGTGTTCTTGGCAGATTTTCATCAATTGCTCTTGTAAACTGCCTCTGGTTAAAGCATCTAAAGCCCCAAAAGGTTCATCTAATAATAATAATTTAGGACGAATAGCCAAAGCGCGAGCGATCGCCACTCGTTGTTTCATTCCACCAGAAAGTTCTGCGGGTCGTTTATCGACTGCATGGCGCAGGTTTACCAGATCGATATGTTCTTCGACAATCCTGCGGCGATCGCCTGCGGATTTATGGCCATATACTTGATTGACAGCTAAAGCAATATTTTGCCTGACAGTCTTCCAGGGTAGTAAAGAGTAGTTTTGGAACACCACCATGCGATCTGGCCCTGGTTCCTTTACTTGCTTTCCTTCAAGAATAATACCCCCCTGGGTTGGTCGGTCTAACCCTGCGACGATGTTGAGTAAAGTAGACTTACCGCAGCCAGAATGTCCAAGCAGACAAACAAACTCCCCAGCTTGAATTTCCAGATGAATATTTTTTAGGGCGACGTATCTACCTCCATTAGCTAGAGGAAATACTCGGTCAATATGGTCGATTTCGAGAAATGGAATCATAAGGGAATAGTAAGTTTTGAGTTTTGAGTTATGAGTTAAAAATTAATAACTCATAACTTTTGATTTCTGACTTTTGATTTCTGACTTTTGATTTCTGACTTCTGCCTTCTGCCTTTTGCCTGTTTACTGTTGTTGTTCTGAAGGCACAACTAATGAAGCAATCAAAGCCACCAGGCGATCGAGCAACAGACCGACGATCCCTACATAGATCAAAGCCAAGATAATTTCGCTCAGTCGAGAACTGTTGTAAGAGTCCCAGATAAAGAAGCCAATTCCTACACCACCGACTAACATTTCTGCTGCCACAATCGCTAACCAAGACAGACCAATGCCAATTCTCAAACCCGTAAAAATATAGGGAACCGCAGCAGGGAACATAATTTCCCAAAAATACTTAATTCCAGATAAACGCAACACTTTGGCTACATTCTTATAATCTTGAGGAATTTGTTGTACCCCTACTGTAGTATTGATAATAATTGGCCAAATTGCCGTAATAAAAATCACAAAAATCGCTGAAGGATTAGCTTCCTGAAAAGCAGCTAGTGCGATCGGCAACCAAGCCAAAGGCGGGACAGTTCGCAAAACCTGAAAGATTGGATCTACAGCATCATAGACAAATTCATTAGAGCCAATTAGAATGCCTAAACCGATTCCTACTATTGCAGCTAAACTATAACCGATCGCTACTCTTTGTAGGCTTGCTAATATTTGCCAAAATAATCCTTTATCTGTACCTCCATAATCAAAAAAAGGATTGAGAATCAATTCAGAAGTGTCTTGAATCATTTTTAAGGGACTAGGCAAATTCGCATCAGGACTGCTACATAATACTTGCCAAAGGGTCAAGAGAAATAAAAGGGCTACAATCGGACGCAATAATTTTTTAGGAGGATTTTTAATCAGGGATACGAAAAAATTAGGCTTCCTGATTTGATTGTCTACGTTAACTGTCATGAAGAATTTAGGAAATAGTAAGTTTTGAGTTTTGAATGTTGAGTTTTGAGTTATTAATTTTTAACTCAAAACTTATAGCTTTTGACTTTTGCCTTTTGCCTTTTGACTTTGCCAAATCCTAAGCTTTTTTGATTTTGAGGCTATCTAAATAAGCTTGAGGATTTTCAGGATCGAATGCAACTCCATCAAAGAAAGTTTCCACACCACGAGAATCAGTAGTCGGAATTTCTGCATCGCTTACGCCAATTGCTTTAGCAGCTTCTTTCCAAAGATCGGAACGATTAACCTTATCAACTAAAGCTTTAGTATCGGTATCTGCTGGAATATAACCCCAGCGAATGTCTTCAGTTAAAAACCATAGGTCGTGACTCTTATAAGGAAAAGAAGCATTATCTGTCCAGAACTTCATGGCGATGTCAGGATTTTCAACTGTGCGCCCATCACCGTAGTCAATTTTCCCTTGGGATCTGTCGATAATATCTTCTACCGGTACTCTAAACCATCGATTTTCAGAAACAATCTCGCACATTTCCTGTTTATTTTCAGGTTTATCGCACCATTGTTGTGCTTCTAATACTGCTTTAAGTAATGCTTGGGCAGCTTTCGGATTTTGGTCGACCCAATCAGCCCTCATAGCAAAAGCTTTTTCTGGGTGATTTTTCCAAAGTTCTCCAGTAACTAAAGCCGTATAACCTTGTTTTTGATTGACTAATTGAGCATTCCAAGGCTCACCTACACAAAAAGTTTCCATTGCACCAATTTTCATATTGGCAACCATTTGTGGAGGGGGAATGGGTACTACAGAAATATCTTTTTCGGGGTTGATTCCACCAGCAGCTAACCAATAACGCATCCAGAGATCGTGAGTACCGCCAGGAAAAGTTATTGCTGCATTCAATTCTTTATTATTAGATTTAGCCTGAGCAAAGACTTGTTGCATTCTGGAACTATCTAAGCCAACCTGTAAGTCTTTATAGTCGTTACTTACCGAAATAGCCTGACCGTTGACATTTAATCTCGCCAAAATATACATTGGCACGGGCTGTTTAGTAATCTTACCCATAGTCATCAGATAAGGCATAGGAGTAAGAATATGCGCTCCATCAATCCCGCCACCACTTGAACCGAGTTCGATATTATCCCTTGTCACTGGCCAAGAAGCCTGTTTAAGAACCTCTACTTCAGTCATGCCATATTTATCAAACAGCCCTTTTTCTTTAGCAATGATCAAAGGTGCAGCATCTGTTAAAGCAATAAATCCGAGTTTGGCAGTAGTAACTTCTGGGGCATCTTCAGAACTAATATTAGCTGCTGGAGTTGCCGTTGGTGTAGCAGTAGAAGCTTGCTCGGAAGTATTACTTTGATTAGTACAACCGTGTACTAAAAAAGTACCAGCAGCAGTTGCACCAGCAGTCAAAATGAATTTACGACGAGAAAGTTTGGACATAGAGACAATCCCAATAAAGATTAGTTAGTGAAGGTTAATGCCAAATTTTGACGTTTAATATTTGTAATCAAATGATGACAAATCATGACAAATATGTTTATAAACAGCCTAATTTTATTTGTCTATTTTCCGAGTTTTACTAGATTCGATGAATAGCGTTGTTTTTAGGTTTTAAAGCTTAGATACAGCCTTGATATTCATGTCAAATTTTCGCTTCAACTAAGCTTTTTAAGTAATCTACAATAATAGAATCACATCATTAAATAGAACTTTTAGTAACAATTGTTACAAATGATTAAGATCGAATGTTATTTGTACATAATTAATATTCGTTAATTGCATTAAAACTGAAATAAAAGCTGTAGTTGATTTTATTTAATTAAGTTTCAAAACCTCGAGTATTTATTCCAGTTAACGCAAAATTCTAACTAGTACAGAATGGGGAAAATAAAGCTACCATTTCAATCAGTAACCAGTCATCAGTTATTAACTATTCCTATTCCCTTTTGCCTTTTGCCTTGCTAAAACGCATTTTAAATGCGTTTTAGCTTACTAGCGCACTTTAGCACCAAATTGCTCGATCAAAAGATTGCGTAAAACTAATTTGAGGTCATCACAAGCAATTCCCTTTTGTACGCAATTACCGAGTTCAGCCTCTTGACCAACTTTGCCACCCATATAAAGATCCACTCCTTCAACGGTTTTGCCATCTTTGCGTACTTTAGTTCCCATCAACCCAATATCGGCTACTTGAGGTTGACCGCAGGAATTAGGACAACCAGTCCAATGAATTCGGACTTTATTAGGTATTTCTAATTCTGCATCTAATTCTTTAGCTAAAGCTAAAGCCCGATTTTTTGTTTCTACTAAAGCAAAGTTACAAAACTGCGCTCCGGTACAAGAAACTAAAGCTCTTTCCAAAGGTTTTGGTTCGAGAGTAAATTTTTCTAATAAAGGTTCTGATAAAAAAGCATCAAGATTTTCATCAGAAATATTGGGAATAATGACATTTTGTTCTACAGTTAAACGGATTTCTCCAGTGCCGTATACTTCAGCTATTCTTGCTAAATCAAACATATCTTGAGCGTATAGCCTGCCGATAGGAACGTGAATTCCTACGTAATTTAAACCTGGCTGTTTTTGCTTAAAGACACCGAGATGATCTCGCTTTTCCCAATCAATTAAATCTTCTTCGGCGGCAGTAGCTAAAGGTTTACCGAATTGGGCTTCTACTATTGAACGAAACTTATCTATGCCCCATTCGTCAATCAGCCACATTAATCGAGCTTTTTGACGATTAGACCGTAAACCGCGATCGCGATAAACTGTTAAAATTGCTCGGCATAATTCGACCACATCATCATTAGGTGCAACCCACACATTAAGAGGAACGGCTGCTTCACAACGTTTTGCAGAGAAAAAGCCACCCACTAAGACATTAAAACCTAACTCTCCGTCTTTATAGGCAGGTACAAAAGCAATATCGTTAATTTCTGCATGAACGGAATTATCTCGACCGCCTTCAATGGCAATATTGAATTTACGAGGTAAATTGGTAAATTCGTAGTTGCCTTCACCGCAGTTAGTAATCATATCCTGGACTTTTTGAACCAGTTCGCGGGTATCAATTAATTCGTCTGCATCAATTCCTGCCATAGGCGAACCGGTGATGTTACGAACGTTGTCCATGCCAGACTGCACGGAAGTTAAGCCTACTTCCTTAAAGCGATCGAAGATATCTGGTACGTCTTCTAGACGAATTCCTCGCAGTTGAATGTTTTGTCTGGTGGTAATATCGGCGTTGCCATCTTCCCCGTAACGCTGGACGATTTGACCTAAAACTCTCATTTGCTGACTGTTGAGAATACCGTTGGGAAGGCGCATCCGCAACATAAATTTGCCTGGGGTAACGGGACGATAAAATATTCCTACCCATTTGAGACGGTGCTGGAGATCGGTTTCGTCGATCGCCTCCCAACCCAACCGAGCAAATTTTTCTAGTTCTTCTTTCACTGCAAGTCCATCTTTGTCCGCTTTTAATTGCTCAAATTTGTTCATTTTCGCAGTTTTTGTTGCTTCTACCATTCCTTTTATTCCTCCATATCTCTAAATTTGCTTATCTTTAATATTTGATTTAAATGTCCCAAAAACTTATAGCTTTATTTGTCAAGCTTTTTTTTATTGAAGATGAGGTGTTAAATCTGAATTTCAATGTTGTTAATTTTTCATCAGCTCAATTCAATACTGCATTGCCAAGTTTTTTTTTCAGTACTTATATTTAATGAGAGCTTGATAGGGTATTTTTGTATTTTTTGTTACGATTTTTTAAAACTCATGTTGTTTAAGAATGAGAGATATGTAGTTTATACATATAGCCTTTGCTCTGCGATCACGCTCGTTATTCCAGTCTTTATACAATACATAGCGACTGTCTTGATTGTCAGGCGATCGCACTTGCTAGCGAGCTTTTCGCAGGAAATTTTCTAAAACTATTAGCTATATTAAAGCCTTCTACCTTCTTTTTCTTTTATGATGAAATGTGAAAAGCTACTGTTGAGCGATGTCTTGTTTGGTTATTGGATATGGAAATACTTTACGCAGTGACGACGGTATAGGACAAATAGTAGCTCAAAAAATAGCCAATTGTCATTTACCTGAAGTGCGATCGCTCTATCTCCATCAACTAACGCCTGAATTAGCTGTAGATATTGCTGAAGTCGAACTAGTTATCTTTGTCGATGCTACTCTTGCCGCGATCGCGCAGCGCCTCGCTGGGAGCGAGATCGCGCCAGATGTACGAGTAAGTCGGTTACAACCCCTTTCTTCTATAGAAATTAGAAGCCATACGAGCGATCCTAGAATGCTATTAAATCTTGCCCAAACTCTTTATAATCATTGTCCACAAGCTTGGTGGGTCACCATACCAGGAGAAAACTTCGAGCTAGGAGATAAAATATCACCTCTGGCTCGACGGGGCATGGCTCAAGCATTAAAACAAATTGACTCTTTGATTAAAAGTGCCGAATCTAATGGCGAAAATTCAAGGCAAAGTTCGAGGAGCGATCGAATTACCAGATAACCAGACTCCAATTTGTGGAAATTGATGTTCGCTTGGCTTGATTTTTGGCTCATTTACGCCGTGTGCAACTTTTTTGAATTTTCAACAAGAAATCTCACCTACGGGTATGAGAGACTAAACAAAAGCTTTCAACATGCCTAGGTGAGAATAATGTTTGATACAGAAGAGTTTATCATTGCTGTTTTTTGCTGTGTAGATGATTTTTTC
>Ga0209594_1001640_pt1 | contig 10951 bp, 9 predicted proteins | sample AshMeaCrysSpring_FD_184126 | JGI IMG/M metagenome (GOLD analysis project Ga0209594, IMG submission 184126) | Groundwater microbial communities from Big Spring, Nevada to study Microbial Dark Matter (Phase II) - Ash Meadows Crystal Spring... | ecosystem: Environmental > Aquatic > Deep subsurface >...
TCTTATACCTCAAAAGCCAGTTTTATTGATAATGATCCCATTCCGGTGTACAAAAAGGGTGAGAAAAATCAGTGGACTTTCAGTGGAAAAAGAGTCAAACGGGGTTTGTATCGCACAGCTTGTGGACGATTGGTTAATGCCGATGTGAACGGTTCTTTGAATATCATGAGAAAAGCAGTCCCAAATGCCTTCGGTTATGGGATAGAGGGTGTTGTAGTTCACCCGGAGCGGGTAACGCCGACAAAGTAAAGGTGTGTCACATTTGACTATATTTTTATGAACTATAATCTGTCCATTGACTTTCTAGATAATCCCAAGCTTGAGTCCCATCGGTGACCCAATCTACAATATATTTTTCACTGACTAAGACTTGTTTAATTGCCAATCCTAAATCGGCTTCATCTTCGGCTAATAAAATTCGCATTATCCTACAACAACCCTCACGAGGATGATTTTAACGAATTTGTTTCAATTTCTGTACATTTATAGCGCTACGCGCCCTTGGAACAGGGAACAGGGAACGGGGAACGGGGAACAGGGAATAGGCAGTTTTTTGATCTACCCATTTCATCAAAGATTTTTAGGTGAGATTGTTGAGTGGAGATTTTTCTGTACAGTCGTCGAAATCAACAACTTCTCAGTCAACTTGATTAAATTGGTTAACATAGAAAAACAGCATTTTGTGATTTTAACCCAGAGGTTCCTGTGGCAAAGTCCTGGCAATTGATCAAAGCCGAGATTCTGAATTTAGTTAAAAACGGTGAACTGAATTCGGAGATAGCTCAACAAATTTTAACCCTTGATAGAATAACTTAGAAATTCTGGTATTTTTCTAGTAGTGCATCAATTAATCTGGGTGAAGCATAAAAGGTTGTTCTTTGTAGACGAGCGATAGCACTGGGGAAATCAATTAGCTCTTTTGATGCCGCACTACCCAATACTCCTAAAAGACCGACTACGTTTAAATTTCGCTGCTGTGCTACACGTCGGGCAGCTCGTTCATCTATTAATAATAAATTGATTTTGTACTGCTCTGCAAGTAAAATAGATTCCTGTTCACCTAAATCTAATTTTTGGAGAGTTGTTTCAGACTGTGGATTAATTGACTTAATTTGTAACCATGTTGGAGGTTTTGCAATCCAGTTTTGAATTAATTCGGGTGCATTGCGGTCGCTTAACTCGTTAGCAACAGCTTGAGGAATGAGAACAGATTCATATAGCTCCGGTAGAATATCAATGTAGTCGATTAGCAGCAGATAACAAAGCGGAGATGTATCGGACACAATCATCATGTCAATTTATCCCAGTTTCAAGTTAATTCTGATTCCTATTTTTCTAATTGTTTGAGTATTTCTAAGTCCTGTTCAAAATCCTCAAGTTCATACTGAAGATAGACTCCGGCTTGCTTCAGGAATTTATCAACTTGTAAACGATGGGGTAAATTTAATATTCGACCGACTTCAGCACGAGTAATCAGTTCACTTTTGTAGGCTTCAGCGACAAGAATTTCTAGAACCTTTTCAGGTAGATTATCCCATTTTTCCTGAACTCGGCTAGCCAATATATCTGGAATATCAAGAGTAAGTTTCATTTTTTTATCGATTCAATATTTTTACTCTATTTGAAAAAAGTATTACTTATATTATTTTACTGCATCTGGAATTCCGCAGTTGTCTTTAACCAAGAAGGTCAAAATGTTAAAACTCAGAATAACATTGCTGGAAATGTTGGGTCGATCCAGAATAGCTGACAGACGCTACAATCCTTAAATCAAAGGAACTACAGCGTTTTGAAGCCGATAGTCAAAGTGAAATTAATTGTTTGACGTGAGTTCGATGACCTCCCCTAACTCCTCCTACAAAGAGGGGAATAAGAAAAGCACCTTAACTGATTAACAGTCGTATTAGGGATTTTAAGTCCCTCTCCTGATAGGCTACGGTGTATACACATCTCAGCTAAAGTGCCCAAGTTCTGGTCGATCCCCCGTGCATCCCCATCCCCCCTTTATCCCCCCTTAAAAAGGGGGGACCGAGGGGGGATGGAGTGGTAAGTGCAAGGCACAAGCTACGGGAAGGGTTCCCTCCTTTTTAAGGAGGGTTAGGGAGGATCAAACCTCTTGTAACCTAAATCAGAGGACTTGTGTGTACACGGTAGCCTGATAGGAGAGGGGTTGGGGAGAGGTCAGTTTTAAATTCTTTAATCGACAATTTCACCTGAATTTCATCTTCCTTCTGGCAAAGTGAAGAAGATTTTGATTTTTATTGTGAGGAGGCAGTATGAAACCCATTTCTGTTGTTAGTTCTATTCTGACTATTGGTTTAGCTGTAAGTACACCGAATCTAAGTTTTGCTCATGTAGGACATGGGGATGAATTTCAAGCCGAAGGCGGGATAGAACGGGTACAAGTGAATCCTGAAACGGATTCTATGCTGGGTATTGTGGTGACTCCCATCGACGAAACCGCAGCCGAGGGCGTTGGGGTAATGATTCCAGCCACTGCATTAGTCGATGCAGATGGCAAACAGCTTGTATTTGTACAATATGACAATTTCTACGAACCTGTTTTTGTCACTACGGGTACAACGCAAGGGGAATTGATTGAAGTCACAGAAGGATTATCTGTAACAGGTCACCAGCCAGCTCCCAGAGAGCGCTCAGCCCCCGGAAATCTCGCCGTTAGTCTCCCCCCTCGGTACGATCTTACAGTACGCCTTCACGGTCAATCAGCAGGGGCAAACGTCTTTGATGGATTTGCGTCGTTTGGTGGAAGTCACCCTCAGCAATCAACTTTTGTCTATACCGGGAGTCTCTCAAGTCACGATTTACGGGGGAGATCAACGACAAGAACAGATATTAGTTGATCCGGAAAAATTGCGATCGCTTAATGTTTCCCTCACTGAGGTAACTGATGCCGCCAGCGGTGCAAATTCTAATGCCCCAGGGGGTTTCCTCGTGGGTGGGGGTCAAGAACTGTTAGTGCGAGGAATGGGGCAGGTTAATTCTATTGCGGACTTACAGCAGTCGGTAGTGAAGGTACAAAATGGCATCCCGATTTTATTGGAAGACGTGGCAGAGGTGAAAACCGGTGCCGCCCTGAAGCGAGGAGATGCCAGTTTGAATGGACAGCTAGTGGTGGTGATGATGATTAACAAACAGCCTACTGTTGATACCCCGACTTTTTAGTTTAACTGGGGTCGAAGGACGAATTTTTGCACCCATGGGGTGGGCTTATTTACTATCCATTACGGCTTCAACTTTAGTGGCGATGACCCTTTCTCCGGCACTTTGTGCTATTCTGCTGGCTAATCAAACTTTACCCCAAGCCGGTACATTTGTTTCCCGTTTAGCAGAACGATTGTATCGTCCGCTGCTGAATTTATTTCCCACCGCATGGATGAGGTATTATCTGGAGTCAGAAGTGCGATCGCCGTTAAAATCTTTGGGCCAGACTTGGCCGAACTTCGCAGCATTGGCGAACAGGTACGGGATGCGATCGCACCCATTGAGGGAGTGGTAGACTTGCAGCTTGAACCTCAGTTACCCATTCGTCAGGTACAAATTCAATATAATCGCCCAGCCGCAGCCACTTATGGACTGAGAATGGAACAACTCTCGGAGGTTGTGGAAACCGCCCTCAATGGTCGAGTGGTATCACGAGTCCCGGAAAACCAGCAGCTTGTTGATATTTCTGTTGCGTTAAGGGAGGATACTCGTAATAGTTTAGATGCCATTCGTATAATTCCCATTTCAACGCCCACAGGGCAAATTATTCCGTTGAGTACGGTTGCTCAAGTGGATTATGGCATGGGTGCAAATGTGGTTAACCGAGAAGATGTTTCCCGATTAATTGTGGTTTCTGCTAATGTTGCTGAGCGAGATTTAGGGAGTGTTGTGGGGGATATTCAAGCTCAAATTCAACAACAAATTCAATTGCCTCAGGGTTATTTTATTCAGTACGGCGGACAATTTGAAGCGGAACAAAATGCCACCAATAATTTACTGGTGTACAGTATTTTAGCTGCAATTATTATTGCGATTTTGATGTTTTTCTCGGTCAAATCTCTGCCGGCAACCCTTGCCATTATGCTGAATCTACCGTTAGCGTTGGTAGGGGGTGTAATCTCCATTATGCTGACGGGGGGTGTAATATCCGTGGCATCTTTAATTGGTTTTATCACATTATTTGGGGTAGCAGTTCGCAATGGATTATTGTTAGTGGATAATTACAACAATAAATTTGCTGAAGGAATGCACCTCAAAGATGTAATTGTTAACGCTTCCCTGGAACGGGTTAATGCGATTTTAATGACGGCTTTGACTTCGGCTTTAGGAATGTTACCGTTAGCGATCGCCAGTGGGGCCGGAAACGAAATTTTACAACCTTTAGCCATTGTAGTTTTAGGCGGTTTATTTACGTCTACCGCCTTAACTTTATTGGTTATTCCCGCTGTTTATAGTCAGTTTGGCAAGGGGTTAATGCCTAAACAAAAAACGAATATTATCCAGGGAGTGAAAGAATTTAAATTCAATAAAAATTCCTCGTTGTGAACAAAAAGCGGTTAACTGCTATCTGTTAGAATCTCCAGAAATAACTCAAATCCTGAATGTCGCCTGACCAGCTTGTTTGTCAGTTGAATGATATATCAGCTCATTCTCCCAATAGAGATGTTCTAGAGAATATCTCTATTTTTTTATGAAATGATAAATTCAAAACCGTTTAAATACTTCGTGAAAATGAAAAAAAGTGATTTAAATTAAGATTTTTTTAACCTGTTTCAGTCCCAGTCAGAAATCCTTGAAAAAAATCTTAAGAATTACTGGTTCCCCCTTACGACTTTTAAAAAATGCAATATGATCGGGGAGTAGAAGCGAATTCGCGACTCAAAGTTATCCCTGGTTATCCCTGAACACCAGTAGGATGTGATTGCTAAAGTTTTTCGAGAGAAAAAGTTCTAGCGGGACATCATGATAACGCAATTGGGAATCCTTACCCTCGACCAGCAATATTAACTAGAGATTAAATTATGGTTAATTCAGTTACCAATATTGAAGAACTCGAAGCTTTAATTGAACGAGTGAAAGCCGCCCAACAGCAATTCGCCAGCTATACCCAAGAACAAGTTGACCACATTTTCAAAAAAGCCGCCCTCGCTGCCAATGCAGCGCGAATTCCCTTAGCCAAAATGGCGGTGGAAGAAACGGGAATGGGCATTGTTGAAGATAAAGTAATTAAAAATCACTTCGCCTCTGAGATTATCTACAACAAGTATAAAGGTGAAAAAACCTGCGGTATTATCGAAGAGGATAAATCTTTTGGCATTCAACGCATTGCTGAACCCGTCGGTATTTTAGCCGGAATTGTTCCCACCACAAACCCCACTTCAACGGCAATCTTCAAGGCGTTAATTGCCCTCAAAACCCGCAACGGCATGATTTTTTCTCCTCATCCTCGCGCCAAAGGATGTACCATTGCGGCAGCAAAAGTGGTATTAGATGCAGCCGTTGCCGCTGGTGCCCCGGAAGATATTATTGGCTGGATAGACCATCCCACCGTACCCCTATCTCAGGCGTTGATGCAGCATCATGACATCAAACTGATTTTAGCTACGGGTGGCCCAGGGATGGTGAAAGCGGCTTATTCTTCGGGTAACCCCTCTTTGGGTGTGGGGGCCGGTAATACCCCAGCCTTAATTGACTCCAGCGCCCATATTAAAATGGCGGTGTCTTCCATTATTATTAGTAAAACCTTTGACAATGGCATGATTTGTGCCAGCGAACAGTCGGTTGTGGTTTTGGATGATGTCTATGAGGAAGTCAAAGCTGAATTTCAAGCCCGTGGGGCTTATTTCCTCACCCGCGATGAAAGCCAACGCCTCGGCAAGCAAATTATCATTGAAGGCCGTTTAAATGCGAGTATTGTGGGGCAACCCGTTGAGAAAATTGCTGCGTTAGCTGATATTACTTTACCCGAAAACACTCGGGTGATTATTGCCGAAGTGGAAGACATTGGGACAACTGAACCCTTTGCCTACGAAAAGTTATCCCCAGTTTTAGCCATGTATCGGGCGCAAACCTTTGAGGAAGCGGTGGATAAAGCCGAGAAATTAGTGGAATTTGGGGGTCGGGGACACACTGCCGCCTTGTATACCAACCCCAACAACCTTGAGCATATTAAACGGTTTGAAGATACCGTCGAAACAGCGCGGGTGTTAATTAATACCCCCTCCTCTCAAGGGGCCATTGGTGACTTATATAACTTCCGTCTTGACCCCTCCTTAACCCTCGGTTGTGGCACTTGGGGGGGTAACTCCATCAGCGAAAACGTTGAACCGAGTCACTTACTCAATATTAAAACTGTTGCGGAACGTCGGGAGAATATGCTGTGGTTCCGCATCCCGCCCAAAGTTTACTTCCGGTATGGGGCGTTACCTGTGGCTATTCGGGAATTAGCGGGTAAAAAACGGGCGTTTATTGTTACCGATAAACCCATTTATGAGTTAGGGATGACGGCTAGTTTGGAAGAGGTTCTGGATGAAATTGGCATAAAATATAATATCTTCTACGATGTCGAACCTGACCCCTCCCTCGATACTGTCCAACGGGGACTAACGTTAATGAATACCTTCCAACCCGATGTCATTATTGCCATTGGTGGTGGGTCGCCTATGGATGCAGCCAAAATTATGTGGCTGATGTATGAACACCCAGAGATTGAATTTGAAGGGTTAGCCATGCGGTTTATGGATATCCGCAAACGGGTATATGAATTGCCGCCACTCGGGGAAAAAGCGATGATGGTTGCTATTCCCACCACATCTGGAACCGGGTCAGAAGTGACTCCCTTTGCAGTTGTAACAGACCGGGCGAATAATATTAAATATCCCCTAGCCGACTACGCCTTAACGCCGAATATGGCTATTGTTGACCCGGAATTGGTGTTAAATATGCCCAAAAGCTTAACCGCATTTGGGGGCGTTGATGCTTTAACCCATGCCATTGAAGCCTATGTTTCGGTGTTGGCTTCAGAATATACCAACGGGTTAGCCTTAGAAGCGATACGGTTAATCTTTAAATATCTACCAGCTTCCTACAATGAAGGGGCAAAAAATCCCAAAGCCCGCGAAAAAATGCATTATGCCGCAACCATGGCAGGGATGGCATTTGCCAATGGTTTCTTGGGAATTTGTCACTCCGTTGCCCACCAATTGGGGGCTGTTTTCCATGTGCCCCATGGGTTAGCGAATGCCTTGATGATTTGTCATATCATTCGTTACAATTCTACCGACGCACCGTTTAAACAGGCGACGTTTTCCCAATACAAATATCCGAATACAAAATGGCGCTATTCTCGAATTGCTGACCATTTACATTTAGGGGGAGAAACGGAAGAAGAGAAAGTAGATTTGTTAATTAAAGCCATTGAAGACTTAAAGCGTCAGGTGGGAATTCCAGCGGCAATGAAAGAGGTGATTTCTGTCAGTGAAGCGGAATTCTTAGCCAAAGTGGATGATATTGCTGACCAAGCGTTTGATGACCAATGTACTGGGGCAAATCCCCGTTATCCGTTAATTAAGGATTTGAAACAGTTGATTTTGGATGCTTATTATGGTCGTTCTCCGGTGGGTGTTGAACAGAATGGGAAAGGAGAAGTTCAAGGGTCTGAGGTGGTGAGTGTGGGTTAGTTAGGGAATAAACCACAGAGTCACAAAGAACACAGAGAGTGATTTCATAAAAAGGGAGGGGATATTAACACCTCTCCTTTATTTTTTGATTTGTTGGGAAAGAAGCAGTGACTAGACCACACTTTATTCCTAGATTTATCCTCTATTAAATAGTTTGACTCCATTGCACATAATCGTCTAATAAGCCTAGTTCATTGGCAACAGCTTTAAGAGATAATCGCTTAAGAATATTAATTGTAATTGGTCTTTTTTCATCCCAAAAAATCATAGAATCAAGAAACTCTAATGAAGGGACAGAAGTCAATAAACTCAAAACAAATTTAGCTTCATCTTCAGTATCAAAGGATAAAAAATTTACAGTATCATCAAATATTATTGGTTTTCCAGCCCACGGTTTAATCAGGCAAAAATTTAATTTTTTATAAAGCCCAGAAATTGCTATTTTCCAGTCTTTAAAGGAATATGAACCCACCCCAAAAATAGAATAAGGTGGCTTATTTTTGTAGATGGAACTTTTCCTATTTTGTAGGTACTCTCGATGTTCAAATAGATATTGCCATGTTTTGGGGGCTTTATCCTGAATTATATTTGTATCTTCACCCACTGATTTTTGTGTAATCAAAACAAATTTATGACAATAATGGGTTCTATTGTTACCAATGTCTGAACTCTTAAGAAGCGGATAAATATAGTCTTCTTCTAGAGTGTATTTTCTCCCCATTCTGTTTTTAAAAACAGTATCATAAATTTGCTCTAGCTCCATGACTTTAGAACAATCATGCTTAACTCCAGACCGCCATACATACTTAATCTCTTGACCCGCTAAGTGTTTCCATCTCTCATATTTGCCTGTATCTCTGAGAATTAAACCATCCCTTTCCCCAATTAAATATGACGGTTTTTTCACTTTCATGTCTTGATAAACTTCACAATCAATATTACTGCTAGCATCAGTAGATAAAATAAAAAGACAAGCCTGTACTGATACATTAAAGTAAACTTTTGCATCTATCAAATAGATGTAACTCGAAAATCTATTTCCTGATTTTTTCTTAACTTGTCCCATCACCTTACGAGCAACAGAATACTTGCACAAGATAGCTATAGTCCCCTCCCTGTTTGATAACCATTCAATATATTGCAACAGCATCCATTCAGAAATATCAAAGTTTCCTGAACCAGTAATGGCTTCGATACCTCGCCTATTTTGAAAGTTTGACTTTAAAGGAAGATTTTGACTATTTAGAATACTCAATTCACTGCTAGTAACCCAAGGCGGATTACCAATGATGAGAATATAACCTGATAAATCAGCCAGAATAGCCTGCCAGTTTGTATTGAAAAAGTCTGATTGATATAAAGTTACATTTTCTAAATTAATATCTTGAGATATAGACAGTTTTGCATCTTCAATATATTTTCTATTTATATCTAACCCTATAATTTTTGAGGTACCAAATTCTTTGAGTGCAGCTCGAATAAATGCCCCTTTTCCACAACTTGGCTCTAGAATAAACTTTGGGGATATTTTATGCTTTTTTTTAGGATTTTAAGAACTTCTGCTGCTAGACTTTCAGGGGTTTGAAAATCACCAAACTGCCATTTTTTTATATTTTTTTTCATTCTAGTTTTAGCAATCTAATATAAATGGATTGAAAACCGTGAACTTTTCCCCGGTTTAGATTGATTGATATTGGCAGAATATAGAGTTTCACCTCATCCCCTAGAAGCTGCCATAGCTTTTCGGGAAAAGGTGAAGGAAAAGACAAGTTAAAGGATATTAACAGGTGTGCCTTCAGGGGTTGCAGAAGCTTTGTATAACAGTTCAGACTCAACAATATTAAAATCCGGCCCCACCCAAACCAACGAAGCTTCCGAAACAATTCCATTTTCAAGTAATACAATTGAAAAGTTACGACATTTTTGATGATTAATTTCCTCAATGCGTCGGACTTTAGCCGCATTGAGATAAACGGTTCCCGCTTCACTGACTTCAATACATTGGCGATCGCGATCTTTGCGATGTCGTAAGCTATGATGCATGTGACCAAACGTCACCAGCGCAATTGTTTTCTGTAAGCTGCGAGTTTGGGCGATGGCGGCAGCAAAATCCGGATCACCGTAGTCCCCCCCGATGGGGTTCCAATCTTTGCCACAGGGCGATTCAGGGGCCTCTCCTAAGCCGCTGGGGCCGTTATGACCGAGAAAGATAATGGTCTGATAAGCTGCTTGCTGTACCGCCTCCATGATCCGTTCGGTGGAGTCTTTAAAGCCTTCAACCCCATACCGTTGTTTATAAAAATCGCGCTCTCGCCATTTGGGTCCCCCCCAACTAAAGGGTCGAGTCCCCACTACCGTCAGTCCAAATGCAGGAAAGTCCCGTTTACCATAACCCACGTGGGCTTCTCCTACACAATCAATTTGCTGTTGAACTCGATTTTCTTGACTGGGATCATAAGGGCAGTGTTTTTGTCCCCACTTGGTCATGGTATACCAAGCATCATGGTTGCCAAACACAACAGCTTTTGGCAAGTCGAGGGCAGCGATGGCTTCCACGACTTCTACCGCTTCATTGCCAAAATCTCCCACAAATAAGACTAAGTCTACTCCTAAATGCTTGAGGGCAATACCATCTTCAGGTTCCCACTGGTTATGAACATCCCCCACCACCGCAATTTTGACAGATTGCTTTAACGCTGCGTCCATATCTACCTTGTTAACCGCTCTAATAAACTTACCTAAACCTACTCACGAGCAGATCAAGGTGTGATTTTCTTGCTTCACCATAGCAGTGTCGGCACTCGCTACTCCACAAGCTGACACGACGAAGCTCGCCGCCAATGACTTGAGATTAAGAGCTGCATTTAAATCTATGACAGATTTCAACTCCGCAACTCTCACATCTAAATACACGTTCACTTAAACTTAATTGTTCTTTCTTGCACCTACAATTAGAACAAGTTTTTGAACTGGCAAACCATCTATCCGCAATTATCAGTTTAGACCCATACAGCTCACATTTATATTCAAGCTGCCGTCTAAATTCGTAAAAGCCCATGTCTTGAATCGCTTTGGCCAACTTCCGATTGGCTAACATTCCCGATACATTTAAGTCCTCAATGACTATCTGGCTGTGATTCTTAGCCAAATAGGTAGTCATATCATGTCCGGCTGAACACTATACACATCTTCTGGAAGTCGGGAGTCGGGAGTGGGGTGTGGGGTGTAGGAGCAAAGAAATTCAGTTCATCAACTTTCTTCTTTTGATG
>Ga0209594_1001643_pt1 | contig 10936 bp, 8 predicted proteins | sample AshMeaCrysSpring_FD_184126 | JGI IMG/M metagenome (GOLD analysis project Ga0209594, IMG submission 184126) | Groundwater microbial communities from Big Spring, Nevada to study Microbial Dark Matter (Phase II) - Ash Meadows Crystal Spring... | ecosystem: Environmental > Aquatic > Deep subsurface >...
GGCCCACACGGGGCGTCCACCCAAGCGTGGCACGGCAAGCTTCACCAGATCCTTGTGGGTGCAGACGATGGCGTCCACATCGGTCTGCTGCGCGCGTGCAGCGATCCGCTGGACATCGTCCCGCTGAAAATGATGGTGGTCGGGCCAAATGAGCTTGTCAGCGAGCTGCATGTCGAGGCGTTCCAGGCTTGCAAAGAACGGCTCGGGATGCCCGATCGCCGCGACGGCCAGTACACGTCGTCCGCGGAGTTCATCCAGGGGTCGAGTTTGATCGTCGCTGGAGCGCCATTGCTGCGGCCGATGGGTGGATTCGGCCAGGATCGCGCTGGGGGAGAGTTGCTTGACCTTCTGGCGGATCGATTCCAAGGCGTCAGGCGACGCATGATCACAGCGCGTCAGCAGCACGGCTTGAGCCCGTCGGAGGCCGCCGAGCGGCTCGCGGAGCAGGCCGCCGGGCAGGCACCAGCTGTAGCCCCACGGGCATGTGGCATCGACCAAAACCAGGTCCAGTGTGCGTGCCAGGCGGCGATGTTGAAAACCGTCATCGAGCACAATCACTTGGGCAGCCAGTTCCTCCATCGCGATCTGCGCCGCAGCGAATCGATCGGCGTCCTGGACATGGGGGACGTCGGGCAACAGCGCTTCGAGTTCGCGGGCTTCGTCGTTCACCGCGCCGACTTCCGCTCCATAGCCGCGGCTGACGATGGCGACGCGCAGCCCCTGGTCACGATAGAACCGCGCCAGCCAGGCGACGCATGGGGTCTTGCCCGTTCCGCCGACCGTCAGATTGCCGACAGAAATGACCGGCAGCGGCAGCGGATGAATCTTCAGCCAGTGTCGGTCGTACGCGAGATTGCGCAGCCGGACGGCCCCGGCATAGGGCAATGACAATCCCCTGGCGGTCCAGCGCAGGCAAACGGCCAGCGGGTCGTCCCGCTGGCCGCTTAGAATCCGCCGATAATCCATGATCTGGGCTCGCGCCGTCGAAGCTGCGGGGCCGGCTATCGGCGGAGCTTGTCGCAGATCGCACGGGCCATCGCTTGCGTGCCGACGGCGGTCGGATCGTCACGATGGGGCTTCAAGTCATAGGTCACTGATTTGCCTTCCGCAATGACATCCGCCACGGCCTGTTCAAGCCGGCGGGCCGCGTCGACTTCGCCCAAGTGCTCCAGCATCAACATCCCGGACAGGATCAGCGCCGTCGGGTTTACCTTGTCGAGTCCCTTGTACTTCGGCGCGCTGCCGTGGGTTGCCTCAAACACGGCGCCGTCGGGGCCGAGATTGGCACCGGGTGCGATTCCTAAACCGCCAATCAGTCCGGCGCCCAAGTCACTGACGATGTCGCCATACAGGTTCGGCAGGACCAGCACGTCATACAGTTCCGGTTTCTGCGTCAACTGCATGCACATGTTGTCGACGATCCGATCCTCGAATTCGATGTCGGGATACTCCTGTGCCACCTCGCGAGCGACCTGCAGGTACAACCCGTCAGTGAACTTCATGATGTTCGCTTTGTGGACCGCCGTCACCTTCCGCCGCTTGTGCTTGCGGGCGTAATCGAATGCGCAGCGGACGATTCGCGCGGTCCCTGAGCGACTGATCGGCTTGATCGAGACGCCCGTCTCGTCGGCGCCGGTCTTGATCTTCCGATCGGACGACTGATTGATGAACTCGATCAGGCGGCCTGTTTCCGGGCGACCTGCTTCAAACTCGACGCCCGCATACAGATCCTCGGTGTTCTCGCGGACGATCACAATATCGATCGGCACGCCGTCGAAGAATGTCCGCACGCCGCGATACTGCTTGCATGGTCGGATACAGGCATACAAACCCAGTTCCTGACGCAGGAACACGTTGATGCTGCGGAACCCCGTTCCGACCGGAGTCGTGATCGGTGCCTTGAGCGCACAGCAGGTGCGGCGGATGCTGGCAATGGTCGAGTCGGGAATCGGAGTCCCGTATTTCTCCATCGCGTCCACACCGGCCTCCTGCACATCCCATCGGATGTCTACTCCGGTGGCGTCAATGCACCGCCGCGCGGCTTCTGCCAATTCCGGACCGGTTCCGTCGCCGGTAATCAATGTGACTTCATGGGCCATGGGGGATAATCCGCGTTGTCAGGGGAGAAAACGTGGTCAGTGAGAAAACGTGGTCAGTGAGAAAACGTGGTCAGTGAGAAAACGTGGTCAGTGAGAAAACGTGGTCAGTGAGAAAACGGAGTGATGGGTGAGGGCACGGCTGGAATCGTCAAACCGCACGCGCGAAACGGGCAACGCTAAACCAGCCGATTCTCCGGGTCAACCGGCAGCAGGGCGAACCGCGGGCCGGGAAGCTGGATCAGATCTCGATCGGCGCGTGTTCACTTGCGGCGGGCACTGCCCACGAGTTCGTCCGAGCCCGTCAGTACCAGCGCTTCGTCGGTGCTGTCGGGATCGACCTCGGCACAGATGCGAATCAACCGATCTGCCAGCGAGTCCAGGCGATCTTCCCATTCTTGGGGGGTCGACTCGGCGGGCGGGACGTTGGCCATCTCATCGAGCAGCAGGATCAGCCGCAGCAGATGTCGGAACAACAGCCCTTCGTGCTTCTGAAGTTGGTAGGCCGTGATGAACTTTGCAAAGTTGCCGAACTGCAGGACTTCGCCGGCAACCCACACGGGGCGGACCTTCAGTTCGGTGACCCGTGGGAACTCGGCGAGGAACAGCCGATGCAACTTTTCAGCCAAAGTCAGCGGGCGCGGCGGGGGCTCAGAGAATCTTCCGCGTCCCGCCTTTTCACTTGAATCGTCTTCGTCCACCTGCCGCGCGCCCCGCAACTCCTCGGCGGTGGCCAAGCCCATCTGCAGCAACAGTGGATGCAAGCGTTCGGTGGCTAACGGGCCGGGTGGCAGTTCCTCCGGCGGCGGAACACGCACCAGTGGCAACAGGCTCGTTGCCAGCTCAAGCACACTTTCGAGCGCCTGCAACCGTTCCAGGTCGTCGGCGATTACCAACTGGTCGGCCAGAAACACCCCGTAGAGCGGCTGCACACTGCGGAGTTGCAACAGTCTTCCCAACGCGGGTGTGGGTTTCGCCGTGCGTGGTCGATAGCCCGTCAGATCAAATCCGCTGTCGACATTGCTCGGACCCGGTTCGCTCGAACCCGGTTCGCTCGAACTGCTGGACGCCGCCAGATCAGCGGCCGCCGGTTCGGCCGGTGGCAGGAGGTGGCCGAACAGCCCAGATCGCTGAGTGGATGACGGGCCCGCGGACGGCGAAGCCGCTGGTTCCGCAGCGGCGGCCGTTTGCAGCCGCGGTCGTGGGTCAAGTTCCACATAGCCGGCCTTCCACAGGGTGACCAGCATCCGATTCAAATCTTTCTGCGCGTGAGCCAACTCACTGCTGGGCAACAGGCGGCGATCGATCAGCTGCCGCAGCGGTTCGACTTCCGGATTCTGGGTCAGCAGATAGGCCAGCAAACGCCAAGGTAGGGCGCCGCGGCTGCTGAGTTTCGCGGCCTTCGCGGTGCGGAGCTGTTCGAACTGTTGCGCCGTCCAGTAGGTTTCGCCAGCGCGGCGCGTCGGCATCTTCTTCTTCAACTGTTTCTTGTACGCACGAAGCTGCGGATCGGGCGTGTCTTCCGGAATCTGGTCGTAGCGTTCGCGCCACCGCTGGATTTTGACATCGTCTTCGTGCGCCAGAGCAAAGACGAACCCCTGTGTATCAAACTGGGGACGGCCAGCACGGCCAAAGATCTGATGGGCCGAGCTCGGCTCGATCAGCTTTCTTTTTTCCCGCGGCCCCGTCAGCAGAGAGGGGAGGACCACCGATCGAGCAGGCAAGTTGATTCCCGCCGACAGCGTCTCCGTGCAAACGCAGACACTCAACAGCTTGGCCTGAAACAGTCGCTCCACCAGCCGTCGATACTTGGGCAACACGCCCGCGTGATGGACACCGACACCGCGCTGCAGGAGTGCCTTGAGCTTGGGGCCCGCCCCTGTGCTCAAGTCGGCCTGTTCCAACGCGCTGGAAAGTTGCTGCTGCTGACCGGCATCGATCAACTTCTTGCCGCGGAGCAGTTCGGCAATCGTCCAGCACTGTTCTCGATTGAAACAGAATACCAGCGCCGGAGTCCGCCGCGCCTCGGGCGGTCCGTCGGCCATTTTTTCAATCCAATCGCCGATCAACTCGTCGCCGACCCAGCGGTATTCCAATGGCACACGCCGTTCGGTTCCTTGAACCAGGGTCAACTGTCGCCGACAGGCACGGTGCAACCAACCGGCGAATTCGACGGCATTACCTACAGTGGCACTGAGCAACAACGTGCGAACATGCGCGGGCAACAGGCCTAATGACAGCTCCCAGACAATCCCTCGTTCGGGATCATTGAAACTGTGGAACTCGTCCATCACCACCGACGCGACCTGCGAGAAATCGAAAGCATTATGATTGAGCAATCGATTCAGCAGAATCTCGGCCACGACCACCAGCACCGGCGCCTGCGGATTAACGCGACGGTTTCCGGTCACCAAGCCGATGCTGTCGGCTGAGAATCCCCAGCGTTCGGCTGCCGAACGCAACTCTTCGAGCTTTTGCTCAGTCAGCGCGATCAAGGGCGTCGTGTAGTACATCCGCTGCCCGGTCCGCAGCGCCTCGTAGACGGCGGCCTCTGCGATCAGCGTCTTGCCCGTCCCAGTCGGCGCGCAGACCAACACCCCCTGCGGACTGGTAAACCAGGCCAGCAGGGCATCCTCCTGCACTGGATAAGGAGTGAACGGCAGCAGCCCGAAGTACTCGGCAGCCAACTCGTCGCGTGTGGGGTGGCCCGTTTGCTCCATGGTGGTCGCATCTTCGGCCATCGGCTCGGCCGGCGATAGGCGGCTGTCCTTTCCGCCCATCCCACCGCGGTTCGGCTGGTTCGCCGTGCCGGCAAGCAATGGGCCGACTATACTGCGGACCGCTTCCTCTAACCCGCCAGAGCATATCCCGATGCAGCAGATCAAGATCTACAAAGGCGTCGAATCGGAACTGGGCACCCTGGAACGCGACATCAACGATTGGATCCGCGAAAGCGGCGTGCGCGTGATCGCGATCACGGGCAACATCGCGCCCCAAGCCGCGAAGCCGCCAGCCGGTCCCAGCGGGGGTCTGACCAGTTTCGCCCAGTCGGACATCCTGGTGATCGTGACCTACGAATCCGACCGCTGAGCCGGTCCGGGTGGATGTCGACCGATCGCCGGGCGGCACGCCTCCGCCCGCGCTAGCTCCCGCCGCACGCCGGGCAAGAGCATTTCCCGGCCGGATCGCGACCAGGGACCGATTCGTTCGCCAAGCCGATCGCCTCGATCCCGCGTTTTTTGGACCCGATCGCACTTGCCTTGACCCTTTCGGCACTGCATTCTTTAAACGGTCGCGGCCACGCACCGCGATTGATTTCACACGCGGAGCCGATCAGCTTCTTGTTGGCATATGATCGATCCGCGGTCCTTCGATTCGAAAGGAGGTGACCTGGTGGAGAACAGCTGTACCAGCCAACGGGGTGGTAACCCGTAGGACTGCCGGCGGGCTGCCTCGGCAGCCACCCCACTCGCGATCACCTGAGACGCGAGCGTTCGAAGGCCCGTGGTGCGTTGTTTCGACAACGCATCACGGGTTTCATTTTTTTGCGTCACCACATTTCGGCCGACAGGATGCAGGCAACCGAACACCGATCGGTGGCTGCATCACAGTCGCCCGCTTGACTGTGGCTCGCTTGACTGTGGCTCGCGCTATCGTGGCCCTCTCCTTTTAAGCCGGACACGCAATGTCGCGCGCGGAGCTGCGCGAATCTTCCGACCCGCGTCATAGCTCGATCAACTGCAGGCCACGAACTTCACCCGCCGTGCGCCATGTCGAGATACTCAGCGGCAATGCCGGCAGCAACTCGCCGCGAACCGACAGATGGTGCTTGCCCAACGGAACACTGGCGATCGTTCGATCATCCAACTGCGCGGTCAACCGCTCGGGGCCCACATCCAGGCGGAGGCGATACCACTGCTCGAGCACAAAGCTCGTGTAGCCCGTGGTTTGATTTTCGATCGCCCACAACCCATCCAGACAAGAGAAGCCGGTCACCCCGCCGCCCCAACCGCCAAGGATCAGCGAACAGAACTGATCGCTGACCGGAAAGGTCATGCCACAAAAGAAATCGCTGCCAGCCACGCGCCTTGCTTCCCATTCCAAGCGATACCAAGCGGTCGGCATCGGACCGCGGTAAACAATCGCCGAGCCCGGGATTCCTGGTCCGATCCGCACGAGGTCATCGCCCCAGGTCACTTCCCCGCTCTGCGAGAACTCACCGGTCCGCGGCTGATCCCAAGCGGCAACGCGTCCGAACAACAGCCGTCGTGGCAGATGGGGTGTGTGCATGCTGTGAGCCACCAAAAAAGTGCGAACAACCGATTCGATCGTGCAAATTGTACTACTACGTTATGCGGAGTAGTTGCCTCGTGGGCTACCCGAGCTCGCATTTTGGCCTAAAGATCCTCAGAACCCAAAACGACGCAGAACCCAAAACGACGCAGTGCTTGGCTGTGGATTGGTTGGCTCGCGGTCTGAGGGCAGGCGTCGGTCGAAGGAAAGCGCAGGAGCATGCTGGAAGCATTGTGGAAGATGATCGTGCTGGCCGCCGTGCAGGGGCTGGCCGAGTTTCTGCCGATCAGCAGTTCGGGCCATCTCGTTCTGCTGGGCCAATGGCTCGATCTGTCTGAAGACACGGCAACGGTCAACATTCTCCTGCATGCCGGGACGTTGGCTTCGATTCTGGTCGTGTTCTGGCAGCGGATTCTCCGCTTGCTGACCAGTGATCGGAATGTGATCCCGATGCTGATCGTCGCCTCCATTCCGGCGGGCATTGCGGGAGTGGTGATCAAGAAGCGATTTGAGTACCTGATCGAATCTCCATGGATTGCAGCGCCGATGCTGCTGGTGACGGCTGCGCTGTTGTTGCTTCTGCCGCGCTTGCCAGCCGGGTCCTATCGCTATGGAGATTTTCCGTGGTGGAGGGCCTTTGTTGTGGGATGCTTTCAGGCCGTCGCGATCTTGCCGGGTATCAGCCGCAGTGGTGCGACGATCGTCGGCGGTCGGCTGTTGGGCCTGCAGCGTGACGATGCGGTAACTTTCAGTTTCCTGATGGCGATCCCTGTGATCGCGGGCGCGACACTGCTGGAGGCCAAAGACCTGCTGACGGAACCATTGGCTCAGGAGCGTTGGGTGCCGCTCTTGGTCGGGACCGTGATCTCATTCTTGATTGGGATCGTCGCGCTTCATTGGTTGATTCGCTGGTCGCGATTGGATCGGCTGCACTGGTTCGTCTACTGGCTGATTCCATTCAGTCTGGCTTCGATGGTCGCCCTGGCTTTCAGCCGCTAGAGGCACTTCCGATTGCCTGCGACCCGCCGGCTGCGTTCATTCGTCAGCGCGCCGCGCGGAGCAAGGTCAAAGCATTGGCGGTCACCAGCAATGCGGCTCCCGTGTCGGCAAGGATCGCCAGCCACAATGAGGCACAGCCGACCAGAGTCAGGGCGATGAACAGCAGTTTGATCGCAACGGAAAAATAGACGTTCTGGCGAATGATCCTCAGCGTCCGCCGTGCGTGGCGGATCAGCCAGGGGATCTTCTCCAAGTCATCGGTCATCAGCGCCACGTCGGCGGATTCCAGGGCGACGTCGCTGCCCATAGCGCCCATGGCGATACCCATCGTGGCGGCTGCCAGTGCCGGTGCATCGTTGACGCCATCGCCAATCATCGCCACCTGTTGATGCTGGTGGACCAGACTCCGGACCTTGTCCACCTTGTCGGCGGGCAGCAGTTCGGCCGCGACGTCGTCCAGCCCCAGCGGTTCCGCGATCCGTTGAGCCGTACTGCTCACATCGCCTGTCAGCATCACGATCGTCCGAACTCCCAGCTGGCGGAGTTCACGGATCATGTGTGCCGCGTTCGCGCGTGGTTCATCGACCAGACCGAGCACGGCTTCCGTGTGATCGCCGCGGCCGAGCACGACGGCGGTCTGACCTTTGGCGGACAAGTCCTTCAGTTGTTCCGTGACCCAGTCATCGACGGCGCCTCGTTGTCTGGCTTCGCGTGGTGAGCCAATCCAGTGGTCGTGATCGCCGATCCGCGTGCTCGTCCCGCGTCCGGGCAGGAGGCGGCCGGCGGGCAGCGTATCGCTTCCTTCGTGCGGGACAACGATGCCCGCCGCGTGACCTGCGGCCATGATGGCGCGAGCAATCGGATGATGCTGTCCGTATTCCAACTGGCAGGCTTGTCGCAGAGCAGCTTCGCGAGTAGTGGACGAGCGAACTCGAACGTCCTGCAATGCCAGTTGGCCGCGGGTCAGCGTTCCCGTTTTGTCGAAAGCGATCGCCTGCAGATGGGCCGGCAGTTCGACGAACAGCCCGCCTTTGATCAACACTCCCTGACGGGCGGCGTGCGCGATCGCGGCGACCACGCTCACGGGCGTGCTGATCACCAGTGCGCAGGGGCAGGCAATTACAAGCAAGACCAGCCCGTTGTAGGTCCACTGCGACCAGGATTGTCCCATGAGCAAGGGCGGGATCAACCAGATCGAAGCAGCGAACAGCAAGACCAGTGGCGTATAGACCGCGGCAAATCGATCGACCCAGCGTTGGCTGGGCGCTCGCCGCGTGTGGGCTGCCTGAACATATTGAACGATCCGAGCTAACTGCGAATCTTCGGCGCGATGCGTGCAGCGGAGCAGCAACGAACCGGCGCCGTTGATCGTGCCGGCGTAGACCGAGGCGCCGTTCGATTTTTCGACCGGTTGACTCTCGCCCGTAATCGGCGACTGATCGACCGCCGACTCACCTTCAATGACCTGCCCGTCGACGGGAATCCGTTCGCCGGCTCGTACGACGACCCGCGCTTCTAACGGAACGTCTTCGGCCGGCCCGACAAATTCCTGGCCATCGACCTGCCACCGCGCCGTCGCAGGCTTGAGGTCCATCAGCCGTGCGATCGCCTGGCGGGCGCGGCCTACGCTCCAAGATTCCAGCCGTAAAGAAACTGCAAACAGGAATGCCACGGCGGCTGCCTCGTTCCACTCCCCCAGCGCGATCGCGCCCAGCACCGCGATCGCCATCAGCAGGTGCATGTCCGGACGGCCGAGGCGCAAGGCCTGCCAGGCACGCGGCCAGATCGGAAGACTGCCGCAGAGAATCGATACGGCGAATGCCAGTCTCGCGGCGGCGTCTTGCTGAAGTCTGTCGGCCAGCAATCCCACGAGCAGCGCAGCGCCGCTGATCACCGTCGTCCAGAACAATGCGCGGGAATGGCTGTCGGCCTGGGATTGCCGCTGAGCCGTGGAGGTCCAGCGTGTCGCCCGCAGCCCCGCTCGCTCGATCGCTTGAATGAAATCATTCGCGCGATATTGGGCCCTTGGCGCTGCGATGGTCATCCGGCCTTGCAGCAGGTCGAAGGACAGCTGCTCTGAGTCTTCAACCAGTGGTCCGACCGCTCGTTGCAGCAGTTCCACTTCCGCTGGGCAATCGAGTCCTTCGACGCGCAGCTGCAGTGGCTCGTCGAGGGACGTTCGATCCATGGAACACATTCAGCCCAGCGAGGAGCGAGTCGATGATTTGTCTGAGCCTCTATCTTACCCGACTCACTTCGTTCGGATCGCGCCAGGCGGCTGCCTGCGATCGGGCATGGGAGGGACGTCGCCGATCCACTAGGGGTCGTAACGGTAGCCCGCTCCATGCACCGTGCGAATCAGCCGTGGCTGTTTGGGGTCTGCTTCGATCCGCTTTCGCAGCTGTGAAATGTGCTGGTCCAGGGTCCGGCTGTTAGGACAGTAGTGATAGCCCCAGCATTGGTTGAAGATCTCGCCGCGCGTCAGGACTTCTCCGGGCCGGTCGGCAAACAGCCTCAGCAATTCGACCTCCCGCGGCGACAGTTCGATGGACTGCGATCCACGCCGCGCACGAAGTTGCCGCGGCAGGACCTGCAGATCGCCGATCAGGAACGATGGTTCGCCGGCACGATCATCGGTGGCAGATGCAGACCCCGCAGCCGAGAGATCGTGACCATCGGAAAATTGCCCGCCATGGCAGCGACGAAGCACGGCACGGATTCGCGCGAGCACTTCACGAATGCCGAACGGTTTGACGATGTAATCGTCCGCTCCCAGTTCCAATCCGACGACCCGATCGATTTCTTCGGCCTTCGCCGTGATGAACAGCAGGGGCAGTTGGGGACACTGCCGACGAAAGATGCGGCACAAGTCAAAGCCGCTCCGCTGCGGCAGCATCACATCCAGACAGGCGAGGTCGGGGCGGAACTCGTCGAACGCGGCCAGCGCTGTCGCTCCATCTTCGGCGGTTCGAACCTGAAACCCTTCGGCCTGCAGGACGTCGGCCAAGCCGGCGCGGGTCAGCGGATCGTCTTCGACAATCAAGATTCGCATCGGTCGATCACCTCATGCCATCGGCCGCGAACGGTGCAGTGGCGGCAAAACGATGACTGGCGTTGCGTAAACCGGATTCTCTGTGCTACCAAGTTGGGGCCCGCCGCATGGGACGAGCAGATGGTCGATGGTCGTTGGTCGGATGGCTTGCGGGTCATGGCTGCTGCCGAGCGGCGGAGGTCGGGGCAGGGGAGTCAGACGTAAGGTGCCGCGACACAAGCGGCCGCGACACAGAGGATTCATGCTCCTCGTCCTCCGCGGCGCCGCGGACCAGCAGTTCAAAGCAAGCGCCTGAGGACGATGGCTGCAGGACGACATCGCCGCCATGGGCACGGGCCAGTTGTCGAGCAATCGTCAGGCCGATGCCGGTCCCGGCGGCGCTGGTGGTGCGATCGTCCAGCCGCGTGAACGGCTCAAAGATTCGCTCCCGCTGCCGCCGCGGAATGCCCGGTCCGCGGTCACAGACCGTAACCCACAGTCGCTCGCCATCCTGCCG
>Ga0209594_1001644_pt1 | contig 10932 bp, 6 predicted proteins | sample AshMeaCrysSpring_FD_184126 | JGI IMG/M metagenome (GOLD analysis project Ga0209594, IMG submission 184126) | Groundwater microbial communities from Big Spring, Nevada to study Microbial Dark Matter (Phase II) - Ash Meadows Crystal Spring... | ecosystem: Environmental > Aquatic > Deep subsurface >...
CCTAGATTCATTGCCTTTGCCATTGCCGCTGGGTTTTGGGCTAGGGCGATGGCGCTGTTAATAAGTAAAGCATCGGCTCCCATTTCCATTGCTTGGGCTGCTTCTGATGGAGTCCCAATGCCGGCATCTACAACAACGGGAATATTGGCGTTTTCAATAATGATTCGGATATTCGCTGTGGTTTGTAAACCTTGTCCTGAACCTATGGGGGCTGCTAATGGCATGACTGTTGCACAACCCACTTCTTCTAGTCTTTTGGCTAACATTGGGTCGGCATTTATATATGGCAATACGACAAAACCTTCTTTTACTAGTTGCTGTGCTGCTTCTAATGTGCCAATGGGGTCTGGGAGTAAATACTTCGCATCTGGTATAACTTCTAATTTGACAAAATTATTATCTTCCTGCCCTAATAGTTTTGCCATCTCTCTCCCCAGGCGGGCAACACGAATGGCTTCTTCTGCTGTTTTGCAACCTGCTGTATTGGGCAACATCCAAATTTTTGTCCAATCTAAAGCTTCTGCTAATCCTTCGTGTCCAGGGGCGTTTGTTTGCACTCGCCTTACAGCAACGGTAACTATTTGACATTCACTGCTATCAACACTTTGCTGCATTTCTTCTATAGTGCGATATTTCCCTGTGCCTGTCATCAGACGAGAGGTGAAGGTTTTACCTGCTATTTGTAGGGGAGAATCTTCAATTAGTTTTTGGGATAGTCTTTGTGTTTGTCCTGACTGTGTGTCTAAGATTTGAGTTGGAGTTGTTATAAGCATAGTTGGGTGAGACGAATTTTGATTATTTTGGGGATTTTGTTGGCGCTTGTAATGAAAATGGGATAAAAGAGGGTCTTGTTTCCCATCCCAAATTAAATCGGCTATTAATTTTGCCGTGATGGGAGTTAGTAAAATGCCGTTTCGATGATGTCCAGTTGCTACAGTTAAATTTTTGCAAGAGCCATTACCTAAAATTGGCAATTCGTCATCAGTCCCAGGACGGAAACCCCACCATAATTCTTGAATGGGATAATTTTGCAGTTCGGGGTAAAGTTCAATGGCATTTTTGAGTAAGGAATTAATACCTGCTGGAGTGTTATGGGGAGTAAAACCAACTCCTTCCATCGTTGCTCCAATAATAATTGTTCCATCTTTTCTGGGAACAATATAAATGTTTTCGCCAAATAAAACCCTTTTTAGTGGAAAATTAGGCAAATTATCTGGGGTGCGAACACTCAACATTTGCCCTTTTTTTGGGTATACAGGTAAGGGTAATAATTCATGACTCCAGGCCCCCGTAGCTAAAAGATAATGGCTTCCTTGAAAATTACCGACGTTAGTTTGTAAGCCAATAACTTCACCCTGTCGTTGCCTAATAGCTTCAACAGTAATACCTTCTTTAATTTCTACCCCTAGAGTTTCTGCTGCTGAATATAGTCCTTGAATTAATAGCCTGTTATCTACCTGCCCATCTTCTGGATACCACCAGCCACCAATAACTTTTTCTCCCAATCCCTTTTGTTGTTGGTGGATTGTTTCTTTATCTAGCCAAGTCCCATAATTACTGGTTATTTTCTCATTTGTATATTTTTCATCGAAAACTGGTGATAAAATACCGCATTGCCAATAGCCTGTGTTAATGCCAGTTATTTCTTCTAATTTAGCTGTCCACTCCGGGTATAACCATAGCGATCGCTCACACAAGTCAAACATTGGACTTTTTTCAGGGATTTTTTCTGCACCAGGAGCCAACATCCCAGCGGCAGCATGAACAGCAGCTGATTTCAAGTTTCGACTTAATACTGTTACCTTTGCTCCCCGCAATTGTAATTCCACGGCGCAAGCTAAACCAATAACGCCGCCACCAATAATTAAAATGTTATCTGTTGCAGTCATTGAACAAAATGCTTGGAACCTGCAAAAGATTAACTATACTCTTCTAATGCTCGCCCTAAGTTAATAGTATACAACTATTAACTTAGGGCTAATGGCTAATGGCTAATGGCTAATGGCTAATGGCTAATGGCTAATGGCTAATGGCTAATGGCTAATGGCTAATGGCTAGTGGTCTGTCATTTGACTCTCAAGGCTCTAAAGAAACGGTGATTCACAATCTTATTTTAGTCATGTTCGCGCGTTGGGCTGTCTTCCCTCCAAAAATATGGGCGCAATCGGCCCAACTACAAACAAAAACAATGTGACAATATCGCAAGTCCTGCTTAATATTGGGTTACGCACGGCTCAGCGGGTTTGCCTAAGGGGGCGCGGTGATGTCTCCTCAAGATTTTTTAGGCTTTTTTTGTGTGGGCAAAAAGTAAAAAAACCAGATTTCTTGAAGAAACCTGGCTTATTTTTATTTATGATGAAATTTTGAAAATAAAATTACCATAAAGCACGTACAGGTGGTTCCTTAGTACTACTACTACTAGAAGGATTTTCTGAAGTAGATACGGGTGCCCCAGCATCAGCAGACAAAGAAGGCACTGTGGAACCTGATTCCTTTGTGGATGCAGATTGGCTATTTTGTGCAGTGGTAATAGCTTCTTTTGATTCTGATGAAGCAACCTTCTGTTCTGTCGCAGGCTTTTGAGCTAGTTGTGTATTAGCTGGGGCTACTGCTGTAGTAGGATTACTGGCAGAACCATTTGTACTATTAACTGTAATATTAGCAGGTAGAACTTGGGATTCTTGATTTTTTGGTTGAATTAAATTATTAGCGCTTCTTCCACCCAAGGGGAAATTTGTTCCCAATAATGTACCTAGCAAAATAGCTAAGCCACCTGCCATTAAAATTAACGGTGTCCAACGTCCCATTTTATTTTTCTCCTATATAACTTTCTGGTGTCCATAGGATTTGGGAACCTTGTCCCCAAAATCCATTAAATTTTGTTACCTTCACATCACCTAAAACCTGGGTTTGACAGGCTAAACGCAGGTCAGTTGTAGGAGAATGGGGAGGTAGCGAACGTCGCGTTTTATCGCGCCAGTTTGCTTCTGATACTAAACCACCCACCTTTACCGCGCAAGTTCCACAACTGCCTATACCCCGACAGTTTATTACCTTAGCATTCCCGTTGTAGAGGTCAACACCATTTCGCAGCAAAATTTTACGTAAATTTTCTCCTTCTTTGCACTTAATTGTTTTACCCTGAGCTTGGACTAGAGGCATTTAAAATAACCAAAATAACCTTTTGTTGTATTTTAATCCTTGTCTTTATGTTGTCTATAATCCCAGACTACTTATGAATGAAAATTTCTTACCAAAAATCTGGATATACGACACGACCTTACGGGATGGTACCCAACGAGAAGGGTTATCTGTCTCTACCGAGGATAAACTACGTATCGCTCGTAGACTGGATAAGCTGGGTGTTCCCTTTATTGAAGGCGGTTGGCCCGGAGCAAATCCTAAGGATGTCAAGTTTTTTTGCCAGTTAAAAGAAGAACCACTTCACCAAGCACAAGCTGTGGCTTTTTGTTCCACTAGACGCCCTAATACCGTTGCGGCAGAAGAGGCTATGCTGCAAGCAATAGTTGCTGCTGGAACTGATTGGGTAACTATTTTTGGGAAATCCTGGGATTTACATGTCATAGAAGGGCTAAACACAAGTTTACTAGAAAATTTGGCTATGATAGGGGACTCTATAAAGTATCTCCGCAGCCAAGGTCGTCGTATCATATATGATGCCGAACACTGGTTTGATGGTTATAAAAGTGACCCCGAATATGCTCTGAAAACTATTAAAACAGCCTTAGACGCTGGTGCTGAGTGGATTGTATTATGTGACACTAACGGTGGCACCTTGCCCCATGAAGTTAGTTACATTGTTCGTCATGTAATTCAAGAACTCTCAGAAATCAACAGCCACGATAATAACTTAGATAACTCGGATAACTCAAATAACTCGGATAAGTTATCGCCAGTGCAAATTGGTATTCATACCCATAATGACTCCGATACTGCCGTTGCTAATGCGATCGCAGCAGTCATAGCTGGTGCCCGTATGGTGCAGGGAACCATTAATGGCTATGGAGAACGCTGTGGAAATGCAAATCTTTGCTCGTTGATTCCCAACTTACAATTAAAGTTGGGATTTGATTGTATCGGCTTAGCAGAATTATCTCAATTAGCCGAAGTCAGTCGCTTTGTTAGCGAGGTTGTTAATCTTGCCCCAGACGAACATGCTGCTTTTGTTGGCAGGTCAGCATTTGCCCACAAAGGAGGTATTCATGTTTCCGCTGTAGAAAAAAACCCTCTCACCTACGAGCATATAAAACCAGAACAGGTTGGCAATAGTCGTCGTATAGTAATATCCGAACAATCTGGTATTAGTAACGTATTAGCTAAAGCCCGATGTTTTGGGATTAACCTTGATAAACAAAACCCTGCCACTAAAGAAATTCTTAAGCGCTTAAAAGCTTTAGAAAATGAAGGCTATCAATTTGAAGCTGCGGAGGCTAGCTTTGATTTATTAATCAGAGAAGCTTTAGGAAAAAGACAATCATTTTTTGACATTAAAGGTTTCCAAGTTCACTGCGATTTAGTTCAAGGAGAAAAATCAACCTGCGCTGTGGCTACTGTTAAAGTAGCTGTAAATGGTAAAGATATCTTGGAAGTCGCAGAAGGTAATGGTCCTGTGGCTGCTTTAGATACTGCTTTACGTAAAGCATTGATTAATTTTTATCCCCAAATAGGCAACTTTGAATTATCTGATTACAAAGTTAGGATTATTGATGGACACACTGGGACATCAGCTAAAACTCGCGTTTTAGTAGAATCTCGAAACTGTCATCAACGATGGACTACTGTATCTGTATCGACTAATATTTTGGAAGCATCCTATCATGCTGTTGTTGAAGGATTGGAGTATGGTTTGATAATGCATTCCTAAAATTCTAGTAATCGTCATTAGTGATGACTTTTTTTGTTCACGCAAAGGCGCAAAGGCGCAAAGAAAGATTTTTTGATTTATACTTTTGTGTTTTTGCGTGATTTATATTCTAAATTTAATCATTTTTATACCACAATTTATGTTTTTTTTATCATCTGAAATTATCAAGAAACTTAGTTTTATAGGTCTTTGTATGTCAGGGGTTGCTTTATTACAATTTCCTCGATTACAAGAAATAATTAAACGTAACGATAATGCTTCAACAGCAGATTTACAAAAAGATTTAGATGCAGAAAAAATTCGTTTAGACTTATTACAAAAAATTCCAGCTTTTGGCTTTGATAATATGGTCGCTAATTGGGCTTATCTCGGATTTTGTCAATTTTTTGGAGATGATGAAGCAAGGGATAAAACTGGTTATCGCCTAAGTCCTGATTTTTTTGAAGTTGTTCTCAAACATGACCCTAAATTTATAACAGCTTATCAATCATTATCTGTTAGTACATCAATGTTTGCTGCGATGCCAGAAAAATCTATTGAATTAACAGAAAGAGGTTTAAATAATCTATCTCCCTACGTTCCAGAAAAGTCATATTATATATGGCGTTATAAAGCCATTGATGAGTTATTATTTTTAGGCAATTCTAACGCTGCGAAAAAGTCTTTTGCTACTGCTGCTGATTGGGCTAGTAAATATACAGATGATGAAAGCAAAAGGGCAAGGGATATGTCTGAAAAAACAGCCTCTTTTCTGGAAAAGAATCCTAATAGTAAATACGCTCAAATAGCGACTTGGAGTTTAGTACTTAATAATAAGGTGGATAATAAAACACGCCAACGTGCTATTCAAGCTCTTCAAACTTTAGGCGCTAGAATTGAACAAACCCCCCAAGGAAATAAAATTATCATGCCACCTAAGGATTGAGTTGAGGGTAGAAGTGGTCGCAGGTTATCGGTAGGCTGTTGACTCTCTATGTATTTTGACCTCACAAAAATTCATACAACAAAAATTCATCCAAAGTAGGGGCAAATGGCATTTACCCAGGATTTGCCTTCAAATATTATCGAGGTTATAAGATTAAAAAACATGAAGCAAAAATGTGAAAGGTTATCAGTCAATGTCATTCTTTAATCCATTTAATCCATGATATGTATTGGTATAACGGTAAATTAATTGATTCTGAAGTCTTGGAATTATCCATTAATGACCCAGGTTTACTTTATGGCGCTACAGTCTTTACTACTTTACGAGTATATGATGAGTGTCTCGATAATCCTTTGAGTAATTGGTCATCCCATTGTCATCGTTTGTTGACAAGCTTAGAATTTTTAAGATGGGATTTCCCCAATTGGAGTCATATCCGTCAAGGTGCAGAAATAATTAAAACTCGCTACAAAATATTAAGAATTACAATATTTCCAGATGGACGGGAATGGATAATGGGAAGAGATTTACCTGAAGGCTTAAAACAAAGGCAGGAAGATGGAATTAAAGCGATTGTTAGCGATGAGAAATTAGGGCGATCGCTGCCTTCACACAAAACAGGTAACTATCTCACCCCTTGGTTGGGAAAAAATATAGCTCAACTCAACCAATGTCAAGAAGCTATATTAGTAAATAAAGAGGGTAATTGGTTAGAAACAACTACAGGTAATTTATGGGCATGGGGTAATGACAGTTGGTGGACTCCACCTATAGAAGAGGGGATTTTACCAGGGGTGATGCGTAACTTGATTCTAAAAAGACTAGAAGCATTGCAATATCTAGTAAAAGAGGAACCTTGGACGCCAAATTTAGTCAAGGATTTTCAGGCAATTGCTTACTCTAATAGCGTAGTGGAAATTGTTCCTATCCATAGTGTTTTAAAGCAAGAGGAACTCCTAAAATATAATCCTTATCATCAAAAGGTTCGGCAATTACGAGGAATTTTTTATAGCACAATGGTACATAATTCTGATATACCTTAAAATAAGTTAACATAATTTTTAAAATGCCCATCTGTTTAACAGAGACGCTATGCTAACGCAGAAAAAATACTAGGAGGATTGGCCTCGGTGAATAAAAGATGGAGAAATGCGGGGCTGTACGCACTGCTATTTATCGTTGTCATTGCATTAGGGACTGCTTTTTTTGAAAAGCAACCCCAGAATAAGGAAATGTGGCGATACAGTCAGTTTATTCAAGAAGTTCAAGATGGCAGAGTTGAAAAAGTCAGTTTAAGTTCTGACCGCACAACTGCAGTTGTAACTCCACGAGACGGCGATAAAAAGCTGGTAACTCTGGTTAGCGACCCAGAACTAATTAAAACACTGACAGACAAGAATGTAGACATTACTGTAATGCCCCAGCAAGATGAAGCTTTCTGGTTTAAGGCATTGAGTAGTTTATTTTTCCCAGTATTGCTTCTGGTTGGCTTGTTCTTCTTGCTACGTCGCGCCCAAAATGGTCCTGGTAGCCAAGCAATGAACTTTGGTAAATCCAAAGCAAGAGTACAAATGGAACCCCAAACTCAAGTGACTTTTGGGGATGTAGCGGGAATTGACCAAGCAAAGCTGGAACTCAATGAAGTCGTAGACTTTTTGAAAAATGCTGACCGCTTTACCGCTATTGGAGCAAAAATTCCTAAAGGCGTTTTATTAGTAGGGCCTCCTGGTACTGGTAAAACCCTCTTAGCAAGAGCAGTTGCGGGTGAAGCTGGCGTTCCTTTCTTCTCCATCTCCGGTTCCGAGTTTGTTGAAATGTTTGTGGGTGTGGGTGCTTCCCGCGTTCGCGATTTATTTGAGCAAGCTAAAACTAATGCCCCTTGCATTGTCTTCATCGATGAAATTGACGCCGTAGGCCGTCAGCGTGGTGCTGGTTTAGGTGGTGGTAATGACGAAAGAGAACAAACCCTAAACCAGTTACTTACAGAAATGGATGGTTTTGAAGGTAATACAGGTATTATTATTATTGCCGCTACTAACCGCCCTGATGTATTAGATGCTGCCTTATTACGTCCCGGTCGTTTTGACCGTCAAGTTGTAGTTGACCGCCCAGATTACGGTGGACGTAGCGAAATTCTCAAAGTTCATGCCCGTGGTAAGACCCTAGGTAAAGATGTTGACTTAGATAAAATTGCTCGTCGGACTCCTGGTTTTACAGGTGCTGATTTATCCAACTTGTTAAATGAAGCTGCTATTTTAGCTGCCCGTCGCAATTTAACAGAAATTTCGATGGATGAAATTAATGATGCCATCGACCGCGTATTAGCTGGTCCTGAGAAGAAAGACCGGGTAATGAGTGAAAAGCGTAAAACTTTAGTTGCATATCATGAAGCTGGTCATGCTTTAGTTGGTGCTTTAATGCCTGACTATGACCCCGTGCAAAAAGTTAGTATTATTCCTCGCGGTCGTGCTGGTGGTTTAACTTGGTTTACTCCCAGTGAAGAGCGTATGGATAGCGGTTTATATAGCCGTGCTTATTTAGAAAATCAAATGGCGGTTGCTTTAGGTGGTCGTATTGCTGAAGAAATTATCTTTGGCGATGAAGAAGTAACTACTGGTGCTTCTAATGACCTCCAACAGGTAGCTCGCGTAGCTCGTCAAATGATTACAAGATTTGGCATGAGCGATCGCCTGGGGCCTGTAGCTTTAGGTCGTCAGCAAGGCAATATGTTCCTTGGTCGGGACATTATGTCTGAGCGTGACTTCTCAGAAGAAACAGCAGCAGCCATTGATGAAGAAGTCCGCAAGCTTGTAGATGTAGCTTATGACCGAGCCAAGAGAGTTCTTCTAGACAACAAGCATATTCTTGACCAACTGGCTGACATGTTAGTTGATAAAGAAACTGTTGATTCTGACGAGTTACAAGACCTCTTAGCTAGAAACGATGTTAAAACTGCGGCATTCGCCTAGTATTTTCTTAGAAATTATCTAGCTATAAAAATATTCCCAGTCCCTCAATCAAGGGGCTGGGAATATTTTTACAGGATGTAGGAATTATATCAAATCCGGGTAAAGACTCATTAAAAAATCTTGGTGGGGGTGGTAGAGGGGTAGGGGTGGAAAGAATATAGGGAAAATGTCTAGGCTTATTTTATTAGGTGCAATTAACCAGATTTGAGATTACGCAACCATTTTTTCTCCTAGGAGAGGCAAAATTTCGCGCTCATGGTGCGCCTAGAGGGAGCGCATAGGACGGGAAGAATAGTTATAACCGCCAAGAATCCAAGAGCGCCAAGGAGCGGACTTTGATATCTCTACTCTAATTCCTAACTTCGCGTCCTTCACGTCTTTGTGGTTAAAATGCTTAATCTTTTATTTCCAAACATCCTCTTAGAAGCCAATTTCAACTAACTCTTAAAGATTCTCACAGTTTCTTTTAACTCTCCCGAAACATCTATCATTGAGTTAAGAGATTGGGAAAATTTACAAGACTCGTGATAATTATTTTCTGAAATTATAACAATATCCTCCATAAACTCCTTGACTGATTGTGAAGCTTCTAGGTGAGAAGAAGTATTTTCAGAAATAAACTGTACAAAAGATTGAATTTGCTTTGACAGATTGGCGATTTGATTTAAAGCTTGTTTATTTTCTTCAACTCGTTGAAAACTATCGGCGACTTCTTTACTGCCTATTTCCATTTTTTGCACAACAGCATGGGTTTCTCGTTGAAATTTTTCTGCCATTTGAGCAATATCCTGTGTCGCTATAACAGCATTCTTAGCTATTTGGCTAACTTGTTCTGCTAACAGTGCAAAAGCTTTACCATCAACGACCCGATTTGCTTCTATATCGACATTTAATGCCAATATATTAGTTTGCATTGCAATTTGTTCCATTAATGCAACAGCACGGGTAATTTGTTGAGATGATTCTCCTAAGTCCCTAACTTGCTTTGCTGTATTACTAACTGTTGTATGTAAGCTAGATATATTTGTGGCCGTTATGCCAATACTTTGTCTACTGACAGTTGCCATCTCAAATGTATTAGATGCTATTTTATTAGCCTGTTTTGTACATTCATCTATGGATTTTAAAGATGGCAGAATTTTATTTATCCGAACTAAGCTTTCTTTTGCTTTATAAGCCTGCTGCTGACTATTTTCTGTCATTTGAAGAATTACATTTTGATTCTTATTCAGATTATCATCCATGTAATTTACGAATGATTTAGTTTTGACAATAATTTTTCTAAAGCTTTTGAGAAGAGAATTAAAAGAATCTGTTACTTTAGTAAATTCTCCTTTTCCATCAATATTAATGGTTAAATCTCCTTTGGCTGCTACCCCCATCAGCCAAAGTAATTTATGAAATTCAGACTCTTGTAATTCTTTTTGTTGCTGCTGATGATTAGAAATACTAGAGGTTTGAATTAAAGTATTTTCTACATGTTGCATTAATTGAGCATTTGCTAAGGCGACACTAACTTGATTTGCTACCTGCTCTAATAGTTTAATTTCTCCTTTTTGCCATTTACGTGGTGCATCGCATTGGTGCGCGATTAATAAACCATATAGTTTTTTATCTATGACAATTGGTGCGATTAAATTGGCTTTGACGCCATATTCTTCTAATGTTTTTATGTGACATTCATTTAAACCGCCCTGGAAAATATCATCTATAGCTTTGACACGACCTTGCTCGTATTTTTCTGCATACTCATTGGCAAAAAAAGAGTTATTAAAAGTTGCCCCATACATAGAGATATAGCTGCTTTTTACAGACTCAACAATTACCTTAGCTTCCCATTTATTCTCAACAGATAGAACAACTATTCTGTCTGTTTTTAAAGCTTCCCTCGTATGAATAACTGCTTTCTCTAATATTTTCTCAATATTCAGTGAAGAATGAATATTAGCTGCTATCTTATGAAACTCACAACCGAGTTGTGACTCTTCATTCTGCAAAGTAGATTCTTGAATAAAGCTATCTGCTATTTTATTAAACTTATTTCCTATCTTAGCAAGATTGCCTTGAGATATATCTGAATAGCGGGCGCTTTTATCTCCTGTTACAAACTTTTCCATTACTGAGTCTAGCTTTTCTATGGGCTGAACTATCAG
>Ga0209594_1001648_pt1 | contig 10911 bp, 8 predicted proteins | sample AshMeaCrysSpring_FD_184126 | JGI IMG/M metagenome (GOLD analysis project Ga0209594, IMG submission 184126) | Groundwater microbial communities from Big Spring, Nevada to study Microbial Dark Matter (Phase II) - Ash Meadows Crystal Spring... | ecosystem: Environmental > Aquatic > Deep subsurface >...
ATCTTTCGTTATAAAGATGCCATGAAAGTGATGGAAGACAAAAGGTTTGGACGGGAGTATTTAAAAGAAAGAAAAGATGTAGAAACAACTCCTGTACCTACCGCCTACGATACCTTTCTATCAATGGTCAGTAAATGGATTGTATTTCTTGAACCACCCGACCATACTCGTTTGAGAACCTTAGTAAATAAAGCCTTTTCTCCTAGAATTGTTGAAGGAATTCGCCCCAGCGTTTATCAAATAGCTGATAGATTATTAGACCAAGTTCATGCCCGTGGTGAAATGGATTTAGTTGAGGACTTTGCCTTTCCCCTACCAATTATGGTTGTGGCTACCATGCTTGGCGCTGACCCGGAAGACCGTCCTCTATTCCGTCAATGGGCCCTAGCCTTACAAAATGCCAGCGCTTCTCGCCTCAAACCACCACCAGAAGTTTATGACAAAGCAGAGGAAGCAAGTAGGGCATTTATGGATTATTTCTTCCCCATCATTGAAGATAGAAGAAAAAATCCACGCAATGACTTAATTACCAATCTTGTTAAAGCACAGGAAGAAGGTGATAAATTAAGCGACGCGGAAATTGTAGCCACTTGCACTCACTTATTAACCGCAGGTCATGAAACAACAATTAATCTAATAGCCAAAGGAACTCTTGCATTACTTCGCCATCCACAGACATTAAGTCAGTTGCGCGTCCATCCTGAATTAATGCCCGCTGCTGTGGAAGAACTACTGCGCTATGATACCGCAATTCAAATGATTACCCGGTGGGCTTACGCCGATATTGAAGTGGGTGACAAATTAATCAAGCGCGGAGATAGCGTGTGTATCATGCTTGGCTCAGCTAACCGTGACCCAGAAAAGTTTAAAGACCCTGAGACTTTTAATATACAAAGAGATGACGCCAAACATTGTGCCTTTGGTAGTGGTATTCATTTTTGCTTAGGCTCTTCCCTCGCTCGTGCAGAAGGACAGATTGCTTTAAATGTTTTACTCAATCGTTTACCTGATTTGCGTTTAATTTCAGACAACATTGAGTGGCACAACAATATAGTTTTTCATGGTCCTAAGTCTTTACCTGTTAGTTTTAGAGTTCCTGTGATGGCTTGATACTAAGGGTAGGGGAGGTAGGGGATTAAATAAAAAGCAAAGCTTTTTATTTATTGTGATGATAACTTTTTCTACCCCACCACCACCCCTACCCCACAACCACTCCTACCCCACCATATTTTTTAACTAAATTAAGGGAATAAAAATGATTACAGCAGGGTTAACAAAAGCAATTCTCTACGTAAAAGATATGGGTCAAGAAATTGACTTTTACTGTAATAAATTAGATTTAAAAATTAAGCACCCAGAAGGTTTGAAAGATTATAGTCAGGAACCTTGGGTAGAATTTGATACTGGACAATGTACCCTTATTTTGCACTGTAATGGCGATAAACAATTAGGTAAAGATAGGGCAAAATTAGCATTTCATGTAGATGATATAGATTTTGCATATCAAGCTTTAAGCGATCGCGGTGTCAAACTCAGTCCAATTCGCGTCCCTTCCCCTGGTCTCAAAATCGCTGAAGGTACTGACCCTGAAGGAAATCCCTTCACTATCGATTGCCAAAAATAAATCAAACTCCAAAAATCCAAAAATCCAAAAATCCAAAATTAGACCCCCAACAAAAAGAAAGTCGGGGGTCTGAATATTACGAGGAGGTAAACTATGTTGTTAGATAAGAAAAATAATACAGATAAAAATAATCTTATAAAAAATGCCTTTGATTTACCAGCGCCTAAGAAAAAATTTTTAGTAGGTAACATTATAGACTTTGCCTCAGACCCACTATTATTTTTAACAAAGTGCGCCCATGACTATGGCGATATAATTCCCATACGCTTCTTTGGTAAACCAGTAATTTTCTTAAATAAACCCGAATATATCGACCAAACTTTAAAAGACAGGGAAACTTTTGGTAAACCCCAAGTTTTAAAAGATTTATACACTCTTCTAGGAAATGGTTTATTAACCAGCGAGGGAGACAGTTGGTTTCGCCAACGTCGTTTAGCCCAACCAGTTTTTCACCAAAAGCGCATAGCAACCTATGGAAATATTATGGTTGCTTACACAGAAAAAATGCTTGAAAACTGGGTTGATGGTGAAATTCGGGATATTCAAGCTGATATGATGCGTCTGACTTTAAATATTGTCATGAAATCCCTCTTTAGTCAGGACCCCACAGAAGAAGAAGCTGCTGATATTACTAATGCGATGCATATCGCTGCCCAGTGGATGCTTTCCAGAAATAAATCTACATTTAATTTACCAGAAACATTTCCTACCCCTTCTAATTTACGCTATCGCTCCGCTGTAGCCCAGATGGATAAACATATTTATCATAAAATCTCCCAGCGTCGTAGTAGTGGAGAGAATTTTGATGATTTACTTTCCATGATGATGGGAGCGCGGGATGAGGATGATGGGAGTCAAATGAGTGATAAGCAATTGCGGGATGAAATTTCTACACTCATTTTTGCCGGACATGAAACCAGCGCCAACGCCTTAGCCTGGACTTTTATGTTACTTTGTCAAAACCCTAAAATTCAAACTCAACTGCGACAGGAAATTCAAGAAGTTTTAGGCATTCAGCAAGATTCGACTCATCGCTCTCCCACTGTTACAGATATCCCAGCATTGAAATACACGAACCTAGTCATAAAAGAGTCCATGCGACTATATCCAGTGGTATGGAGTGCAGTTAGTGAAACTAGTAAAGAATGTCAAATTGGTGAATATCAAATTCCTGCGGGTTGCACTGTAATGACTAGTCAATGGGTAATGCATCGTTGGGAAAAATATTTTGACCAAGCGGAAGCATTTAAACCCGAACGCTGGCAAGATGATTTAGAAAAAAAATTACCACCCGGTGTATATTTTCCCTTTGGAGGAGGTGCTAGAAGTTGTATTGGTAAGAGTTTTGCTCTTATGGAATCAGTACTATTACTAGCAACTATTATTCAGAAGTATGAAATCAGTTTAGTCCCCAATCAGTCTATAATTCCTGAACCAACTATTACTTTACAGCCACTGAATGGGATTAAAATTATAGTCAAGGCTAATAGTTAATGGCTGATGGCTAATAGCTAATAGTTAATGGCTGATGGCTAAGGGTTAAGGGTTAATCAGTTGATAAGTGTAGATAAAGGTAAGGGAAATAATAAAATTTCAATATTTTTGTATTAAGTTTTTTAGAAGCGCTAAAGCGCAACTACAAACCAATCAGCAATTAGCAATCAGCTATTAGCTATTAACCATATTTGGTGCTATTGTTATGGTTGATAGGTAAATTTTTCATAGGTATAAGTAGGCAAAAAAAAGAGGGTAATGCTCCCTCATCGATGAACGTAAGTATTGGCGAATATGTTTCTAATTTTATAACAGAGAATAATTAATATCGACTTCCGGACATATACTTAAGAGGGTGTTTATAAATAAAATAATGTCATTAGTCGCGTTCGCGGAGCGCGTTCTCAACATTTGCTCAGCATATGCCCGTCACCAGTGTGTGCCGGAAGCATAGGGCTATAGAATCCAGGTTTTTCGGCTCCCGTCGAGAGATGCTTCCCTACCTCACATCTTGCACCTTTTATAAACTCTAAATAAAGGAAACGGGCGTATCATACTGATTTATTGACTGAGTTTTGGCCCGCTCTTAGACTGTAAGTCACTGTCTAATAGTTAAAAGTCCTCGCGAGCGAGGACTAAAAAATAATGCTTTCAGTGTAATATTTATTACGTATTTCTATTCTTCTAAGTTTTTTTTGCGTAAAGGTGCAAGATGTCAGCTACGCTATTGCTGCGGGAACCATGACAAATCATGGTTTTTGCCGAATTTATAAACACCCTCTAAGATTTATGACTCTTGTTTTAAACAATTAATTGTTTTGTGTGTAATCCAGGAATAGCCGCAAAAATTGCTACTATGCTTGATTTGTGTAACCGCTCCTGAGCCAAGAACCAGATTGTTTCGTAGTAGCTCTGGGCTATTCCTATAATCTTGCAGAGTTAAAGGCTCCTTTGAAGGAAACTATAATTCCCTATCCTCCATGCCCCTGAATCTGAAGTCAATAGCCTCCACAGTCTTCTTTTAGTGAGCTTCTGGGAAGGAAACCTTTATCGCAACCCAAACTGGGCACCCGTTGGAACGAAGCGATAAATTATGGTCAATCTCGCGATAGAACAAAAATACTGTTAAAATTAGAATACATGCAAAAAATGTATCTACAAGATGAACAAACCAGCAGATACAAGTACGAAAAAACTTATTAGTTTAGCACCGGACAATTTGACTAATTTAATTTATGGACGGCTCTATTCGAGTACCTAAAGTATATGCTTGATCTCGTTATGCAATTAGTTCATAAACTGAATAATGGTGAAGTTTAGTTGAAATTTATGACAAATTCAAACCTCACCAAGTCAGATAATGTCACACAATAAAAACTAAAAAAACTAAAAAAACTAAAAAACTAAATAGGACGCTTCAGTAACCAAATTAACGCGGTTCCGGTGAGGGCACCAAATAAGCCAAAACTTATTATAAAGCCGATAAAACCACCTTGAGCAATCCCAACACTTAAACTAATCGCTGCACTTGCAGCATTAATCCATACCCAAGAATCAGCATTTTTAACTAGACGACGCAAGACTAACCATTGCATAATGCCGACTATAGCACCAAAAACTGCGGCGCCCGCCAACAAACCACCAATTGAATAACCCGCCAGAGAGCCGATTGCTAAACCTCCGAAACATCCAATGGGTGTAACTAACACCCACCAACCAGCAGGATAACCAACTCTTTTTAACATCCGCCATTGGAAAAATCCTAGGGGAAACCATATTAAAGGTGCGCCTACTGTTGTCACCGTCACCCACTTTAACCAAAAGCCTAAACCGACTGGTTGAATATTTGCTAATTTAGAATTTGTTGGTTGTTGGGCTGCGATCGCCCCCTTCTGTCCATTATTTCCCTTCTGTCCATTATTTCCCTTCTGTCCATTATTTCCCTTCTGTCCTTTTTGTCCCTTCTTTTGAACTCTTTGAAATTCCTGATCAATTTTGGCGAGACGTTGAAGAATGATACCAGCATTTGCGGGTCTGTCTTTTGGTTTTTCAGCCATCATCTCATCAATGAGGTTGGCTAATTCAGCAAGAATATCTGGTCTTAGACGGCGCCATCGAGACTCATCCTGATTATGGTCATAAACTTCCGGGTCGATGGGTTCTTTTCCAGTCAGCAAAAATACAAAAGTTCGACCCAAGGCATAAAAATCAGATTGGGGTATGGCATTATTATTGATTTGTTCTAAAGGAGTGTAACCGGCGGAGACAACTCCGGTGACTCCACCATATTGTTTAATAACAGTTTGGGAAATAAAACGAGCTGTACCAAAATCAATTAATACTAATTCCCCGGTCAAGCGCAACATAATGTTAGATGGCTTAATATCCCGGTGAAACATATTTTTTTTATGTACTTCTTTAATAATGACGACTAATTCTGTTAACCATTTAATTGCTAAGGCTTGGTCAATGGGAGAAAAATCTCTTTTTTCTATATATTCTTGTAAATCCACGCCAATAATTTTTTCCATCACCAAGCAATGGAGACCATCTTGGTTATTTCTGGGAAAATATTTAAAATAACCATCGGCATTAACTTTTGGGATTCCTGGATGATTAAAACTTCTTAGTATTTCTGCTTCTTGTTGAAATAACTCAATGGCTTTGGGTTGATTATTGGTTAAAACTTTTAGAAAGAATGATTTGCTGCCAGATTGTTGATTATTAAGTTGTTGATTATTCAAGAGTTTAGAATTAACAATATCACGGTTTTCATCTTCAACCTCATAAGCCTCACCAAAACCCCCTATTGCCAACTTTTTAACAACACGATAACGTCCTTGTATTAATAATTGGGAGCCGCAATTAAGGCAAAATAATTCTTGGCTAGTATTTTGGGGTTTGTGGCATTGGGGATTGATGCAAAGGCACATAGGTTTGTTGAGGTTTGGGGGTTGGGATTTAGATTTTAGATTTTAGATGTTAGATTTTGAGATAGAAATTGAGTTGATTTTAATTTTTTTTAGCATTGCTTTACCAAGAGGATGTTATGGCAACAAAAAGGCGATTAGGGGAATTCGACTGCCAAGGCGATCGCTCCATAATTACCATGACAAATTCCGGCAAGTAGAATTGCTGCACCCACACCAAAGGAAAAGCATAAAACCTTATCCATTCCCATATTAACCTATAGATTCTAGAAAAAATAAGCTGAAATCCCTACTATAACCGACATTGACTTGAATCAAAGTTGGATAAAACAGCCTTTGCCATAGACAAACTCAAAGGCATAAAAGCCAAGAAAAGAAAGAGTAATCAATATTTATAGCGCCATGCAGGATTTTTGTATTATGACGCTAACTTCAGTCCTGATGTAACCTGAGTTCGATATAAAAAATTAGCTTGAAAAGCTTATCAGACAAGCTTTCAGACCAAATGTTCTAGGTACTTTTTTACGACGATTATTGATAATTCAAGCGATTTATTGAGAATAGGAGTCTTATTCTTATTATGGGAGTCTTCTTGAGAACAAAGCTCGAATGCGTTTTTCAGCGAAAAGCTTTATATCTAATGTTTTGGGTCATTTTGTTACGTCGAACTCAGGTTGATGTAATAAAATGCATAACTCAGAAACTTCATACTATATATACTTACTACCAAGTTCCCTATTATTCGGCTCGTCGCTTGTAGTTGTGCTGTCTTCGCAAGGGTAATAAAAAATCCTTGCGTTTGAGCGCAACTAAAAATCTATAACCAGAAATTAATTAAAATCATGACTACAAAATCCCTGAAAAAAATTACTACTTGGGTAATTGGTATTTCCTTACTATCACTTCTTACTTTCCCTTCCGCAGCCCATGCTTGTGCTTGTTGTGGACTTGCTGGTCAATGGGGACAAAGTTCACGACAAATACAGGATTTTGAATTACAAGAAATAAACAGTTTAAAATTTGCCCCCGATGTCAAAATATTTTCCGCTCCCAGTGGGGAAACTCCTGGAGTTTCTTCTACTTCTAGTAACTACAATTTATCTGTGACAAAAAAACAGCGTAATTGGAGTTTATTATTTAAAGATGGAAGTGGAAAAACTGGAACTTTATCTTTTACTATTCCTCAATCTGTAGTTGATTTTAAAACTGATTTTGTTGGTAATCCCCAAAGGGCTAAGGTTGACCCAACACTTTATAAGGAATTCCGTTTTGAAGGTAAGGTTACGGGAAATGGCATTTTTGCTAAAGGTATAACTCCTGATACAAAATACCGTCTTGTTTTACAGGGTCAAGGTGGACAGTGTACTAATGCTGGCGAGTTTAAATCTTGGAATCTTCAAGTTTTTGGCTCGCGGGCAAACTACTCTTTTTATGGTTTGTTGAAATGATATATGGGCGATTGGCGTGTCAAGTTGAAACCTGGCAGTAATGCAGAAGCGTCGCCTAAAGCAATACAACCCAAATAAAAAATTGAATTTTCTAGCCCACGAAGGTGGGCTTTGTCTGTATAGTGGTAGGTTTCAACCTGCCGCGCCAGCTGAAAATCTTGGAGAAGTCAACAATATTAATTTTTCAAAACACGAATGGGATTTTGTAATAACCACATAAGCGATCGCCCTGTAATTACCCCAAACAGGAAAATGGCAATACCTATGGCTAAGGAAAAGCTTAAACCCATATTTAATGCTTGACCAATATATCGACTTAGGAAAATATAGGCTCCAACACCCAATATAGTGCCTATTCCAAAACTTAAAACTATACCCAGCAGGCTTACTGATAACCAAATCATAAAGCGGTAAGATTGACGTTTCAGAAGTAGGGTTTTAGCTATGGCGCTAAACATCATAACTCCAATTAGGGCGCCTAATAATTGTCCTAGGGAATCAAACAGTAATCGCCCTACCACAGACCCCACTGCTAAACCAAGGAGAATGGCTAATGCTTGTTCTAGTAAAGACCAAAAATCCCAGGTTATTCTTCGTCGCAGGACAAGCCATTGAAAAAACTCCACTGGGGCAAAGCTAACTAAAGCGGTAATAATTGCATGACGGATGCCTACGTTGTTTCCGATAAATGCATAAATTAAAGCATTGACTAGCGATCGCCCTAATAATCCTACACCTACACCAATAAGAGTCGCTAGAATCCATTGGTAAAAAAATATGCTGTCCTTAACCAAGTTGTTGTTAGTTACTTGTGTCTGAATCTCTCTTTCTACAATTGTTTTAACCGGATTTTCAATAACTGTTGGTTCGTCAATATCAGTATTAATAATTAGAGTATCTGGTATCTTACTCTGCATATTTATAGAGGAGCCGCCTTCAATATCGGGTAATTTTTTTAAAATAAATTCTGTACTTTGGGGTCGCTGATGGGGCAAGCGTCCCATCATGAAATCTAAAAAATCTAGGAAATTATTTGATATTCCGCGAGTTTGATGACGCCATTCCAATATATCAGTTTGGGGATCATATAATTGATTGGGTTCCTTACCTGTCAGTAAAAAAACAAAAGTCCGGCCGAGAGCAAAAAAATCTGATTGCTGCACCCCTTGCCCATTAATTTGTTCGTGGGGAGTATATCCAGTTGATATAACTCCAGTTAACTCAGCCCTTTCTTGCTTGAGGAAAAAACTTTCAGAAACTTCTCTCACAGTCCCAAAATCAATCAATGTTAAACGACCATCGTTTCTTAACATGATATTGGCAGGCTTAATATCGCGATGAAAAAAATTTTGTTCATGAACCTGTTGTAAAATTGAGGTTAATTCCCGTAACCAAGAAATAGCCAACTGTTCATCAATCGGTTGATAATTTCTCTGACGTAAGTATTCCCGTAAATCCACACCTTCGATTTTTTCCATAATCAAACAGTGGACAGGTTGTTGGCCATTGCGAGGAAAATAAATAAAATAGCCACCTTCATCTACATGGGGAATACCTGGGTGATTTAGCATCGATAAAACATCAGCTTCCCTTTGAAATAATTCCACAGCTTTAGGGTGGTCATTAGTAAGGATTTTTAAGACCTTCCCTAAAGAATTTGGTAAACCATTTCTTAAAACAGCTTCGGATTTTACCTCAGACACCACCTCATAGGTTTTACCAAAACCACCACCACCTAAGCGTTTCACAACTCGATAACGCCCTTGCAATAATAATTCCGAACCACAGTTTAGACAATAAACTTGGTTGTCTAGATTTTGCGGATTAGGACAATGAGGATTAATACAGAGGGTCATGGGGACAGACCAAAGGAAGGTTGGTTATATCCTTTTTACCAGATACTTCAAGTAAATCCCACATAAGTGCAGACTAAAAGATGTCTAGGGACTTCCAATACTTTCAAATCTTACACTTTTAAGTACAAGCAACTAATGCCAATAAATAAAGTAAAAAATATTACATTAATAATTTTATTTATCCAGTCCTCTTTTAGAGAAATGCGCGCTATTAGACAGGCACTGAAAATCCCTGACGGGTATGAGGTAAGTTCTGACCCGCTCTTAGACTGAAAGTCCCTATCTAATAGCTAAAAGTCCTCTAGAAGAGGACTAAAAAATAATGTTTTTAGTGTAATATTTATTACATATTTATATTCTTCTAGGTTTTTTTGCGTAAAGATGTAACATGTGAGTTAGCCTTTTTGTAGTATGGCAGCAATTAGCAATTAGCCATTAGCCATTAGCAATTAGCAATTAGCCATTAACCATTAGCAATTAACTTGTTTAGTCATCAAGGTGTTATTTTCTGGATTGTTGTTTTCTGGCATAATAACCATGAGTCATTGGTGAATAATCTATCCTAATATTTCATGAATACAGATAAAAGTATGCGACGGGAATTTGCCAACCGCGATGAGTTGGCTGCCTACCTGCGTTTGCAGTTTCCTGAAGCTGCCCTTCGCGATAGTAATATTAGTAATATTGTTGGTGGAAGGAAAGAAGGGCAAAAGTTATTAAGGAAGGTGAATCCAGGGAATTATACAAAGACACGTAATTTTTTAAATGGTGCTGTAACTAAGCTTTCCCCTTATATTCGTCACGGGGTGTTAAGTCTACGAGAAATTCGAGAATCTGTTTTAGATAAAGTATCTGATGATGGTGACGCGACTAAGTTAATTAATGAATTAGGTTGGCGGGATTATTGGCAAAGACTATATGTCAAACTGGGAGATAAAATTTGGCAAGACCAGGAGGAGTATAAAACTGGTTATAAAGCGAGTGAATATAAGCCAGATTTAGATCAAGATATTAGGGAAGCGACTACGGGAATGGCTTGTATTGATGGATTTAGTCAGCAATTGCAGGAAACTGGCTATTTACACAACCATCAACGCATGTGGCTAGCTGCTTATATTATTCATTGGCGGCGCGATCGCTGGCAGAGTGGTGCAAAATGGTTTTTAGAACATCTTTTAGATGGAGACCCTGCCAGTAATAACTTATCGTGGCAGTGGGTTGCCAGCACCTTTAGTCATAAACCCTATTTTTTTAATCGAGAAAATTTAGAAAGATATACACAAGGAGTTTATTGTCGCCAATGTCCTTTGAAAGGTAAATGCGATTTTGAAGGAAGTTATGAAAAATTAGAAGCAAAGTTATTTCCCAAAGGCGAATTCAATCGACAACAGCCCAATAGTCAAAGTTGGCAAAAAAGCAAAAGAAAGGGTTAACTCACATCTTGCACCGCAAAAAAACTTAGAAGTATAGAAATACCTAATAAATATTACAATAAAAAAATTATTTCTTTAGTCCTCTTTTAGAGGACTTTAGTTATTAGACAGGGACTTCCAGTCCTC
>Ga0209594_1001649_pt1 | contig 10907 bp, 10 predicted proteins | sample AshMeaCrysSpring_FD_184126 | JGI IMG/M metagenome (GOLD analysis project Ga0209594, IMG submission 184126) | Groundwater microbial communities from Big Spring, Nevada to study Microbial Dark Matter (Phase II) - Ash Meadows Crystal Spring... | ecosystem: Environmental > Aquatic > Deep subsurface...
TCCTCAGAAAGCTTGATTTATTTAACCGCTCCTGAGCCAAGAAGCCAAGATTTCGTAGAGCTTGCGTAAGTCCTATATTTATGACTTTTACAAAATCCCATAGCCCCCAACCTCAGTCCTGTTTATTGTCTAAGACGTTGAACAGCCTTTGTCCTAGACTAGGCCCCAGGGCACAGAAACCAAGAAAGGAAGAAAAAGAGAAAAAAATTGGCAGTTGCCTGGGGGTTTCGGTTCACAGCTTAGCCATGCCTCCCTGTTAAGCAAACTGCCCAGCCAATAATTTTTGGGTTTTTATTTTTGGGTTTTTATTTTTGGCTTTAATTTTGATTCATTCTCTCCACTAGGGCTTCATAGGCATGTTCGCGGTCATCAAAATGAATTTTTTCTGTTCCGAGAATTTGATAATCCTCATGACCTTTACCAGCCAGTAATATACCGTCACCGGGTTGGGCTTGTAAAATAGCAGTGCGGATGGCTGCGCCTCTATCAGCGATAACGGTAGGATTCACAGATTGGGGGATTCCCTCCACAATATCCTGCAAAATGCGTTGTGGGTCTTCAGTCCGGGGATTATCAGATGTAACTACAGCTAAATCAGATAAATCCGCAGCAATTTTGCCCATCTTAGGACGTTTAGTGCGGTCTCTATCACCACCACAACCAAAGACGCATATCATCTTACCGGGGATAAAAGGACGGGCAGCCTTGAGTAAGTTTTCTAAACTATCGGGAGTGTGGGCATAATCTACAATGACGCTAATATCTTGGCTATCTGCAACTTGTACCCTTTCCATGCGTCCGGGGACTCCAGGGAATCGAGGAATCATAGCAGCCACTGACTCTAAATCTAAACCCAAATGTAAAACGGTACCGACAGCAGCCAATAAATTTTGTAAATTAAACTGACCGACTAAAGGAGAACTAAAACCCACATCACCAACAGGTGTATGTAAGACTCCATTAACCCCATTTGGTTTATAATTCAGCTCGCTCATCCACAGACTAGCAGTGTTATCGTCAACGCTATAACTCCAAACCTTTTCCCCATCTAAGGCATTAATTAAGCGCTTGCCATAGGGGTCATCAGCATTAAGAATAGCTTTACCTTTTAAGTAATCGGGGCTAAATAATAAAGCCTTAGCGGAGAAATAATCCTCCATATCCTTATGGTAATCCAGGTGGTCTTGGGTGAGATTACTAAACACCGCCACCTCATAGGGACATCCCAATACCCTGCCCTGGGCTAAAGCATGGGAACTAACCTCCATAATTCCAAATTCACAACCAGCATTAACAGCTTGGGCTAACTGACGTTGTAAATCTACAGGGAAAGGAGTTGTATGAGTCGCAGTCAAAGAGAAACCCTTCCACCGAGTGTATAGAGTTCCCATTAAAGCTGTCATCTTATCCCCTTGATTTAGGAAATACTCAATCAAGTGGGTAATAGTCGTTTTACCATTAGTACCAGTTACCCCCACCAGATTTAATTTACTTCCAGGGCTATCAAAAAACGCCCCTGCCGCTTGGGAACAAGCAACAGTCATATCCAAAGCAGTGATTACACAAGCTTCTGCCTTAGGGCTGACTTTTGCAGCAGCTTGGGGAGAAATAATGGCAGCGATCGCACCAGCAGAGATGGCACTTTGCCAAAACTCACCACCATCAACCCTAGTCCCAGGCATCCCAATAAATACATCACCAGCTTGACAAGCATGGGAGTTAGTCGTTAAACCCTTAACTTCAGCATCCATAGCAGGATGATTGGGTAACTCCCCAACAACACTAATAGCCGCTAATAACTCCCTTAATTTCATACAAGCGAACCTCCCGCCTCAGAATTCCTTGCGCCTATTTTGCACCATTTTTTTCTTTCTACAAATACTTCGTTTATACTTTAATGAACTTCTGTAACAATTGCTCCAATTGTGTCATTGTTACGCGAGGTGATGGACGAGGTATCATTAGCTCCTTACCATCCACACTCCCTTCCCTATCTAAAGCATAAAGTACTGGCACCTCATACTGATATTTTTGATACCAGTCTTCCCGACCATTGATATCTCTCACCTCCAACTCTACCGAAGAAAAACTTTCTTTTTTGAGGACTTCCTCCAATTTTTCCTGTAAACCTTCACAAAGATGGCAGCCTTGTTTGCTGTATAAAATAAATCGCATTGTTTTAATTTAAATAGATAGTAAATTAACGTAAAAGCCCTAGCAAATGTTTTAGCCTAGAGGCAAAGATTTTGAGGTAGGGGCAAATGGCATTTGCCCTGAGAATCCCATCGAAGTTATAGGGTTAAAAATTGGCGTTGCTGAATTAAAGTATGAATTATAATTTTTCTGCAGAGCGCAAAGGCGCAAAGACGCAAAGTATCGTTGTTTATTTTTCTCAAAAATAGCCATTCATACATTGATTCAGCAACGCCTAAAAATTAAGAGATTTATTTTTTAGGAATAAATAGGTCAGACAGGACTGAGTATAACTCAGAAAACATACCACTTTTACCATCACCAGGGGCTGTGACAATAGTACGACTAGTACAGGGTAGATTAACACTTATATAACTACTAGGAACATTAGGGTGAACTTTAGGTTGAGCATCAGACATCTCCCAGAAAAACCCCTCCGTGTTAGCTAATTTTACTAATGCCGTTACAGTCGCAGGAGAAACGCGACTCTTTCTTTGGATTCCGGAGGCTGTATAGGTAACTTCACCCCTTGCATTCACCTCAACTTTTTGTAAAATCCCAACAAAACCACCCCCTTCCCCAAAGGATATAACTGGCCCCCGCACTTGTTGTAAATCCCTACAATTTAGAGTCGGAGAAGGGGTTTGAGATAAAGCAGGTGGCACAGAAAAAGAAATAATTGCCGCACATAGCAATTGATTTTTAATAAAACCCATAGCGATACACCCTGTTATTTATTTGTTGTCAAAAAGTCGCCTACAACTTTAACAGCAAATTTTTTAGATTGGGTTTATTTCCTTGAAAGCATAGTACTACTTTAGTACTGTTAAGATATATTTTCTGGCTTTGGAAATTTTTTTCCAAACATCCCGATTGGACTCAAATGTAAATGTAAAGAATCCTAAACGAAAATCCCTAAAATAAACAATATGAAAGGCTTGGCTAAAGTAATATCCCTAGCAATACTTGGACTTGCGATATCTTCCACTGCCATAGGCGGCTGTTCAAAAAGTGATTTAGCTATGGAGGCAAAAGGTTTATCTGATACTTCACCCAATACAAAATTGGTAAATGCTTCCAGTGAACTTAGCAATCAATTATCTAGCCCTTGGGATGAGAATATAAATAATATCAAAAATTGCTTTGCTTCCTACGGCCAACGATATAAAAAATATCCGACAAAATCTAGTTGTTTGGCTTTAGAAAAAAATCTCAAAGAATCAGCAAATACTCCTGATAAAGTTACTCAAATTAAAGAATCTATTTGTATGGGTAATTTTATTAGAGGAGGGCAGGGAGATGTTTCCGATGATGAAATTAGTGCCTGTGCTAGAAGCATGAAATAGACAGACTTCTGTCATCAGCTATGTATTTATGGAACAGGCTTTTATGCCTGTTTTTATCCCTGTTTTTGAATTAAATCAACGTGGAACAGGCATCCTGCCTGTTTTTCCTGTTTTTCAACTAAATCAATGTGGAACTAAGGCAAGGGTAAGAAGCTGTAATGGTTGATATTTAAGAGGATTATTTTAAAAGTTTTTGGCTTAGTCCGCCTAATCGCGGACTTTGTTTGTGTAGCTGCGGTTTTAACCGCCAGTTTGATAAGTCCCCATAAGGTTTATTTACCTAATTTATTAACAATATAAATACTTGAGTAAAAATAACAATTTAAAGAAGAAATAAATTAATTAGGACTTACGTAACTGGCACATTTAAAATTCTTTCTTTGTGTGACACTTTGAGCAAAATAAAACGAATTAATAGGCTTTTCAGCCTCATTCACCAATAAAAAATTGTGACAATATCGTAAGTCCTGTTAATTAAAAACTAATTAATACTAGTAAGCTAAATCACAATTATCAACTATTTTTACCTGATAATATCATTATCAATCAGTGTGTATACGCAAATCTATACAACTAATTATTACTACTTATTAATTCTCCTCTCGATGTATATAATCAGTTATACTCTATTGATATTAAATATAAAAACTAACTCTTATGGTAAAATATCGCCCAATTTTCTTGCTTAATGGTTTATGTTTAATCATTGTCATTGCTTTGCTTGCCTATGCCAAATACCTAAATCCATCAGCCGGCGCTTTATTCATGCCGCCTGATTTTCCAAACTCTCCAACAGAGGGGTTACTAACAAATATTTTCCAGTTATTATGTGCAGTCCCACCGTTTATTTGTGCTTTTAGCTTTGCCATACTTAAAAATATTAAACCTCAAAATAAAAACAATAATTTTATTCTTTGTTCTGCCCTATTAACTTTAGGGTTTTTGATAAACGAAGAATATAGAATTCATATAATATTTCTTACGTTAATTGGCATCCAAAAATTCATAACTATATTTATTTACGCTCTTCTGGGTCTCTACTATGGAATCAGTTTCAGACGACAAATAATAACATCAACTCCTTATATTTTACTTCTATTTGGTTTAGTTTTACTAATTTGTGCTATTAGTGTGGATTTGTTACATTTGGGAAGCAGTTATTCCGCTCCCTTAGAAGGAATACCTAAGTTATTTAGTGGTATTAATGTCGCGCTTTATTTTTGTCTTCTCTGTTACAACGAGGTCATAAATTCCTTGAAATAAGGTTTGTGTTAATAGCTTAATTTGGAAGAAGAGGTTTGTGAGGGAATTTGTAATCAAAAATTATAGCCAGCCAGGGATTGAAATCCCTGTCTCATAGCTGAAGTCCTCTAAAGAGGACTAGTTGATATCTTGTAATCTAGGGATAAATCATTCGATAAATAACTCGTGATAGATTAAATAATTCAACTAAATTTACAGAAAAATATCTACTTTCTTCAGTCTACTTTAGTAGACTTTAGCTATTAGACAGGGGTTTCAACCCCTGGCTCTCTGGCTAGCTATGAGTTTTAATTATTTTTAATCATCCAAACTAAAATTCCCAAAATTCTTTCCACAGGGGGGAATAAAGTAATCGGTAAAATCAATTGTTAAAATTTGCTTTTCTAACTTCAAAAATGTCCATAAATTACCGCTAGTCACAACACCATAAATAACTTGTGTTGGTTGTTTCTTTGCTTCATTAAACCGTTGGGCAGCGACCATTTCCGCCATACATTGTCCCAAACCACCTTTTAGATTTTCCTTTTTAGCTTCCACTATAACTACTGCCGGGGCTTCGATAATTAATTGCTCAGTAGAAAGGCTAATTAGAAAATCACAAATACCATTTAACCCAATACTTTGGTCAACTGTAAATTCTTCACCGGAAAAAAAGCTAATTTTGCGGTCTAGAATTTTTCGCACTTCAAATAAAATTGGACTGATAATTAATTCTGATCGCGCTTTTTCTGAACCCATTGCAATAGCAAGAGGTAAACTTTCCTGCAAAAATTCTGATAAATATGGGCTGGGGGGAATTGGTTTTATTTCGGGGAAAAAAGTACCTCCTTCAACTAAAGTTAGGTTAAATTCTTCTTTTGCTTTACGGATAGTGAAATCACAGTATGCCATAATTTTATTTAAAATCGCGCTGTAAATGTGGTGCTGCAATAGGTTTATAGTAGCGCGATAGTAGTATTTAGTCCGCCTAATCGCGGACTTTGCTTGTGTAGTTTCAATCGCCAAATATCTGTCCAAATATTTGTCTAAATATCTGTCCAAATATCCTCTTAGAAATTTATGGAATTGAGGCGGCTAGTTTTTTTAATCTTTCGACGCTGGCTGTGTCGTTTCTTTGAGTATAGATGGTTATTGCTTGAGCGATCGCTGTTCTGGCGTCATTATTTTTCTTCATGGCAATATAAGCTTGACCCATTGCTTCGTAAGCTTCTGCATGATTACTCACACGCTGCACTACGCGATTGTAATCTTTAATGGCAGCCTCAAATCTTCCTCGCTTATATCTAGCTAAACCCCTTTGATAATAAGCCTCTATATAATTGTTATTAATATCTATAGCTTTATCAAAATCTTCTGTAGCATCTCGATGTTTCTGTAGTCCTACTTTTCCTAAACCGCGATTGTAATATGCCAAAGCCCAATTATTACTGTTCTCGATAGCTTTGTTAAAATCGTTAATTGCCCCTTGATAATCTTTGAGAAAATAACGAGCTAATCCTCTATTATTATAAGCATCAGCAAATTTATTATTTATTCTTAATGCCTCTGATGCCTCATCTATAACTCCTGCAAAATCGCTTTCAATAAGCTTTAATGTAGCCCTTCCATTGTAGGCTTCTGCTAAATTCGGATTTAAACTAATAGCTTTATCAAAATCAGCCCTAGCATTCTTATAATCCTTTTGGTCAATACGTGTTAAACCTCGATTACTATAGGTCTTGCCATGATTTGGTTGAATTTCTAAGGCTTTATTATAATCGTTATCAGCCCCTTGATAGTCTTTTAATTTGCCCTTGGCAAAACCTCGACTAGCATAGGCTTCTACATTGCGAGAATCTAATTCAATGGATTTGTTATAGAAAGTAATGGCTCCTCGATAATCTTGGCGATAATAGCGATTATCTCCCCAACGAAAATAGTCATCAGCATTGGCTACAATTTTATCATTTGGTAAACTATCTATATCTAAATTCGCCCCCCGTAAATCAGTATTTTCTAAACTGGCACCATTTAATCTAACTCCCCGTAAATCAGCATTTTTTAAATCAGCATTTTTTAAATCAGCATTACTTAAATCTGTATTTCGTAAATTAGCGTTACTTAAATCAATACCTCGTAAATTGGCATAACTTAAATTAGCGTTTTGTATCTCAATACCTCGTAAATTATGGTTATTTAAATTTGCCCTACTTAAATTAACTCCATTTAACTTAGCGCCTCTAAAATCAACATTTCTTAAATCCGCCCTACTTAAATCAACATTATATAAGTTAACATCTCTAAAACTAACATCATCAAAACGAGTGCCATTTAATTTCACTCCGCTTAAATTGGCACCAGCTAAATTAACTCGATTTAAATCTGCGCCACTTAAATCAGCATTGCTTAAATTTACATTTCTTAAATCAGATTTTCGTAAATCAGCATCACTTAAATCAGCGTTTCGTAAATCAGCGCCTCGTAAATCAGCGCCTTGTAAATCAGCGCTTCGTAAATCAGCATTACTTAAGTTTGCCCGACTCAGGTCAATGCTATCTAAATCAGAGTCTTTTAAATTAGCGTAGGTTAAATCGGCACCGGATAAATTTTTTCTTCGCAGGTCAGCGCGAGTTAAATCGCATCGGCTACATTTTTTAGTATCTATTAATTGTTTTGTATGTTCAGGTTTTTCTCCGTAACTAGGTAAGTTGATAAAGACAGGACTTAGGATTAAAAAGAGTGAAATTATTTTATATAATTGTTTTGAAGAATAACTCATTATCATCTTTATTATTTCCTGTTGTTCATGGGTAGATGGTATCTTTAAATACATAAAAATATTATTTAAATACCAAGATTGATGATGCTAAGAAAGTAAAATATGTTTCCAGAAAAAAGATTAAGTATTGATAACAGCCAGGGACTATAAGTCGCTGTCTAATAGCTAAAGTCCTCTAAAAGAGGACTGGATAAATGAAAATATGAACGTAATATTTATTACTCAAATTCTTTATGTTAGTTTTTTTATACTTAGAAGTGCAAGATGTGAGCTACCTCCCCCACCACCCCCACCTGATATCTTCCACTTCTACTATTTTCATTTCATAAAAAAGACCAAGTATTCGCAACAGCCAGGGACTATAAGTCGCTGTCTAATAGCTAAAGTCCTCTAAAAGAGGACTAGATAAATGAAAATATGAACGTAATATTTATTACTCAAATTCTTTGTCTTAGTTATTTATACTTAAAAATGCAAGATGTAAGCTACCTCCCCCACCACCTGATATAATTCTCTATCTGGGTAATGTTGCATAAAAGGAAAAAAAATGATTGGTGTTGCGGTGATAGGTACTGGTTTTGGTCAAAAGGTTCAGATTCCGGGCTTTCAAGCCCATCCCCAAACAGAAGTAGTCGCTGTATATCACCGTGATTTAGAAAAAGCTAAAGCTATAGCCACATCTAATAATATTTCTTATCCTTGTAATTCTCTAAGTCAAATACTTTCTCTTCCAGAAGTGCAAGCAGTTAGCATTTCAACTCCTCCTTTTCTACATTATGAAATGGCAAAACAAGTATTAAAGGCGGGGAAACATTTACTTTTAGAAAAACCCGTTACTTTAAATGCGAATGAAGCAAAAGAACTTTATCAAATAGCCCAGCAAAAAAATCTAATTACCACAGTAGATTTTGAATTTCGTTTTATTCCTGCTTGGCAATTATTTTCTCAATTATTATCAGAAGATTTTGTTGGAAATAAACGACTTATAAAAATTGATTGGCTGGGTTCATCCCGCGCTGATACTAGTCGCCCTTGGAATTGGTATTCCCGTAAAGACCAAGGTGGCGGGGCTTTGGGGTCTTTAGGTTCCCACGCATTTGATTATATTTATTGGTTATTTGGTTCCATCGCCCGTTTAAATGCTTATATGACCACCGCAATTCCCGAAAGAAAAGACCCAACAACGGGGGAATTGAAACCAGTAAACACCGACGATACCTGTATCTTATCTTTAGAATTAGCTGATGGTACTCCCTGTCAAGCAACTATCAGCGCTGTAGTTCATGCCTCTCGCCCTCATTGGATTGAAGTATATGGCGATAAAGGTACTTTAGTTTTGGGAAGCGAAAACCAGAAGGATTATATTCATGGCTTTAAGGTTTGGGGTTCTCAAGTAGGCAAACCTTTAAGTGAGATTGAGATTCCCAACCATTTACTCTTTCCCAAGAATTACGCTGATGGTAGGATTTCCGCTTTTATTCGAGTTGTTGATAATTGGGTGGAGGCTATTAATAGTGGAAAAGTGGGAATTCCTTCTTTAGCCGAAGGAGTTTATTCTCAAATGTTAATGGATTTATCCCACAAATCTAATGATAAATCTTCTTGGATTAACGTCCCCAATTTAGCTGATTTTTTGGCTTAAACCTCTTCCTTGGCGCTCTTGGCGTCTTGGCGGTTCAATCTAATTAATATTGAACCGCCAAGAAGCCAAGGACGCCAAGAGTTTGATAGAGTTTACAAGAGTCAATCGTTGCGAAAAGGAAAATCACCCTTGGACAATCGACTTTTATTGAAAGAGAAATTACAGGCTGTCATTGAGAAAAATCAACGCAACAGCCTTAAGTCTCCCATCACAAATTTAAAATTAGATAAAGGCCTAGCCCAAGAAATTGAGGAATTAACAGAGAAATTGGAAGGTGCCAATCCAAATCTGTATCCCCTACTTTATAGTCCTTCTTTACTAGACGGAAATTGGTTGTTGAAATACTCTAATGCTAGAGAAATCCGTAGTTTAGATTCTCTGCCTTTGGGGTTAAAGGTTGGTAAAGTCTATCAAACTATTGACGTTGGGAATAAGTCTTTTTTTAACTTAGCCTTTGTCAAACATCCTTTGGGAGTAATATCTGGATATGTGAAGGTGACAGCTAGCTTTGAGATTGCTAAGGAAGATTTTCAACCTTTACCGGATAAACGTATCAATGTTTATTTTGACAAGCGTTATTTGTCTATTAGTAAAATAGTTGGTATTAAAACTCCCCGGCTGGATTCTTTTAAAGTTGTCAAGGCTAATAATCCCCAAGGTAGAGTTGCTAGTTTGGATATAACTTACTTGGATGAAAATTTGAGAATTGGTCGCGGAGGGGATGGGAGTTTATTTATTTTGACCAAATCTGATGATTTATTACCTTAGTATCAACAAACTCTGATGTGCAATACCGTGGAACAGGCAGGAAACCCTGTTAATATTTCAATCCAAATAGGCTTTCCGGCCTGTTCCACAAATTCTCATCATAATTTCTTTAACATCATATCGCAGGGTGCCAAGTTCCATGAAAACTCAATGGAATAACTTCAGGTAATCCCAAGCGACAGACAGGCTTTTCATCTAACCTATCTGCGTCAAATATCCAAACTTCGCTTTGGTCTGTTTTGCCATCATAAACAACTGTAAGAATCCAACCTTTTTCAGGATTCTCTAAATCCTTTGCATAAATAGGTTCGCTGGGATAACAAGATGCTCCAAAATCCACTTCTGTAACTTGATGAGTCTGATGATTGTAGGAAGCGATCGCCCGAAACCATTCGCCCAATACATACTCATGTCGATGGCAAATCATATAGGTATGGCGATTTTTATAGCCAACTTCTTGAGGTCGCACCACTGGCATTTCACAACTACGCTGCCACAGTGGGTAAAAGTCTATAACCCGACTCCGATTTAAATCCAAACTCAATTGCCAAAATGAACTCGGAGAAGGAGTTTTTATCTGTCCGTTTACTAATTCTTGAAGGCTGCGATTAATCTGAAAATCTTGGTAACGAATTATAGACAGCACTAGGGAACCATCTTCAGCCTCATATCCATTGCCAAAGTGCCAATTAAACCAAGGCTCCATCTGAATCCGACTTACACGACGGAGAGTCGCACGGTCAAACACCCATATTTCTGTCCCCTTTTCTGTATCCCAGGTCATACATTCACTAACCGGTTTTTGCAACAGCGCTAGATGAGGTGTTGTATGTACTCGAATCGAAGGAATCGCGATCGCTAAGTAACGACTAGCCAAAGCAATATCGTGAATATATCCGATATGGGGCATTTTATATTTTCGTCGCTGTAAAATTCG
>Ga0209594_1001655_pt1 | contig 10889 bp, 8 predicted proteins | sample AshMeaCrysSpring_FD_184126 | JGI IMG/M metagenome (GOLD analysis project Ga0209594, IMG submission 184126) | Groundwater microbial communities from Big Spring, Nevada to study Microbial Dark Matter (Phase II) - Ash Meadows Crystal Spring... | ecosystem: Environmental > Aquatic > Deep subsurface >...
TAGCTTTATTATCAGGAAATAATATTTTCTGGTCTATAGAAATGTTCTATGGTAGTACTGATCGTCATAATAGAGAATATACAGCTAACGAAGTGAGAAAATTATTAGAAGAAAGTGGCTTTAGTGATATAACTATTAATTTTTATAGTACATGGTCAAATAACAAATATTTTCCATCAAAAATCATGCAGCTTCTAATAAATAAAAATTTCAATAATAGATTAATTGATAATACGATTGAGTCAATAGCCATAAAAAAGTAACGTTAAACTATTAACAGTCTTTAATAATGAAGAAAAAGGACTTCCTCTAATGATAGAAGAATGTGAGAATAGTGTAGATGAAATTAAAGGTAAATAGTGTACAGGAAGGATTCATGAACATTACCAGTAAATCTATAATTCGCAAATGCATTGTATTTTTAATATACGCGATTATATCTATCATAATAACGTATCCTGTAATACTGCATATTAATTCGGCATATATAGGAACCGGCGCTGACCCAGAATTATTTATGTGGTTTATAAAATGGGTTCAGTTTTCTATTGAACATCTAAATAATCCTTTAGTCAGTAAATATATATTATTACCAGACGGTGTTAACTTGATGTGGAATACTTCCGTAATATTGGCATCGTTTATATTATCTCCTATAACTAAATTCTTTGGAGTGGTAGTATCTTATAATATTATAGTTATCAGTGGATTTTGGTTTTCTGCTTTCGCCGCATATATAGCCACGCTACGGTTTGTTAATTCCAATACAGCATCTTTTTTCTCAGGCCTTATCTATGGTTATTCCCCATATATGATAGCACAATCTTTTGGGCATCCTCATGTTACTTTAGCTTTTATTCCTCCACTGCTTATATGGTTAGGATACGATGTTCTTGTTTCTCGCAAGATCGGAATATTGAAATCTGGAACGATACTGGGTATATTACTTTTTTGTCAACTTATTTTGGGAGAAGAGCTACTTGCTTCAGAAATAATAATTGGAATATTTGCATTAGCAGTAGCAGGCCTATTGAACAGAAAAGATTTAAAGCAAAATTATAGTTATGTTGTTAAGGTATTACTGATAGGTACTGCCTTATCCTTTGTACTATCTTCACCATTCTTATTCGTACAGTTTTTAGGGCCAGCTAAACCTTCTGGTGTACTACAACCACAAAATGTGTTTGTTACTGATATGCTCAACTTTATTGTTCCAGGTCCTTTTCAGCTGTTAAAAACCGATACAACTCTAAACATTGTCTCAGGATTTACAGGTAATGCGAGCGAATGGGGTGGTTACATAGGAATACCGTTTTTATTAATCATTCTTTATACCACTTCGAGATGGTATACAGATAAAAAGGTAAAATTCCTAGCCTATCTTATACTAATTACAGTAGTCTTATCCATGGGACCATATCTTCATATAAATGGTCATACAACAGGAATGCCATTGCTCTGGTCTTTGTTTGGTTCATTGCCATTGCTAGAACATTTATTACCTGGCAGATTGATGCTATACGTATTCCTATTATCAGGTATTATGATTGCTATATATATCTCCAATATTAGTAAAAGATCAAAACCTAGCAAATTTCTAGCATATCTATTTTTCACTTTCGGCTTAATTTTCATAGTACCCGCATTACCTTACCCCGTCCAGAATGTAGTGATACCTTCATTTTTTACTGATTCAATAAAATACTATATACCGGAGAATAGTAATGTTTTCATCGTGCCTATGTCTCAAGCAGGTGAAGGTACAGCTATGATGTGGCAGACGGCGAGTGACATGTGGTTTCGGATGCCTGAAGGATATGCGATAAATTCAAACGGCTTTGGGCCGAATCCTTCATTATTTACAAAAGTTATTGAGTATATACAGGAATATGGTAGATATCCTCCAATAGATCCTGGCATTGAAGCAGAGATGTATGGATATCTTAAATATAATAATATTAGTTATGTTATTGTAGGACCAACAAAAAATGATCAAGCCGTGATATCTTTTCTTGATTTCCTATTCAACAAAGATCCGGTAATGGTTGATGGTATATATATATGGAAATTAGACAATCTCGATTTAAAGGCCGGATACTTTATTACGGGTGACAAGTATAACATATATTACAGAAAAATGGATTGGATAGGTCGTCAAATAGAAATAACAACATATAATGTTGCTATCAATGTACAAATAAGCGGCGAATATCTACTGACAAAAGTGCCGATAAATATATCTATTCGTACTAAGGAGATATCTAAGAATAATATATCCGAAAGGCACTATGATGTGGATGGTGATACAAATATCATCCTAACATTTCCACCAAATTCATATACTGAAATAGTCGCAGACCGTACGTGGGTTCCAGATAAATATATACACAATGGCGACCGTAGAGATTTGTCTGTTTTGTTCAAGATAGAAGGTATAAACTAAAGACTAATTTTTACAAGAGAAAAGGAGGAAATATGAAAACATCGTTAATTATTCCTGCATATAACGAAGAAAAAGCTATATCGTTGGTCATTGAAGAATATAGAGATAAGGTAGATGAAATATTAGTTATTGACGACGGTTCTTCAGATAGAACATATGATATTGCAAAGGCTTATGATATAAAATTGCATAAACATGAGAAAAATAAAGGCAAGGTTGCTGCCATACGTACAGGAATAAATAGTGCATCTGGAGATTTAATAATTCTTACAGATGCGGACTTTACTTATCCTGCAGAATATGTTCCAATTTTTATTAAAAAAATTAATGAAGGAGCAGACATGGTATTAGGTTCAAGATCTTATGAGTCAAACATGCCTATACTAAATAAATTGGGAAATACTATATTTTCTTTTTTAGCATCTTATTTCAGCGGAAAAGAGATTAAAGATGGACAGACAGGATATAGAGCTTTTAAGAAAAGTATGTTTCCATATTTAGATGTAGACGCGAAAAGTCTAGAATGGGAAACAAAAATGACTATTAAAGCTGCAAAGTTAGGGTATAAGATTTCAGAGGTACCAATAATATATAGAGAGAGAATTGGAGAGTCTAAATTAAGGCCTATAAAAGATGGATATAAAATGTTTAAGGCCGTATTTGATATTGTTATAACAGAGACATCTACCCTGGCAAAAGTTCTAATGCTTCCTAGTATCATATTTTTTATTATTGGTATGATATTTGGTTTGGTTTCATTAAAAGAAAGAATTATAGTAGGTAGTCTGACAAACGAATATTTTCCTATATTATCGACACTGTTTATCCTAATTGCTATACAGTTGTTTTCAATTGGTGTTATTCTGGATAATTTAACAAAAAGGCTTGATAGAATTGAAGATAAAATTATGAACTGAAATATACACGAGTATTTTATGCAAGATAGAAGGAGTAAACCACTAGATGTTAAATAAATTGGCCAACATGTCCAATATTATTTCTAGACATATAATTTCATTGATATTAATTACTTTATTGGTATCATATTCTTACGTATATATAGAACAATATAATTACCCTCCGATACGTTCAGATGGCGAAGGGTATTATGCTTACCTGCCATCTTACTTAATCTATAAAGATCTAACAATGGAGCAGCTTGCTAAAGAGCGATTTAATGGAGATTTTCCTGTGACTACAGGCATACAAAGATTTCCTTCGACTGGATCGTATTTAGATAAATATCCTATTGGAGTTGCAGTATTAGTTTTACCTTTCTTTCTTTTAGGTCATTTTCTGTCAATAATTATGGGCTATCCAACAGATGGATACTCATTTTTCTATCAACATTCAGTAGGTTTATCAGGCCTTTTTTATATGTTGGCCGGAATTTATCTTTTAAAGAAAAACCTAAGGAAGTATTTTTCAGAGGAGATTACATTAGCCACATTATTAGCAGCATTATTTGGGACAAATTTATTCCATTACGGTACATATGATAGCATTTTTTCTCACACATTCTCCTTCTTTTTATTTTCTGCATTAATCTTTTTGATCTTGAAATGGTACACGAAGCCTGACTCATATAAAATTTCCATTCTTTTAGGGGTATTTCTACAATTGAGAAAATAAAGAAAGAAATTCGTGTTAAATTATATTAAATAGAGTATACAAATATGAAAACATCTTCAATTATTTAATTAAAAGGTTTGATAGAATTGAAGAAAAGATGGAGAAAAAATTATGAAAGCCATTTTTGACATAACTGCTGCGATATCTCTAGCTGCTCTCGGACAAATTTTCTGGAAGCTTGGAATGAAAAGTGTCGGTTTAATAGATAAATACGATTTGGGTACAATTATTGAAATTTTTAAGAATATAAAAGTAGATATAGGAATTTTATTTTATGCTGCAAGTACAGTTTTTTGGTTAATTGCGCTCTCGAAAAAAGATTTGAGTTATGTATACCCTTTTATTGCGGGGACATATATAATAGTATTGATCCTATCCAATATTATAATTGGTGAGAAGTTTGGTTTATATAGATTCATTGGTGCAGGTATAGTTTTATTAGGACTTTTATTGATAATAAAGGGAAATTGAGAGATTAATGGAGTAGATAAATTGAAAAAGCATATCGATCATAGAATAATAGTATTTGCTTTATTTACGTTATTTCTAATGGTTGGACTGAACATTTATAAGGATTATGGCCTGTCATGGGACGAAGAGCAAAGAGATAGTATTGGAACGGTGAATTATAATTATATTATGACAGGAGACTCGCATATACTAATTGATGGGATTAATAAATATCATGGACCTATATTTCAATTACTGCTAGTTGTCATTGAAAAGAGTTTACAATTGACGGATACCAGAGAAATTTATTTTATGAGACATCTATTTACGTTTCTGATGTTCTTTTTATCGGCGGTCTTCTTTTATCTTATTTGCAAAGATAGATTTAAAGATTGGAAAAGGGCGTCGATCGGATCTATATTTTTGATATTAAGTCCTAGAATTTTTGCTGACGCTTTTTATAATCAAAATGATATTCCTTTTCTCTCAGTGTTTATAATCAGTATATATACATTAATAAAGTTTCATGAAAAGAAAACATATTCCATGGCAATAATTCATGCACTGACTTGTGCTCTTTTGATTGATATTCGAATTATAGGTATTATAGTTCCTGCAATAAGTATTTTTCTGATATGTATTGAATATATGTTGAATTTATTTTATGATTGTAGGTTCAAAGTCAACTTAAGAAGTATGGCTATATTTACTATTTCTGTTATGATCTTCATAATATTATTTTGGCCTATATTATGGGAAGGACCTTTATACCATTTCACTGAGGCTCTAAAACAGATGAGCAAATATCCTTGGCAAAATGATGTCCTATATTTAGGAAATCTTGTAAATGCTATGGATCTACCATGGCATTATATTCCAATATGGGTAGCTATTACAACACCTATTCTCTATTTACTTTTTTTCATAATAGGAATAGTGGTTTTACTAAAATCATTTTTGAAAAATCCTTTGAATTTTTATTCAAGACAAAAAGAAGATATAGTTTTCTTACTGTGGCTATTTATTCCTTTAGTTTTTGTGATAGTCAGACACTCTGTACTTTATGATGCATGGAGACACATGTTTTTCATATATCCAGCCTTATTACTGATTTCAGTATGCGGACTGACCAGCATTCTTAATATAATCAATAACAAGCTACGAGGAAAAATATTAAAAATGACAAGATTAGGACTTATTTTAATCATATTGTTTTCCCTGAGCAATACAGTATTTACGATGATAAGATATCACCCCTATCAAAATGTATATTTTAATTCATTAGCAGGAGACAATATGAATGAAATAAAAAATAAATTTGAAGTGGATTACTGGGGATTGTCGTATAGAAAAGGGCTGGAATACATCTTGGATAAAGATAGAAGAGCGCTGATAACACTAAATGTTGCCAACTATCCTGGAGAATTAAGTCAATTAATTTTAACTTCTGATCAAAGAGGTAGAATAAGGTATACCAATAAAATAGACGATGCAGATTATTTTTTAAGTAATTATCACGGACATCCTGAAGAATATCGGTATAAAAATGAATTTTTTTCTGTTAGGGTTGATAACGCTAAAATTCTAGTAGTATATAAGTTAAGATAGTACTATATGATGATTATAAAAATACGGTTGAAGAGTATGGTAACGAATACGAAAACTGTACATAATATAGTGAAGGCGCAGTTCTGCATTGTTAAACCAGAATTGTACCGTATGTATGCTCACAATCCGAACCTGCCCATTTAAATAAGAGTATCCAAAGTATGACGAGATATAAAGTAAAAGTGACAATAGATGAAAATAATCCTTTTTGGATAGTTGTAGATAATGGCATACTTATAAGGAACCCTACCCAAGAAGATTTAAAAGACTCAAAATTTATATCTTATAGTGATGACAATATATGTCCAATATGTAGAGAAGAAAATAACATAACAGATAAGAGTATATTATATCCAAGAAATGCTAACCGTGACACAGATAAAAATGGAAAAAAGACAGATGAATGGGTGTGTAAAAGACACAGTTTGATGCATTATCATAGATATGACCCTGATAGCTATAGTAACATAAGAAAATCGATGAGTGCCTGCAGAATGATGAATTCTAAATACCACAACAAAATAATCGGAGATAGATGTGAAGAATTGACTAAGAAATGGACAGGAGCCAAAAGATTAAGTGTAGAGCACGATAAATATAGCCAGTTACCTATCGATCATGGTCCTATTACCAAACATATACATGTAATGATAGGAGATAAATTAGTAGACCTATACGGGAAGGTGCCACAGACAAAGGGTCATTCCTATAATCCTAAATACGATAGATGGGCTATTGATACAAGAAAGGAACGTAACAAGGAATTTGACATTTTAATTTTCTATTGCATAAGCGAAGATGGGAAAACCGTAGAAAGAATATATATCTTTCCTAAAGAAGAAATGACAAAGAACGGCATTACCATATCTAAGAATCCCTCGAGAGGAATCCAATGGTATGAAAAATGTAGAGTAACAGATGAATGTGAGCTAAATAAAGTCGATGAAATGTGGAAAAAATCATTGTAGGGACATAGTAAAGGCGCAACTCTGTATTGGATACGATCATAGGGTTAGAAAAACGATAACATAATTACGGGGACTGAGGAAAAATGCCGTATATAAAAAACTATTCAAAAACCATATTACCAGCGATATTCATAATAGCGATAGTCATTAGAGTATATAACGATCCGACAATTCCTTTCCATTATGATCCGGGAAAAAATATAGTTTATGAAAGAGCGATCTTAGATTCATTTCCATTATTTCCGCAATATAACTCATATTTCAATTTAGGAGAGTATTATGAATACCAGGTCCTATTTCCGTATATAGTAGCATTACTATATAAGACAACAGGAATTTCTTTAGTGAGCCTAACATCAGGAACAGCGATTATTATTGGTTCCCTAACGGTGATAACGGTATATTTATTATCTATAGAGATATTTAATAATGAAATAGCCGCTCTGATATCTGCAGGATTAATAGCTCTGAGTAAGATACAATTATTTTCCTATATGAATTATTATCCGCAGATAACGGCATTAATGTTCATTCCTCTGGCATTTATATTCATTATAAGATATATAAGAACGTTAGATAAGAAATATTTGATATATGTATCAATATTATCAACCCTGATCATATTGTCGAGCTATTTGGCTGGAATGGTTTATATATCAATACTAACGTTGTCATTGATAATATATTCGATAATGAAAAAAGAACTAAAACCTATATATGCTATAATTTCAGTTATAGTCGGAACAATAACATTATTAACATTTTATATATTACCGATAATAAGTAGACACGGTATAAAATCATTCACAGACGGCATTCTAAGTGCGATATTTATACAAAAAGATATTCCGTTCACAAATCCAGATATGCTTCAGAGCGATATGGCGATATTAAAAATATTTACGTTTTTAGTAATCGTTATTTTGATATTATGTACATCTCTGATAATATATCTATTTAAAGAAAATCCAAAAATAAATTTCAATAAAATAAAATATGAACATATCCTGTTATTTGCATGGATGTTGATCCCGATAATATTAATAGAGTCATACAAGTTTAGACCTATATTATGGATAGATAGATATGTAGAATTTCTTGATATTTCTGCAACCATTTTAGTAGGTTATTCAATATATTTCATTCTAAATAGGATAAAAGACAGCAAGTATTTGAATTCCAATTATAAATATATATTGATATTAATTTTGATATTAGTATTTATATATCCAACTTATGAAGTAATTAGACATGGATATAGGTTTGGATTTTGGAATACTCAAAACGATTTGGCGACATTAAATTGGGTAGAAAATAATATCCCTTCTGACAGTTTATTTGTAACATCTCCTGGAATTACAAGTTTCTGGGTGTCAGCATTAGGCGGTGTACATGTATTAGGAGGAGAATCTTCACAGATGTTAGGAGATAAGTTTGATGGTAATAGTTATAGCTATGATATATTAAACTCTCCAAATATAGATGAAAAATTAAAACTGATAAGAAAATTTGGAGTACAGTACATATATTTAACTATCAGGCCTGGAATGCCTTTATTATCTAGAGACAATTATAACATCGAAGGATTAAAAGCGTTTGGCAACGAAAAATATTTTGAACTTATATATAAAAAACAAGATCGTATATCTACTGTATATATTCTTAAGATTAAAGAAAATTTGACTCCGAAATATAATATTCCTAATATAGATAAAAATATGACAATTTTAGGTTATATTATAAGTATAATGGCCTTAATTATTATGATAGTGGTAATTTATGGGAAAAATGAGAGATAATATTGATAGATATAATATCTTGATAATTTTAATTGCGCTGTCATTTTTGATGAGGTTGTCATTTAGGTCTAATTATCTAGATGACTGGGATTCAGTACAGTTTGCGCTTGCAATTAAAGACTACTCGATAGTTCTGCATCAGCCTCACCCGCCTGGTTATCCTATTTACGTATTTATCGGTAGAATAATGAATATATTTATTAACGACCCAACAAAATCTCTTATAATGGTTAGTGTGATGTTTGGAAGTTTATCATTGGTACCAACCTATCTGATAACAGAAAAATTTTTTAATAAAGAAACGGCTATATTGTCATCAATAATATTATTACTGACTCCTGCACATCTATTGTTCAGTGAAGTAGCCATGACAGATATAGTAAGTTTGTTCTTTGTGACTACAACTATATATCTATTATGCCTAGGAATAGAAAAAACAAAATATTTATATATTGGTTCATTTGTCTTAGGTATAACTTCTGGGATAAGATTAACAGATATAATTTTAATATCTATATTATCGATAGTATTAATATATAGATTGAAAGAAAAAAAATTAAGATTAAAAGAATTAATTTTTACGATAATGTCTGTTATTATAGGTATGTCAATATGGTTAATACCAATTATCATAGATACAGGATTTGATAATCTCATAAGAGCAGAGATATCTCAGTTCGATTATAATAAAAATACGAGTACGATAAATCAAGGAATATCTATAACCTTTGACAAAATAATAGGTTTGTATGTTACTGGATGGTCGGTTGTATTCTATATTTTCATTCTGATAACACTAATATTTACTGTTTCAGAAGTTTTAAAAAGAGATATAAATATAGATAGAAGAATAATAATTATAATTATTTGGCTCTTGACGTATTTTATATATTCTACATTTTATAATGACCTATACATATCTAGATATCTATTACCACAATTCGCTCCATTGTCAATAATATTTTCACATTCAATGATAAAAATTCTAGATTTGGTTAAAAGACCAATAAAATTACCAATAGCGATAATATTCTCGATACTTATAATTATAATGGGAAGCCAAGCGATAACAGGAGCATATACCATATCGACCACAAAACCGGCACCTGTACAGGCAGCAGAGATGATAAAAAATAATTATGATCCTGACAATACTGTAATAATAGCAAAAGATTCCCATAGACATTTTCAATATTATCTTCCAAATTTTACATTTTTAAGATTTGAAGATACTCAAGATAAAATTGGAGATTATGCCAATAAGACTATAATTTCTGAAGGGTCTCCTGTCGCATTTGTTCCATCAAGAATATGTGCGTATAAGAGAGAAAAAATATATCCAAAACATCAATATGTATTACTATATGAAAATAGAGATCTTCAGAAACAATTTATTATGTTAGAAAGAGATGGATGGGTAGGGTTTGGAACTAACGGCAATATAATTTTAAGAAGAATGGAAAATGATGCAGTTTTGAGATTATATTCAGACGATAATAAAGATTACAATATAAGTTTCAGCGTAATAAGCATGAATAGCCCTAGAACATTGGAAATATACAATGGCGATATAAAGATTGACCATAAAAGTGTTAGCACAAATTTTGAAGATATAGTCTTATCGACGAATTTGAAAAAAGGTATCAATACTATACGTTTCCATGTTACAGAAGGATGTGAAAGAATAGATGACAAATGTATGAGTATAGCACTTGCAGCTAAGGTATTGACTAGATAATTAATGTGAAGCTAATAAATAAAAACTAGATGAGGAGATATAAATATAAAATTTTATATATCGATATAATTTTAATGAAGCTTTATCAAAGTTAAAGAGCTAATAAGACATGATAAATAATGTAGAATGCATAAATAATAAAGAAAGTGATACGATGAACATATCTATCATAATTCCTTGTATGAACGAAGAAAAAACAATTGGTATATGTGTGCAGAAGGCATTATCAGTTTTAAAACGTGAAAATATAG
>Ga0209594_1001658_pt1 | contig 10878 bp, 9 predicted proteins | sample AshMeaCrysSpring_FD_184126 | JGI IMG/M metagenome (GOLD analysis project Ga0209594, IMG submission 184126) | Groundwater microbial communities from Big Spring, Nevada to study Microbial Dark Matter (Phase II) - Ash Meadows Crystal Spring... | ecosystem: Environmental > Aquatic > Deep subsurface >...
CAACCTCTACGTGGCGAGCGGGATCTCGCGCCTCGGACTCACCGAGATGACGATCGCGGTGACGCCCTGGCTGCTGACGATGCTTACCTTCCTCATGATCGTCACCTACTGGCCTCCGCTGTCGCTGTGGCTGCCGCGGGCCTTGGGGATGATCCCCTGACCATGAGCCAGGACAGGCGCTACGTCGGCATCGACCAGGACCCGAAGGGCGCCATGACGCCGACGGGCAACATCATCCGCGATGCCTGGGTGTTCGGCCTCATCCCGGAGACGGAGACCTGCGCCGGCTGGACCATGGCGCAGGTCGAGATTCTCTACGACAGGGTGACCGCGGCCTGGGCGCCCTACGGCCATCTCGCCTCCCGGCTCCCGCCCGAGCTGCGGGAGCGCCATGCCCGTATCTACGAGGCCGCGATCCACCGGGCGCGCGGCGCGGGCTGGGATCCGGAGAGCGCCGTCGCCAACGAGGAGTGAGTCGGCGGCGTGGCGGCCTACAACGTCACGGAGGTCTTCTTCCGTCCGCCGGAGGTCGCACGTCTTTCGAGCGCCCTGCCGGCAGAGCTCCATTGCGCCATGCAGCGGCTGCTCGCCCGCAGCCGGACCGGCTGCGTGTTCGTCCCCATCCGCAGCATGCAGTACATCGGCGTGGTCGATCGGACCGAGATCGTGTTCGTCGACAGCCAGGCGTACGCGTTCCAGGGCGAGCAGGGCGGACGGCTGATCGTCATCGCCTGGCAGCCGTGCCCGGTGCCGGGACGCGCGTCGCTCGCCGAGCCCGTCCCCTGCGAGGTGGTGTTCTACGCGCCGGGTTTCGCGGACGTGCAGCGCCGCCTGGTCGGTGAGCTCAAGCGGGCCCTACAGGACCTCGAGCAGCGCACCCGCGACGCCGAACTGCCGGCGCAGGGCGCGCGGATACTGCCGTTCGTGCGACCGAGGGCCGGGCCTACCCGGTGATCGCCGCGAACACGGCGGGCAGGCGCTCCGGCAGCCGCTCGACGTGGTCGATGATCGAGTAGCGGTTCTCGCCGAAGATGCGCGCCACATAACGGTCGGCGGTCGGATCCAGCGTCAGGCAGTAGGTGTGGATGCCGCGCATGGCGAGGTCCTCCACCGCCTTCTTGGCGTCGTGCCGCAGGTACTGCGGGTCGCGCTCGTCGATGTCCGCCGGCTCGCCGTCGGTGATCAGCAGCACCAGCTTGCGCTGCGAGGGCTGCTGCGCCAGGTGCCAGCCGGCGTGCCGCAGGGCCGCGCCCATGCGGGTCGACAGTCCGCCCTTCATGCCGGCGAGCCGTGACTTCGGACCGTCGTCGTAGCCCTGCTGGAAGTCCTTGAAACGGAAGTACTGCACGTCGTGCCGGCCGTCGGAGGCGAAGCCGTGGATGGCGAAGGGGTCGCCGATCGCGTCGATGGCCCAGGCGAGCAGGCCGGTCGACTCGCGGGTGAGCTCCAGCACCGTCGGGCTGGTCTCGTCGTCCTTGTGCACCCGCTCGTTGGTCGACTCCGACAGGTCGAGGAGGATGAGCACGGCGAGATCGCGCACGTGCCGGGTGATTCGGATGTTGATGCGCGGGTCCGGCATGATGCCGCGGCGGATATCGATGAAGGCGCGCACGGCGGCGTTGAGGTCGATCTCGTCGCCGTCCTCGTAGCCACGCTGGCGCACCACGCCCTGCGGCTGCAGCGCGTCGATCAGGTGCCGGATGCGCGAGGCGACCGGCTTGTTCTTCTCGCGGATGGCATCCATCGCCTTGGGGTCGCCGGCCGGCTGGCGGCGCTCGATCACCGTCGCCCAGTCGGGTCGGTGAAGCTGCACCTGGTAGTCCCACTCCTCGTAGAGGTAGGGGTCGGACACCGGCTCCTTGCCCCACATCGCGTTGTAGCTGACGCCTTCGTCCTCGTAGGGGAAGAACTCGGTCGCGCAGATCCAGACTTCCTGCGCGTCGTCCCCCGCCAGCTCGCAGTCCACCTCGTTGGCCATCTCGATGGCGCTCACGTACTTGCGGACCTGCTGCTGGGTCGCCGGGATGTAGTCGACGCCGCGGCTCGCGAACGCGACCTCGTCGAAGTCCCAGACGAAGCGGTTGTCGTCGCGGTAGGGGATCGGGAATTCCTCGAGCACGCGCAGGTTGGGGACGGCGATCCGCTGCACCAGGTGGTTGTAGAGCGTCACCCCGGCGTCCCAGCTGATCTGGTTGTCGTGCGGCCGCGCCGCCAGCTCGCCGCGGAACGCGGCCGCCAGCGCGTTGATCGTCGCGTCGTCGTCCAGGTAGTCCGCGTCGAGCAGGGCGTGCGCCATGCGCAGCATGAGTTCGACCATCGGGTGCAGCTCGACGTAGCTGTCCTGCGGCGTCATGGGGGCGTCGAAGAACCGCAGCCACAGCTTGCGCAGACCGGGGAACTGCTGGGCGGCGAGATGCTCGACGCGCGCGTCCTCAAACAGCCCGATCAGCTTCATGTGCACCGGCGTGAGCTGTTCGGCGCTGATCGACTTCGTCGTGTAGGCGAGGTGGGCGGCGCAGTGAGCGACCGTCGCCCGGTACATGTCGAGGCCCGGGATGCCGTGGTAGTCGTCGAAGGCGTCCGGCACGTGGATGAAGTGATCCGCGATGAAGGGGCGCAGGCCCTTGCGGGTCTCGTAGTCACCTGCCGTCGGGCGCATGAAGAAGGCGCGGCCCCAGAGGGCGCGCAGGTAGAAGTTCAGCTTGCGCTGGTTGTCGACGAACAGCGTGCCGCGCCGCTCCTTCTGGAACACCGCCTTGGACGAGTCGGTCTGGAGGCCGAAGTACGCCATCTGGCCGTCGAGGTCGCGCGCGTGCGCCTGCGTGCCCCACAGCGCCCAGCGCCGCAGGCCGCCGAGAGTGAGCTTGGAGAGCAGTTCGTCGAGCACCTCCATCATCGGCCGCAGGCCGCGCGGCGCCTTGCCGGCGAGCTGGTGGATGAGGCCCATGAACTGCCGCAGCAGGTCGGCATCGCCGAGCCGGCGCGCCGCGAGCGGCAGGTTCGCGATCAGCATCGCGATCACGGTGCCGGAAGTGTGCGACGCGAGCTTCATGAGCCCGGCGATGACGTCCGGTATCACGTCTTCGCCAACCTCCTTGACCACCCTCGGCATCTCCTGCACGTAGCTGAAGACGAGGTCCTGGCCGCGCCCCATCGCGCACAGCGCCTTCATGCCCTGCAGGTAGTTGTCCAGGCCGCGCGGCGACATGAGCCGCGCGGCCTCGTGGTAGGACGACTCGAGCGCCTCGCGATGCGGGTGCTCGCTCGGGTCGAGACAGGAAAGGTATTCGCTGAAGTCGATGGACATGAAGGTGCGTCTCGAGCCTGGGTAGGGCGGGCCGTGCCCGCCACGATGGCGTCAGAAGAACGTATTCACCGCCGCATCCAGCGTGTCGCGCATGTCCGGGTCGTCGGTGAGCGGCCGGACCAACGCCATCTGACAGGCGGCCTGGGGGCCGATGCCCTTGCCGATCAGCTGCGCGGCGTAGACCAGCAGTCGCGTCGACATGCCTTCGTCCAGGCCGTGGCCCTTGAGATTGCGGCTGCGCTGCGCGACCTGCACCAGCTTCTCGGCGGTCGCCCGGTCGACGCTACCCTCGTGGGCCACGATCTCGGTCTCGATCTCCGCGGCCGGGTAGTCGAAGTCGAGCGCGCCGAAGCGCTGCTTGGTCGACTGCTTGAGGTCCTTCATCAGGCTCTGGTAGCCGGGGTTGTAGGAGATGACGATGTGAAAGTCGGGGTGCGCCTGCACGAGCTCGCCCTTCTTCTCGAGCGGCAGCACGCGGCGGTGGTCGGTCAGCGGGTGGATCACCACCGTCGTGTCCTGGCGCGCCTCGACCACCTCGTCGAGGTAGCAGATGGCGCCGATGCGCGCGGCGACGGTCAGCGGGCCGTCCTGCCACTTGGTGCCGTTCACGTCGAGCAGGAAGCGGCCGACGAGGTCGGAGGCCGTCATGTCCTCGTTGCAGGCGACGGTGATGAGGGGTTTGCCGAGCTTCCATGCCATGTACTCGACGAAGCGTGATTTGCCGCAGCCGGTCGGGCCCTTGAGCATCACCGGCATGCGGGCGCCGTAGGCCGCCTCGAAGAGCTCGACTTCGTGGGCCACCGGCCGGTAGTAGGGCTGGCTGGCGATGACGTATTGGTCGCGATCGATCGTGGTCATGGCGCTGGCTCTCGTATGATCTGGCGGTAGATCGGGGGTAGGCCGGGCTTCAGCCCGGCAACATCACAGTCGCTTCTTGCCGGCCTGAAGGCCGACAATAAAATCAAAGGCCCCTGCCCCTCGTGAAAGGAGCAGGGGCCGCTCGGATGCCGTCAGCGACGGCGAACGTCAGACGGGCTTGCCGCGGAACACCACCATCTCGGCGCCCTTGGACTGCGCGTAGTTGTCGAAGCCGACGAGACGCACGTGGTTGTGCGGATGCGCCTTGTGGCAGGCCTCGGCCTCCGCCAGGATCTTGTTGACGTCGGTCTCACCGAACATCGGCAGCTTCCACATGTACCAGTAGTGGTCGAAGGCGTTCTCCGGCTCGGTGTGCTCGATGGCCGGGTTCCAGCCCTTCTTGACGATGTACTCGACCTGCTTGCGAATCCGGTCCGCATCCATCGCGGGCAGGTAGGAGAAGGTCTCGAACTTGCGGCTGTGGACGTCGCTCAGCGACGACTTGTAGTCCTGCATTTCGCTCATGGTCTGTTCCTCTGTAGGCGTTCGGGTTCGTCTGATGGTAGGAGCGGCCTCTGCTTGCGAGGGTCACTGCCTCATCGCGGCCTCGAGGCCGCTCCTACGTGATTCGCTGCGCGGATTACTTGTGCGCCACGTCCAGCTTGTCCACCGTGTCGAACTCGAACTTGATCTCCTTCCAGGTCTCCATCGCGACCTTGAGCTCTGGGCTGCTCTGGGCGGCCTTGGTGAGGACCTCCTTGCCCTCCTTCTCGATCGCAATGCCCTGGTTGCGGGCCTCGACGCAGGCCTCGAGGGCCACGCGGTTGGCCGCGGCGCCGGCCGCGTTGCCCCACGGATGGCCGAGGGTGCCGCCGCCGAACTGCAGGACCGCGTCGTCGCCGAAGATGGTGACCAGCGCCGGCATGTGCCACACGTGGATGCCGCCGGAGGCCACCGCGAAGGCGCCGGGCATGGAGCCCCAGTCCTGGTCGAAGAAGATGCCCATCGAGCGGTCTTCCTTGACGTACTTGTCGCGCAGCAGGTTGATCCAGCCGATGGTCGAGGCGCGGTCGCCCTCGAGCTTGCCGACGACGGTGCCGGTGTGCAGGTGGTCGCCGCCCGACAGGCGCAGGATCTTGGTCAGCACGCGGAAGTGGATGCCGTGCCGCGGGTTGCGGTCGAGCACCGCGTGCATGGCGCGGTGGATGTGCAGCAGCACGCCGTTGTCGCGGCACCAGTTGGCCAGGCCCGTGTTGGCGCAGAAGCCGCCGGTGATGTAGTCGTGCATGATGATCGGGGCGCCGATCTCCTTCGCGTACTCCGCACGCTTGTACATCTCTTCCGGCGTGGGCGCGGTCACGTTCAGGTAGTGGCCCTTGCGCTCGCCGGTCTCCTGCTCCGCCTTCTGGATCGCCTCCATGACGAAGTCGAAGCGCTGACGCCAGCGCATGAACGGCTGGCTGTTGACGTTCTCGTCGTCCTTGGTGAAGTCCAGGCCGCCGCGCAGGCACTCGTATACGGCGCGGCCGTAGTTCTTCGCCGACAGGCCGAGCTTGGGCTTGATGGTGCAGCCCAGCATCGGACGGCCGTACTTGTTCATCATGTCGCGCTCGACCTGGATGCCGTGCGGCGGGCCGCCGCAGGTCTTCACGTAGGCGATCGGGAAGCGCACGTCCTCGAGGCGCAGCGCGCGCACGGCCTTGAAGCCGAACACGTTGCCGACCAGCGAGGTGAACACGTTCACGACCGAGCCTTCCTCGAACAGGTCGATCGGATAGGCGATGAAGGCGTAGAAGGCCTCGTCGTCGCCGGGCACGTCCTCGATGGCATAGGCACGGCCCTTGTAGTAGTCGAGGTCGGTCAGCAGGTCGGTCCACACGGTGGTCCAGGTGCCCGTCGACGATTCGGCGGCCACCGCAGCCGCGGCCTCTTCACGGGGCACGCCCGCCTGCGGGGTGATCTTGAAGACGGCGAGCAGGTCGGTGTCGGCCGGGGTGTAGTCCGGCATCCAGTAGGTCTCGCGGTACTCTTTGACGCCCGCGCTGTAGCTCTTGACTGCCATAGCCTTGCGATCCTCCGGTCGGTAGTTGAGGGGTGGCCGCCTCGAGTGATTTGGCCGGGGGCTTGCGCGGAGAAAACCGTGCGGGCCCTGTGGAAGCCGCAGTATAGGCAGGCTGTTTATAATGAGAACTCAATTATTTTGATCCAAAGCATAAGGAATGGCTTATGGGTCATTTCAAGCACAGGGCCGCCCCATGCACCTCACCCTGCGCCAGCTCGCGGTCTTCGAATCCGTCGCGCGCCACCTGAGCTACACCAAGGCCGCGGAGGAGATGTACCTCTCGCAGCCAGCGGTCTCGATGCAGATCCGCCAGCTCGAGGATGTCGTCGGCCTGCCGCTGTTCGAGCGCCTCGGCAAGAAGATCCACCTCACCGAGGCAGGCCGCGAGCTCTACCACTCTGCTCAGCTCATCGGCCGCCAGCTCAAGGAGGCCGAGGAGGTCCTGAGCGCCCTGAAGGGGCTCAACAAGGGCCGGCTCGCCGTGTCGGTCGCGAGCACCGCCAACTATTTCGCCACGCGCCTGCTGGCGGCTTTCAAGCAGCAATACGAAGGGGTCGCGGTCAGCCTCGACGTCACCAACCGGCGGACCCTGCTGCGCCAGCTCGAGCACAACGAGGTGGACCTGGTGATCATGGGCCGCCCGCCGGAGGACGCCGACCTGGTCGCCGAGCCCTTCATGGACAACCCGCTGGTCGTCATCGCCCGCGCCGGGCACCCGCTCGCCGACCAGCGCGCGATCCCGATGTCGCGTCTCGCCGACGAGCTCTTCGTCGTGCGCGAGCGCGGCTCGGGCACGCGCATCGCGATGGAGAAGTCCTTTGCGGAGCAGGGGCGCAGCCTGCGCAGCGGGATGGAGATGAGCTCCAACGAGGCGATCAAGCAGGCGGTGGAGGCGGGGCTCGGGCTCGGCATCGTCTCGCTGCACACCCTCGAGCTCGAGCTCGCGACCGGTCGCATCGTGCTGCTCGACGTCGAAGGCTTTCCGATCCTGCGCCAGTGGCACGTCGTGCACCGGCGCGAGAAACGTCTGTCGCCCGTCGCACAGGCCTTCAAGGACTTCGTCTTCGCCGAGGCGCCGCGCTTCGTGCGCCTGCCGCAGGGAGTACCGGCCTGAGCCCAGGCCGCCGTCCGACGCTCAGCGGCCGGGTGCCGTGGCGGCGAGCCACCCCTCGGTCGCGGCACGCACGACGTCGAGGACCGCGTTCGGGAAGAGCCCTGCCAGCAGCACGAGGCCTGCCAGCGAGCCGGCGAGGGCGAGCTCACGCGGCACGAGGTCGACTGCCGCGGCGACCACGGGGCTGGTCACCTGGCCGAAAAACGCGCGGCGGTAGAGCCCGAGGAAGTAGGCGGCGGTCAGCACGGCGCCGAACAGGGCGGCGAGACCGGCGCCCAGGTGCACCTGCAGCGTGCCAATGAGGATGAGGTGCTCGGCTGGGAAGCCCGAGGTCAGCGGCACGCCCATGCCGGCGAGACCGAGCAGCAGATAGAAGGCGGCCAGCAGCGGCATCGACTGCGCGGCGCCGCCGAGGCTCACGGCCTCGCTGGAGCCGATCCGGTGGTGCAGCATGGCGGTCAGCAGGAACAGGCCGCCCGAGACCACGGTGAAGTTGAGCAGCAGGAGGACCGCTCCCTGCACGCCCTGCGGATTGAAGGAGGAAAGTCCCAGCAGGACTAGCCCGACGTGGCTCACGCTCGCGTAGGCGAGCATGCGCCGCAGGTTGGTCTGGGCCAGTGCGGCGAGCGCACCGTACAGGATGCCGGTCACGCCGAGTCCCGCAAGCAGCCAGTGCAGCTCGTGCGCCGCCTGGGGCGCCAGCGGCACGGCGAAGCGCAGCACGCCGTAGCCCCCGAGCTTCAGGCCGGTCAGCAGCGCCGTCACCGCGGCGGGTCCCTCCATCGCCACGACCGGCAGCCAGGTGTGAAAGGGGAAGACCGGGAGCTTCACCGCGAACCCGAGCAGCAGCAGCGCGAAGACGGCGTACTGGAGCTCGACGGGGGAGGGGGTGCCGAGCAGGGTGAAATAGTCGAAGGCGAGGCCGCCGGGCGGCGCAATGCCTGACACTTTCGCGTGGGTGAAGGCGAGCAGCAGGAAGCCGAACAGCAGCGGCACGCCGCCGACCAGCATCACCATCGTGTACTTCACCGCGGCGTAGCGGCGGTTCGGGCCGATGCCCCACAGGCTCACCAGGAAGTAGAGCGGGATGAGCGTGAGCTCCCAGAACAGGAAGAAAAGCAGGGTGTCGAGTGCGACGAAGATGCCGAGCGTCGCGCTCGCGAGCAGCAGCGTGAGCGCGTAGTAGAGGCGCGGCATGGTGCGTACGCTGGTCCAGGAGGCGATGATCGCGCCGGCGAACAGCACTGCCGTCAGGGGCAGGAAGAGTACCGAGATGCCATCCACCCCGACGAGGTAGTGGACGTTCAGCGTCGGAATCCAGGTGGCGCGCTCGACGAACTGGAAGCCGGGATTGCCGGCGTCGAAGCGGAGGGTCACGGCAAGCGCGAGCAGCAGGTCGGCGGCCATCACGGCGAGCGCGATGCCCCGCGCCTGACGCTGGGTGCGGCCCAGCCACACGAGCCCGGCGCCGAGGAGCGGCGCGAGGATCACCAGGCTGAGCAGCGGGAGGGTGTCGGGCGCGGTCAGCATGTCGGCGGCTCAGGGAGGCGGAAACAGGGCGGCCAGCGGCTCGAGCGCTCCCGCGGTGAGCGTGAGCCAGGGCTCCGACCAGAAGCCGATCCCCAGCAGGATCGCGATGACCAGGCCTGCCAGGAGGCGCTCGACGCCGGTCGTCCGCTCGACGGGGGCGGAAGCGGTGCGGCCCGGGGCGGGCGCGAGGAAGGCGCGCTGGAAGGCGAGCAGGAGGAAGGCCGCAGCAGCCACGTTGCCGAGGGCGGCGGCCACGGTGACGAGTCCGCCGAAGCGCTCGATCGCGGCCTCGAGCATGAGGTGCGCGGCATCGAAGCCGGGGGTTCCGGGCATGCCCACGATTGACAGCGCCGCCACGAGGAACGCCGCGCCGATCGAGGGGATGCGGTCCCACAGTCCGCCGAGGCGCGACAGCACCATGGTGTGGGTCCGGCGCAGCACGAGGCCGGACATGAGGAACAGCCCCGCGATCGCGATGCCGAAGTCCAGCGACAGCATGACTGCGCTCTGGAAGGCGGTGTGGCTCAGGCTGAACAGGCCGATCACCAGCACGCTCGTGTGGCTCACCACCGCGTAGGCGAGGAGCCGGCGCAGATTGGTCTGCAACAGGGCGAGGATCGCGGCGTAGAAGATGCCGGCGACCGCGAAGCCCACCACGAACTTGTGCCAGAAGAGCACCGCCTCGGGCAACAGCGGGAACACGAAGCGCAGCAGGCCGTACACGCCGATCTTGAGCCCGAGCAGGAAAACCGGCGCCACCGCCACGGTGCCGTGCTCCGCCGTGATCGGCAGCCAGCCGTGGAGCGGGAAGAGCGGCACGCGCAGCGCGAGGCCGTAGAACAGCAGGAAGAACAGCAGCGAGCGCATGGCCTGCGGCTCGTCGACCCGCAGCAGGTCGGCGAGGCCGAAGCTCCAGCGGCCCGTCGCGTCGGCATGGTTCCAGCCGAGCAGCAGCGCGCCCGTCACGAGCAGCAGCAGGCCGATGCCCATGAACTGCTGGTAGCGGCGCATGGCGAGCTCGCGCTCGGGCGAGGTCGACCAGTGGCCGAGCAGGTAGGCGACCAGCATGAGCTCGATGCCCGACAGGACGACGAACCACAGCAGGTTCAGCGTCGCCAGCATGCCCATGACCGTCGCCTCGAGTGCGAAGACCGCGGCGAGGAAGCGGCCGTAGGGCGACTGCCGCAGCACCATGCCGTAGATCAGCACGAGCACGGTGATCACGGCAGTGAGCAGCATGAAGGCGATGCTGAGTCCGTCCACCGCGGCGGAGTAAACGAGCGTTCCGGCAGTGAGGGACTCGGCAAACTGCATCTGCCCCCGGCCGGGGTCGTAGTCGAGGTAGAGCGCCACCACCAGCCCGAGCTCCGCAAGACCGAGCACCAGACCCGCGGCAGCGAGCCCGCGTGTCCGCGGAACGAGCAGCACGAGGCCGGCGGCGAGCAGCGGCAGAAGCTGGACGGCGGCGAGCAGCGGCGTGCCGGCCGGCGGGCTCAGGGCGAATTCGGTCAGTCCCACGATGGTGCGCCCCTCAGAGAATCACCACGAAGGTGGCCATGATCATGAGCATCAGGTAGCGCGGTTGGGCCAGCAGCTCGTCGATCCGCAGCAGTACGCGCGCCGCCGAGAGCAGGCGCTCGCGCACCCCGCCGCCGCCCGCCTGCAGCACGAGCCGCTCCTCGAGCCATGCCAGCGCGTCGGCCAGCCACGCGACCAGCCGCCCGGCGACGCCGCGTCCACGCATCGCCATTGCGCCGGCGGCGCCGGTGCGCCGCTGTGACTCGAACTGCGCGAGCGAGGTGATGCCGCCGTCCTGGCCTGGCCGGCCGGCGAGCCGCTCGACGATCTGCTCGTCGAAGCGCGAGACGTCACGGGCGATCCCCTGCGTGGGTTGCACCAGCAGGACGTCGGTCAGGGGATCGAGCCAGAAGCGCTGCAGGCTCGCGGTATACAGCCGTCGCGAGCGCGCCAGCCATGCGGGCGCGGGCCGCGTCGGCGCAGTGACGC
>Ga0209594_1001665_pt1 | contig 10845 bp, 6 predicted proteins | sample AshMeaCrysSpring_FD_184126 | JGI IMG/M metagenome (GOLD analysis project Ga0209594, IMG submission 184126) | Groundwater microbial communities from Big Spring, Nevada to study Microbial Dark Matter (Phase II) - Ash Meadows Crystal Spring... | ecosystem: Environmental > Aquatic > Deep subsurface >...
GCGGCGCGGGGCATCCGCGCCGGACGCCGTAGAATCGCGCCGTGAATACAGGAGGAGGCCAGCCATGAACGTGACCATCGTCCACGTCCGGGTCAAGCCGGAGCACATCGTCGAGTTCGTCGAGGCGACCCGCCTCAACCACGAGGCCTCGGTGCAGGAGCCGGGCAACCGCCGCTTCGACGTGCTGCAGTCGGCCGACGAGCCGACTCACTTCATTCTCTACGAGGCCTACGCCAGCGAGGCCGACGCGCTCGCGCACAAGCAGACCGCGCACTACCTGCGCTGGCGCGAGTGCGTGGCGGGCTGGATGGCGGAGCCGCGGGTCGGCGTGCCCTTCGTCGGCCTGCTGCCGCCGGCCTGACGCCGTGCAGCCCTTCTCCATCGCCCGCCTGCCCCGCATCGAGTTCGGGCGCGGCGCCATCGCCAGGGTGCCGGATCTCGTTGCCGGCTATGGTCGCCGCGCGCTGCTCGTCACCGGCGCGCGCTCCTTGCAGGCGACGCCGCAGTGGGCCTCGCTGTGCGAGGGGCTGCGCGCGCGGGGAGTCGGCCTCGAGCACTGCGCGGTCGCCGGCGAGCCCTCGCCGCAGCTCGTCGACGACACGGTGGCACGGCTTGCTGCCGCCCGGATCGACGTCGTCGTCGCGATCGGCGGCGGCAGCGCGCTCGATGCGGGCAAGGCGATCGCCGGGCTGCTGCGCGTCGGCCGCTCGGTGCTCGACTACCTCGAGGGGGTGGGGCCCGAGCGGCCTTACGAGGGACCGGCGGTGCCGTTCATTGCCTGTCCGACCACGGCAGGCACCGGCAGCGAGGCGACCAAGAACGCCGTGCTGAGCACCCACGGTGCGGGCGCCTACAAGAAATCCTTCCGCGACGACCGGCTGGTGCCCGCGTGGGCGGTCGTCGATCCCGCGCTGCTCGCGCCGTCCCCGCCCGCGCTGATCGCGGCCAACGGCATGGACGCGCTCACCCAGCTGCTCGAGTCCTACGTGTCGCTCCGCGCGAACCCGCTCACCGACGCCCTCGCCGAGAGCGGGCTCGCGGCCGTGCGGGACGGCCTGCTCGACTGGTACCGGGGCGGGGCGCAGGCGCACGCGGCGCAGGACCGGATGGCCTACGCGGCCCTGCTTTCGGGCATCACGCTCGCGCAGACCGGGCTCGGCTCGGTGCACGGGCTCGCCGCGCCGCTCGGCGCCTTCTTTCCGGTGCCGCACGGGGTCGCCTGCGGGACGCTGGTGGCCGCCGCAACGGCGCTCAACCTCCGCGCACTGCGGGCTCGGCAGGCCGGGAGCCCGGCCCTCGCGAAGTACGGGCGGGCCGGCGAGATCCTCGCCGGCCGCCCCTTCGCGGACGCCGCCGACGCCGCCGACGGGCTGGCGGACCTGCTCGGCCGCTGGACCGACGCGATGGGGCTGTCGCGACTATCGGCCTTTGGCATGGGGGAGGGCGACCTTGCCACGGTCGTCGCCCACTGCCGCGGCAGCAGCATGAAGACCAACCCGCTGGTGCTCGCCGACGACGAGATCGCAGCGCTGCTGCGCGAGCGGCTCTGATCCCCCTCCGGCTCGGCCGTGCCTGAGCGCGCGGGCCAGGCCGGGCCCGGGGTCGAGGGCTGGCTGGCAAGCCGGGCGGCCATGCCGATGGGGGTGGCCGGCCCTCCACCCTTTGGCGGGGCGGGCGTTCCTGCGCGGGGTCAATCGCGGGTGAGTCCGGGCGTTGTGCAGCGCACAAATGCGGTGCAACAATACCGTCATGTCAGGGGTCCGCGCCCCAGCCAGGAACACCCTCGGGTGTGCCGGGCGGGGCGCGGCGCCGGGCGGGGGCGGGACCCCGGGGGCTTTCCGCGCCCCGCCGGGCCCGTCCCGTCGATCCAGTCGAGCGCGAGAGGTTGAGGCGTTGAGCGGACTCGAGTTCATGGGGGTGTCGGTCGCCTTCCTGACCCTGCTCGGGCTCGTCCTGGCGGTGGCCCTCGCGGTCGCCAACGCGTACCTGTTCGTCTACGAGGACCCGCGCATCGACGAGGTCGAGTCGATGCTGCCGGCGGCGAACTGCGGCGCCTGCGGCACGGCCGGCTGCCGGAACTTCGCGGAGAAGCTGGTGGCGGGAGAGGTCACTCCCGGCCAGTGCACGGTCAACCCCAAGGAGACCAACGTCGAGATCGCGAGCTTCCTCGGCGTCGCCCTCGGCAAGGTCGAGAAGCGCGTCGCCCGGCTTGCCTGTGCGGGCGGCACGCACGTCGCCCACATCCGCGCCTCCTACGAAGGCCTCTCCTCCTGCCGGGCCGCGGCGCTGGTCTCCGGCGGCGGCAAGGGCTGCCGGTGGGGCTGTCTCGGCTTCGGCGACTGCGGAGCGGTCTGCGAGTTCGGCGCGATCGCGATGAACCGCCACAGCCTGCCGGTGGTCGACGTCGACAAGTGCACTGCCTGTGGCGACTGCGTCGACGTCTGCCCGAAGGACCTCTTCTCGCTCGAGCCGATCAGCCGCCGCCTCTGGGTCGCCTGCAGGAACCACGAGCTCGGCGAGGCGGCGGAGGCCGAGTGCGAAGTGATGTGCACCGCCTGCGGGCGCTGCGCGATGGATTCGCCCGAAGGCCTGATCGAGATCCGCGACAATCTCGCCACCATCGACTACGCGAAGAACGCGCTGGCCTCCCCCGTCGCCATCGAGCGCTGCCCGACGGGCGCGATCGTCTGGTTCGACGCCCAGGGCAAGACCTTCAGCAAGGGACGCGACGCAAAGAGGATCATCCGCAAAGAGGCCCTCCCGATCGGCTGAGCCGCACGGAGAGGCGAGAGCAACCGAAGAACCCGACCAAGAGACGAGCCCATGTTCGGCAGCAAGAAAGAACAGCAGCAGGTGAAGTACCCCGGCGTGCGCATGGCGATGGACGGCAACACTGCCGTGATCATGTGCGAGCGCGAGGCGTCCGACGCCGCCGGCGCCTACCCGATCACGCCCTCGACGCAGATGGGCGAGTACTGGGCCGAGGAGACCGCCAAGGGCCACGTCAACGTGTCCGGCCGTCCGCTCGTTTTCGTCGAACCGGAGTCCGAGCACGCCGCCGCCGCGGTGACGGCGGGCATGTCGATGTCGGGCCTGCGGGCGACCAACTTCTCGTCGGCGCAGGGCGTGGCCTTCATGCACGAGTCGCTTTACGCGGCGGTCGGCAAGCGCCTGCCCTACGTGCTCAACATCGGCTGCCGGGCGATCACCAAGGCCTCGCTCAACGTCCACTGCGGGCACGACGACTACCACTGCATCGACGACACCGGCTTCTTCCAGGTCTTCGGCAAGAGCGCGCAGGAGGCGGCGGACCTCAACCTGATCGGCCGCAAGATTGCGGAGCTCTCGCTCACGCCGGCGGCGGTGGCGCAGGACGGCTTCCTCACCACGCACCTGATCGAGCCGCTGATGGTCCCCGAGCGCGAGCTCGTCGAGGAGTTCCTCGGCCGGCCGGACGACGTCATCGACTGCCCGACCCCCGCCCAGCGGCTGATTTACGGCGCGAAACGGCGGCGCGTGCCGGAGCTGTGGGACGTCGACAACCCGATGCTGTCGGGTTCGGTGCAGAACCAGGACGCCTACATGCAGGCGGTCGCGGCGCAGCGGCCGTACTTCTTCGAGCACATCGCCGAGATCACGGACCAGGTGATGGCGGAGTACGCGGGCCTCACGGGTCGCCGCTACGGCCGCATCGGAACCTACCGCATCGAGGATGCGGACTACGTGATCGCCGGCCAGGGCAGCATGATCGTCCAGGCCGAGGCGGTGGCCGACTACCTGCGCGAGACGCGCAAGCTCAAGGTCGGCGTGCTCAACGTGACGATGTACCGGCCCTTCCCCGGGGATCTCGTCGGCAGGGCGCTGAAGGGCAAGAAGGGCGTCGTGGTGCTCGAGCGCACCGACCAGCCGCTCGCCGAGGACCTGCCGCTGATGCGCGACCTGCGCGCGGCGCTGTCCAAGTGCCTGGAGAACGGGACGGCGAAGGGCGCGAAGCCCTACCCGAGGCACGAGAGTTACCGCCCCGAGGACATGCCGCAGCTCTACTCCGGCTGCTTCGGCCTCGGCTCGCGCGACCTGCAGCCCGAGGGGCTCATCGGCGCGGTCGAGAACATGCTGCCGGACGGCTCGCAGAAGCGCTTCTTCTACCTGTCCATCGCGTTCGTCCGCGAGCCCTCCGACCCCAAGGAGGAGATCCGGCTGCAGGAGCTCCTCGACGCCTATCCGCGGGTGCGCGACTTGGCCATCCAGGGCAGCGAGAACCCGAACCTGATGCCCAAGGGCGCGATCACGGCGCGCATGCACTCGGTGGGCGGCTGGGGCGCGATCACCACGGGCAAGAACCTGGCGATGACGCTCTACGACCTGCTGGGCTTCGACATCAAGGCGAATCCGAAGTACGGCTCGGAGAAAAAGGGCCAGCCCACGACCTACTACCTGTCGGCGGCGCCGGAGCCGATCCCGCTCAACTGCGAGTACACCTACGTCGACGTCGTGCTCTCGCCGGACCCGAACGTCTTCCACCACTCGAACCCGCTCGCGGGCCTCAAGAAGGGCGGGGTGTTCATCATCCAGTCGAACCTCGACAGCCCGGGCGCGGTCTGGGCGAGCTTCCCCGTCCAGGCGCAGCGCTTCATCGCCGACAACGACATTCACTGCTTCTATGTCGACGGCTTCACGATCGCGCGCCAAGAGGCGACCGACCCCGAGCTGCAGTTCCGCATGCAGGGCAACGCCTTCCAGGGCGCGTTCTTCGCCGCCTCGCCGCTCATGGAGCGCGCCGGTCTCGACGAGGAAGGCCTGTTCGCCGCCATCGAGGGGCAACTGCGCGACAAGTTCGGCAAGAAGGGCGAGCGCGTGGTCGCCGACAACCTGCGCGTGGTGCGCCGCGGCTTCGACGAGTGCGTGGAGATCACCGAGAAGACCGTGTCCGGCGCCGCCGCGGTCCGCCGCAAGGCCGCGCAGCTGCCGGTGATGCTCAAGCAGATGCCGGTCGCCGAAGGCAAGGTCGCCGACATCCACCGCTTCTGGGAGCAGACGGGCTCGTTCTACGCGACCGGTCGGGGCAGCGACAACCTCGCCGACCCCTTCCAGGCCCTGTCGATCATCCCGGCCTCGACCGGCGTTTTCCGCGACATGACGCAGATCCGCTTCGACTACCCGAAGTGGGTCGCCGAGAACTGCACGGCCTGCGGCAACTGCTACTCGGTCTGCCCCGACAGCGCGATCCCGGGGCTGGTCAACACCCTCGGCGAGGTGTTCGAGACCGCGATCCGCCGCATCGAGACCGCCGGCACGCCGACGCAGCACCTGCGGCGCGAGACGCGCGCCGTCGAGAAGAAGCTGCGCGCCTATGTCGAGGAGGAGGGCGAGGGGGCCAACGTCAACGCCCTGCTCGACCGGGCCGTGCTCGAGGTGCTCGCCGAGTCCACGCTGGAGCCGGAGCAGAAGGCGGGTCTCGAGCGCGAGCTCGGCCTGCTGATGGAGGCCATGGGCGGCTTCCGCTTCTCGATCACCAAGCCCTACTGGGTGAATCCCGAGAAGAAGCAGAAGGGCAGCGGCGGGCTGTTCTCGATCACCATCAACCCCTATGCCTGCAAGGGCTGCATGGAGTGCATCGAGGTCTGCGACGACCTCGCCCTGGTCAAGGACCCGCAGACCGACGAGGCGGTGGCAAAGCTGCGCGCGGACTGGGAGCTCTGGCTCGACCTGCCGACCACGAAGCGCGAGTTCATCCGCATCGACGACCTCGACGAGAAGGTCGGCGCGCTCGACACGCTGCTGCTCGACAAGGCGAGCTACCTGTCGATGGTCTCGGGTGACGGCGCCTGCATGGGCTGCGGCGAGAAGACGACGATCCACCTCTTCACCGGCGCCGTGACGGCGCTGATGCAGCCGCGGATCAGGAAGCACCTGGCGGAGATCGACGACCTGATCGCCCGGCTCGAGACGCACATCCGCCTCAAGCTCGCCGCGGCGATGGACCTGTCCAACCTCGGCGCCGTGAGCCAGGCCGTCGACACGCACAAGGACACCGACCTCACGCTTGCCGACCTGTCGGCGACGCTGGCCGGCGGGGCGGAGCCGGTGGACCAGAAGTGGCTGCGCTGGGTCACCCAGCTGCTGGAGAAGCTGCGTCACCTGCGCTGGCAGTACACCGAGGGACACACGGGCCGGGGGCGCGCCAACCTGGGGTTCATCAACTCCACCGGCTGCACCTCGGTGTGGGGCTCGACCTTTCCCTTCAACCCCTACCCGTTCCCGTGGAGCAGCCACCTGTTCCAGGACTCGCCGTCGGTCGCGATGGGCGTGTTCGAGGGCCACATGCGCAAGATGGCGGAGGGATTCAAGGCCCTGCGCATGGCGAAGCTCGAGCTCGACGGCAAGTTCCGGCCGGAGGAGCACGAGGCCTTCTTCACCCACTTCGACTGGCGCAAGTTCTCCGACGAGGAGTGGAAGCTCTGTCCGCCCGTGGTCGCGGTCGGCGGCGACGGCGCGATGTACGACATCGGCTTCCAGAACCTCTCGCGCATGCTGATGTCCGGGCACCCCGTGAAGTGCCTGGTCCTCGACACCCAGGTCTACTCGAACACCGGCGGCCAGGCCTGCACCTCCGGCTTCATCGGCCAGGTGGCCGACATGTCGCCCTACGGCAAGACCTGGAAGGGCAAGACCGAGATCCGCAAGGAGATGGGCCTGATCGGCATGGCGCATCGGACGGCCTTCGTGCTGCAGGGCGCGATCTCCAACATCACGCACCTGCTCGAGGGCTTCATCGACGGACTCAACAGCCGCCGTCCCGCGCTGTTCAACATCTACGCGGTCTGTCAGCCCGAGCACGGCGTGCCGGACGACGCCTCGGAGCGGCAGAGCAAGCTCGCGGTCGAATCGCGCGCCTACCCGCTGTTCCGCTTCGACCCGGACGCGGGCGAGACGCTCAAGGAGTGCAGCAGCATCGAGGGCAACCCGGCGCTCGAGGCCGACTGGCCGAGCTACACGCTCAAGTACCAGGACGAGCACGGCAAGGAGAAGTCGCTGGAGCTGCCCTTCACCTTTGCCGACTTCGCGCTGACCGAGGGACGCTTCCGCAAGCACTTCCGCAAGGCGCCGCCCGACACCTGGAACGACGACATGGTGCCGCTGGCCGAGTTCCTCGACTTGCCCGCCGACGACCGCGAGGGCAGGTTCCCCTACCTCTGGGGCGTCGACGGCAAGAACCGGCTGATGCGCGTGCTGGTGGCCCAGGAGCTGGTCCGATCCTGCGAAGAGAGAAGGCAATTCTGGCGGCAGTTGAAATCGCTGGTCGGCATGGAGAAAGGCGTCGACGTCGACGCGCTCGTCGCGCAGGCCAAGGCGGAGATGGCGCAGAAGCTCACCGCCAGCCTCTTCGCGCTGGCGACCGGGGGCAACATGGCCGGGCTCGCCGACTTTGCGCTGGGCGCCGGGGGCGCGCCGGCGGCGGGCGGCAACGGGGCCGGCGCCGTGGCCGGCGACTGGGAGCCGGTGTGGATCGAGTCGCCGCAGTGCACCGCCTGCGACGAGTGCACCCAGATCAACCCGAAGATCTTCGCCTACAACGACCAGAAACAGGCCGTCGTCGTGGATCCCAAGGGCGGGCCCTACAAGGATGTCGTCAAGGCCGCGGAAAAGTGCACGGCCGGCTGCATCCACCCGGGCACCCCCTGGAACCCGGCGGAGAAGGACCTCGACAAGCTCCTGAAGCGGGCGGCGAAGTACCAGTGAGGCCCGAGGGCGGGCCGCGGTGACGCGACCCGCCCACAGCCGAAGCAGATGCCGATGGGCCTCCTCGACCTCATCATCCCGCGCCGGACCTTCTCGCACGGCGGCATTCATCCCGCCGAGCACAAGGAGCTGACGGCGGCGCTGCCGATCCGCCGCCTGCCGTTCGCGCCCGAGCTTGCCGTGCTGCTGTCGCAGCACCGGGGCGCCCCTGCCGTGCCAGTCGTCAAGGTCGGTCAGGAGGTGGTGCGCGGCGAGCCGATCGCGCGCGCGGCGGGCTTCGTGTCGGTGCCCATGCACGCGCCGGCCACCGGCGTGGTGAAGGCGATCGCGCCCTGGGCGACCGCCGAGGGACCGAAGGCCGAGGCGATCGTCATCGAGGTGTACGAGGCGGCGCCGCAGCAGGTGCTGTACGACGCGGTGGTCGACGTCGAAGCCCTGACGCCCGACGAGATCGTCATGGCGGTGCAGGAGGCGGGCCTCGTCGGGCTGGGCGGCGCGGCCTTCCCCAGCCACGTGAAGATGAAGCCGCCGAAGGGCAAGCGCGTCGAGATCGTGGTGGTGAACGGCTGCGAGTGCGAGCCCTACCTCACCTGCGACCACCGGATCATGCTCGAGAAGACCGACGCCCTTCTGCGCGGCATCCGCATCGCGATGAAGGCGACGGGCGTGTCCCGGGCGATGATCGGCGTGGAGGACAACAAGCTCGACGCCGTCGCCGCGATCCAGGCGAAGCTGCCCGCCGACGGCGGCATCACGGTGCACGCGATCGAGACCAAGTACCCGCAGGGCGCCGAGAAGATGCTGATCGAGAGCCTGCTCGACCGGCAGGTGCCGCCCGGCGGCTTGCCGGCGGACGTGGGCGTCGCGGTGTTCAACGTCGGCACGCTCGCGCAGATCGGCGAGCTGCTGCCGCGCGGCCGCGGCCTGATCGAGCGCGTGGTGACGGTGTCGGGGCCCGGCGTGCAGCGGCCCGGCAACTACCTCGTGCCGATCGGCACGCCGCTGCGCTTCCTGCTCGATCACGTGGGCGCGAAGCCGGGCGCCAACGAGGTGATCCTCGGCGGGCCGATGATGGGCATGTCGGTGGCGTCGGTGGACGTGCCGATCACCAAGGCGGTGTCGGGCATCGTGGTCTACGAGCGCGGCGACGCCGACCAGACGCACCGCTTCGTCTTTCCCTGCATCAAGTGCGCGCGCTGCGTCGAGGCCTGCCCGATGCACCTCAACCCCTCGATGCTCGGCGAGCTCGCGCGCAAGCGCCAGTACGAGACGATGGAGCAGAAGTACAACCTCAACGATTGCTTCGAGTGCGGCTGCTGCGCCTACGTCTGCCCCTCGAACATCCCGCTCACCCAGTATTTCCGCATCGCCAAGGCGATCCGCCGCGAGCAGAAGATCGCGGCGGCCGAGGAAAACAAATGAGCCCTGCCTCCGGACCATGCTGAGCAAGCCGCCCGTCGAGATCCGCACCTCGCCGCACCTCAAGAAGGCGCAGACGGTCGAGGACATCATGCGCAACGTGGTGTACGCGCTGCTGCCGATCTGCGCCTATGCCGTCTGGCAGTTCGGCCTGAGCGCGCTCGCGCTGATCGTCGTCACGGTCGCGACCTGCGTCGGCGCCGAGGCCCTCTTCGCGCGCCTGCAGGGCGGGCGCAACACGGTCGGAGACTTCAGCGTCACCATCACCGGCATCCTGCTCGCCCTGACGCTGCCGCCCGGCTTCCCGCTCTGGATGGCCGCGGTGGCGGGCGTGGTCGCCGTGGGACTGGGCAAGGTCCTGTTCGGCGGGATTGGCTACAACGTCATGAACCCGGCCCTCATCGGCCGCGCCTTCGTGCAGGCGGCCTTCCCGGTCGCGATCACGACCTGGACGCCGGGCTTCGCGCCGGGGCGCTTCACCGAATTCATCCCCTCGACGCTCGCGCTGCCCTTCATGCAGCCCGCCCCAGTGGCCGACTGGATCGCGGGCCTGAAGGTCGACGCCTTCACCGGCGCCACCCCGCTGGCGATGCAGAAGTTCGATCACGTCGAGGCGGGCACGCTGGACCTGTTCATGGGGTCGGTGCCCGGATCGGCGGGCGAGACCTCCGCGCTGCTCATCCTGCTATGCGGCCTCTTCCTGGCCGCACGGCGGATGATGGACTGGAAGATTCCGCTTGCGGTGTTCGCCGGCGCGCTCCTCGTCGCGCTGCCGCTGTGGCTGGCGAATCCCCAGGTCTACCCCTCCCCGGGCTTCGTGCTGTTCTCGGGCGGGCTGATGCTCGGCGCGGTCTTCATGGCGACGGACATGGTGGCATCGCCCGTCACCCCGCTCGGCGTGATCCTCTACGGCCTGCTGATCGGCGTGGTCACGGTGGTGATCCGGCTGTTCGGTGGTCTCAACGAGGGGGTCATGTACGCCATCCTGCTCGCCAACGCCCTCTCGCCGCTGATCTCGGACTGGACGCAGCCGCGGGTGTTCGGCGAGCGGCGGCAGGGTCGGTGGCTGTCGCGCAAGCCGGAGGGCCCGTGATGCGCCGGTCCGTTGCCGCAACGCGAAGGGAGGCCGCCGCATGAGCGCTGAGCTGCCCGTCCAGGCGCCCGCGCAGGCGGTGCCCTTCCTGCCCATGATCCGCACGCTGGGTCTCGTGTCCCTCATCAGCGGCTTCGCGGTGACGCTCGCCTACCAGTGGACCAAGCCCTACGTCGACGAGAACCAGCGCGTCACGACCGAGCGCGCCGTGCGCGCGGTCCTGCCGACGGCGACCGTGCAGAAGGCCTTCGTGCTCAGGGACGACGGCGTCGCGCCCGCCACGGCCGACAGCCCCGCGGAGGACGTCGTCTACGTCGGCTTCGACGCGGCGGGCCGGATCGTCGGCATCGCGGCGCGCGGCGCGGCGCGCGGCTACGCCGATCTCGTGCACGTCATGTTTTCCTACGATCCGGCCTGCGAGTGCATCAACGCGCTCAAGGTGACCAAGATGAACGAGACGCCGGGACTTGGCGACGCCGTGCTCAAGGACCCGGACTTCAAGCGCAACTTCGACGCCCTGGATGCCCGCGTGAGCACGGACGGCACGGCGCTCGCCAACCGCATCGTCACCGTAAAGCACGGCACCAAGCGCG
>Ga0209594_1001666_pt1 | contig 10844 bp, 12 predicted proteins | sample AshMeaCrysSpring_FD_184126 | JGI IMG/M metagenome (GOLD analysis project Ga0209594, IMG submission 184126) | Groundwater microbial communities from Big Spring, Nevada to study Microbial Dark Matter (Phase II) - Ash Meadows Crystal Spring... | ecosystem: Environmental > Aquatic > Deep subsurface...
AGAAAGATTAATAGCAAAACTGCAAGAAATTTATTAACTTGGTCCCACTATAGATTTAAACAAACTTTATTATTTCAAGCAGAAAAAAGAGGTTCTAAGATAATAGAAACTACCGAAGAATATACGTCAAAAACTTGTTCAAAATGTGGTCATGTACATTGGTCCCTAGGGGGAGCAAAAATTTTTAAATGTCCAGAATGCGGACATAAAATTGGAAGAGATGTGAACGGTGCCATTAATATTTTCTTAAAAACCCTTTCTACCTATGTAGGAAGGATAGGCTAGGTAGCGCCTAATTACACGGTTTAAGCTAGAAATTTCTACCTTAAACTGGGTTTAAGACTATCTGTTACATTAGGGATGAAAAAACTATAATTTTTTGTTTAATGAATAATTCACCTTTACCAACGGAAACAGCTAATACCACCGATGCAACTGAACCAAAACCTAGTTATGTCAAACTAGCCATGCGGAATATGGTAAAAAAAGGGAGAAAGTCTTTAACCCATTTTTTCCTGACAACCATGGCCTTGATCGGATTTTTTGTCGGTGTTTCCTATTTAACTCGTTAGCTATGACAAGCTCACCCATAACAGTCATAGTTAATCTTCAAGGGGAGGAAAATAACCCCATCCCCTTGACAACCTGGGAAAGTTGGTTACAAACTTGGCTTATTCACCTACTTCATGAGCTACCAGTGGCAACAATTTATGAATTAAGTCTCAGGTTTACTAATGATGAGGAAATACAAAACCTCAATTATCAGTATCGGCAAAAAAATCAACCCACTGATGTGTTAGCTTTTGCAGCACTTGAGGTAGACTTTCCTCAACTACCAACAGAAGAAACTGAACCACTATATTTAGGTGATTTAGTGATTTCTGTAGATACCGCTCAACGACAGGCTACCAGTCAAGGTCATTCTTTGTCAACTGAACTCGTCTGGTTAACTGCTCACGGTTTTCTCCATCTTTTGGGTTGGGATCACCCTGATGATGATAGTCTGATGCTAATGCTCTCTCAACAAGAAGCTTTATTAAAGCTTGTGGGTGTTTTTTCAGGATAAACGCTATATACTAAAATATCTATCATTTAACTCAGGGTGGTAATTATGACTAATTTGATTAATTCCCAGAATGGGAAAGTAGCTGTTTCCCCTTCCCAACCGCTAACATCCATGTCAGAAAATACCGCAAACAAATCTCAACCAGACCGCTCCCTAGCTTGGAATGTGGCAACTAATCTGTTGAAAAGTTTCCAGTATGCTATGGCTGGGGTGAACTATGCTTTTAAAACTCAACGTAATTTTCGCATCCATACTCTCATCGGTGCAGTGGCGATCGCCCTCGGTTTCTCTTTACACATTACACCAATGGAAATGGCTATAATTGCCCTAACCAGTGCTTTGGTAATGGTATTAGAATTGTTAAATACTGCAATAGAATCAGTTGTGGATCTCACAGTTAAACAAACTTATCACGAACTGGCAAAAATCGCTAAAGACTGCTCTGCAGGGGCGGTTTTACTGGCGGCGATCGCTGCTTTGATGGTAGCTGGTTTAATTTTATTACCTCCTCTGTTGGTTCTTTTGTTTTAATTGCTTCGTACTCAATTCGCTTTCCTTACACACAAGCTATTTAAAAATATTATAATTACTGGCTTATTCTTATAGCAGCTCTTTTAGCGGTTGTGATAAATTCACAATAAACAAGGTGCTAAAGACAAAGAGCTGACAAAGGGCTGACAAGGGGCTGACAAGGGGCTGACAAGGGGCTGACAAGGGGCTTAAGCCCCTTGTCTTACGAAGAAATAGAAAAAAAAGCTAGAGATAAATTTTAATGTATTAATCAAAAAAAAAATATGCTAATTGTTATTGATAATTACGATAGTTTTACTTATAATTTAGTGCAGTATTTGGGAGAATTAGGCAGAGAAATTAGGGTTGCTGCTGAGATTAAAGTATATCGCAATGACCAAATTACTCTTGAACAAATTAAGGAATTAAAACCAGATGGAATAGTAATTTCTCCTGGGCCTGGTCGTCCTGAAGATTCAGGTGTGTGTTTAGATTTAATTGGGAAAATGGGGGCAAAATTGCCAATTTTAGGGGTTTGTTTGGGTCATCAAAGTATTGGGCAAGTTTTTGGGGGGAAAATAGTTTCAGCACCTGTTTTAATGCACGGGAAAACTTCAGAAATTTATCACACAAATCAAGGAGTTTTTCAGGGTTTGTCTAGTCCTTTTACTGCAACTCGTTATCACAGTTTAATTATCGAAAAAAAAACTATCCCTGATGTTTTAGAAATAACTGCTTGGACGGAAGATGATATAATTATGGGGGTTCAACATCGAGAATATCCCCATATTCAAGGGGTTCAATTTCATCCAGAAAGCATTCTGACTAACTCAGGAAAAGAATTATTAAAAAATTTTCTGAAGTCCTTTGATTAGAAAATATCTGGCGATTGAAATAGCGGCTATAGAAACAAAGTCCGCCTGCGCGGACTAAATATTATTTAAACTCACTAAAGATGAAAAGAAGAGAATTAATAGGCTATGTTGGAGCAAGTTTACTCACAGCAATGGCAAGTTCTTTAATAAGTAAAAAAAGTCAAGCACAAACAGCAGGTGTGACGATAAAATACTTAGGTCATACCAGTTTTTTGTTTACGGGGGATGGTGTGCAAATTTTGGTAAATCCTTATCAAAGTTTGGGATGCACTGCGGGATATTCTCTCCCTAATATTACTCCAGATTTGGTACTAATTAGTAGTCAATTGTTGGATGAAGGAGCTTATGATTTAGTACCAGGAAATCCTCAAGTATTGATAGAGCCTGGGGTATATGATGTTAAGGGGATTCAATTTCAAGGTATTACAACGCCCCATGATCGTGAAGGTGGTAGACGTTTTGGCAAAAATACTGTTTGGCGGTGGAGTCAGTCTGGGGTAAAAATACTCCATTTGGGGGGTGCTGCAGCCCCCATTGAGCTTGAAGAACAAATTCTGATGGGGAGCCCAGATGTTGCTTTTATCCCTGTTGGAGGCGGCCCAAAGGCTTATAATCCCCAAGAAGCATTACAGGCGATACAAACACTCAAACCTAAAGTAGTCATTCCTACCCAGTATCTTACTGAGGCTGCTGATAAGTCAACTTGTTTCCTTGTAGCAGTAGAGGAATTTTTACAGTTGGCTGAGGGAATGTCAGTTAAAGTGCTTGATACTAATACAATTACTATCAAACCTTCAGATTTACCCGAAGAAGGGACAGTAATTCGTGTTTTGAGTTATGTTCCCTCTTAAAATAATACCCAAGAAGAAAAGTTCTCCCAGACAAGGGGCTTAAGCCCCTTGTTAATAAAATAATACTCAAGGAGAACTTTTCTCCCAGACAAGGGGCTTAAGCCCCTTGTCTATTTAATAAAATGATATAAAGAAAAAGTTCAGAAAACAGAAAAAAAACATGGGGATTGACAAGATAGAATACCGTCAACGACGGGAAAGGTTGATGGAAAAAATCGGCAATGGTACGGCAATTTTTAGGAGCGCTCCCACTGCTGTTATGCACAATGATGTGGAGTATGTTTTTCGCCAGGATAGTGATTTTTTTTATCTCACTGGTTTTAATGAAGCAGAAGCGGTGGCGGTTTTAGCTCCTCATCACCCAGAACATCGGTTTGTCTTGTTTGTGCAACCAAAAGATTTAGAAAAGGAAACTTGGACGGGTTACAGGGTGGGTGTGGAAGCAGCAAAAGAACTTTTTGAGGCTGATGTGGTTTATCCTATCAATGAATTGAAAGAAAAGCTCCCAGGTTATTTGGAAAAAAGCGATCGCCTTTATTATCATTTAGGACGCGATCGCTCTTTTAATGATACTATTCTCAGTCTTTGGCAACAGTTAATGGCTACATATCCTAAACGTGGTACAGGACCCATTGCCATTTATGATAGTAACCCAGTTTTACATCCTCTAAGACTGATTAAAAGTCCTGCTGAGTTGGAGTTGATGCGTATGGCAACTGCAATCTCTGCCACGGCTCATAACCGTGCGCGGGAGTTTGCTCAACCTGGACGTTATGAGTACGAAATACAAGCTGAAATTGAGCATACTTTTAGGTTAGAAGGGGGTATGGGTCCTGCATATCCTTCAATTGTGGCATCAGGAGAAAATGCTTGTATTCTCCATTACACGGAAAATGGGCGACAAATGCAAGACAATGAATTATTATTAATTGATGCGGGTTGTTCCTATGGTTATTATAACGGAGATATTACCCGAACTTTTCCTGTGGGAGGAAAATTTACCCCCGAACAAAAGACCATTTATGAGTTAGTTTTAGAGGCACAATTAAAAGCAATAAATCAAGTGCAACCTGGTCATACTTATAACCAAATTCACGATACAGCGGTGCGAGTTTTGGTAGAAGGTTTACTAGAATTAGGGTTACTTGTAGGGGATATTGAAGAGATAATAAAAGAGGAAAAATATAAACCTTTTTATATGCACCGTACTAGCCATTGGTTGGGGTTAGATGTCCATGATGCTGGGGTATATAAATGCGGGGAAGAAATGTGGCAAACTCTTCAACCTGGAAATATTTTAACTGTTGAACCAGGTATTTATATTTCCCCTTATATTAAACCTGTGGAAGGTCAACCTGAAGTGCCAGAAAAATGGCGAGGAATTGGGGTTAGAATTGAAGATGATGTGTTAGTTACTGTTGATGGAAATGAGGTTTTAACTGCTGCTGTTCCTAAAGCTGTTGCTGAGATGGAAGGGTAATTATTATTACCTGTAAATTCGCGGCTATAGAGACAAAACCCGCCTGCGCGGGTTGAAATTAATTAACGGAAAAATCAACATTAAGGAGCAAAATATGCAAACACAAATCAAACCACGTTTTTATACTCCAGAGGAATATTTAGTCTTAGAAGAAAAAGCAGAATATAAAAATGACTATCGTAATGGAGAAATAATACCAATGACTGGCGGAACAACAAATCATAATAAAATTGCTGGAAATTTTTATGCCAATATTAAGTTTGGTTTAAGGGGACAAAAATATGAGGTATTTATTGGTGATGTGCGGTTATGGATACCTGAATATCAACAATATACCTATCCTGATGTGATGGTAATTGAAGGAAAACCAATTTATGAAGGAAAAGGAACAACTGCAGTAACCAATCCGATTTTGTTGGTAGAAGTATTATCAAAATCAACGAAAAATTATGATATGGGTGATAAGTTTCTGGTTTATCGTTCCCTTCCTTCACTCAAAGAATATATCCTCATTGAACAAGATAAATTTTATGTGATGCAATATAGTAAAACTCCAGAAAATAAATGGTTGTTAAGTGAATATAAACAGGAAAATGCTGTTTTATCTTTAGAAAGTATTAATTTTAATCTCGCTTTTTCTGAGCTTTATGAAGGAGTAAATTTTGCTGAAGTTGAGGAGTGAATTAAATTATTAAAAGGAGATAGTTCGAGCCAAAAATAATGGAAAATACCTTATTATTAAATATAGATAGGGATGGAGATCACCATATTTGGCGTTGCGTTTTTTGAGTAATGAATTATATATTTAAAAATAAGTACTAAACAAGTTTACCAAACTAAAATCCTCTCCTTTAAAAGCAGATAAACTTAACCCAACTAGGAGACAACTGGGAGTGGTTAGTCAACCAAATATCACCCATTACCTGCAACTTTTTCTGAAGAGAAAAATAAGGTTAAAAATAGGTTTTTCTCCGATGTTGCGTTTTTTGAGTACTGAATTATATGTTTACAAAAACTACTAACCAAACTAAAATCCTCTCCCCACTCCCTACTCCGTTCTCCCTACTTTAAGGTTTCATTCTTCAATTCAGCAACGCCTTTTCTCCCACCTTCCAAGTGACACACCAGTGAGGAAACTGGGGAGAATATTGGTTAAATCTTTTGTCACTCTTCAAAGGTAACAGATACTTCCACAAGTTCATTGGGTTTTATACCTAAATACTGAGCGCGAATAGTAGCACCAGGAGTTACTGGCATTAAAGGAGTAATAGTACCCAAGGATAACAAATCTCCTTTTTTTAAAAACTTACCTTCTGCTTTTAAAGAATCCCTTAACCACAATACAACATTTAAAGGATGACCCAACAAAGCATTACTTTCACCGACAGCTAACTTATTTCCTGATTCATCTAACATAATTAACTGAATTTTTCCCAGTTTTTCTAACCATTCAGAAGTAGCTTCTACAGTAATAGGTTCCCCCATAACTCCCAGTCTAGCACCCACATTAATAGCCAATAAATTGGGAGCATTTAAAGTCACATTTTCCCCATAAATTAAATCAGGTAACTCAATAAAAGGAATAACTGCATCTAAAGCTGCGAGAACTTCTTCATGAGTAGTAGCTGTGTTTATTTTCTCACTTCCTACTCTTACCATTAAATCACCTTCTATCATGGGAATAGCCCCAAAATCAGGAGAAACAACCGCATTATTTGACAACAACATCTCTTTTAAAAGTTCCCCTCGCAAAGGATGATTTACATTAAATTTAGTTTGAGACGCTTTACTGGTTAATCCTGCTTTATAACCAACATTTTCGCCTAAACTTGGTTTAAGTGATTCAATAAATTTAGTTTGAATATCTTTGGCTTCTTCTAGAGTTAAATTAGGAGGAAAATCATTAACAGGAGTTTTATTTAAATAATGAGTTGTTAGCTTTTCAACTAAACTATTATTTGGTATAATAGTAGATGTTTGTTTGACTTCATTTTTGAAAAAATCAGGTTTTTCAGTCTTATTTGCTTCTGCTACAAATCCAAAAACAATTACCAAAGCGCTAGTTAAAATAAATGTGTTAATATTTTTCATTTTTTTGGGCTAAATTTAGCTTAAACTAGATCATATATCTCTTGGTCTTTAGCTACTCATAAATAACCATTATTTTCTTAAATTTTATTATTGAAAAATCTAATTTTTCAACACTCCTAATTTTTAAGATTAATCTCAATGCTCAGATACTTAAGGAGTTGAAAAAAACACAATTTGATTCTGATATTCCTCATCAAAAGCTCCTTTTGGAATTAAAATTAACTCATCAATATTTTGACTAATACCTAAGTCTGGGTTCAAAATAAAAATACCTGGTACATTATGACCAGAAGCAATATACTTAACAATAAATACAAAAATAAATTACAGGGTTATTTGTTACTAAGCTAAACCCATACTTTTCACACCATAACAAAATCTCTGGATCTAATGTACTCTTAGGAGGTGTACCAATTTCTCCTACTGCTCTAATAACTAACTCTGGTTTTTTGCGTCTAAGTTGAATAGTATAAACTGGATCAACATTTTCATCCACGAGATATTTCAAGCTCATTTTTTTTCAATTTCTCTGCTTTTAATTTCATCAGTTTAGTTACTACTGGTGAAGGATTTTGACGTTGTTGTTTGCGCATTTGATGACTCCATTCTAACCATTCAGCAATGTATTGACTTACTTTTTCTTTATTGTGCAGATAATAGAGAATTGTTGCATATACTTCTTCTAAGGTTAATGATGGATAAGTTTGTTGAATTTCTTCTGGAGTTCTTGCTCGATAAATATATTCATACAAAACAGTTTCAATTCCAATTCTATGACCTTTAATCCTAATGTCATTTGCTACAAAGTGGGGGCGGGTTTTGATATTTAATTCAGGGTGGAGATATTTAGGTTGTCACTAAACCCGCCCCTACAAAGTCAAAATAATTTTCTAATAACATGGCTTTTATCTTAATCTATTATTCATTCCTATCTTAACCCTTTTTCCTTTAATAATTCCTCTACCCAAACCCGATCGCCTTCTCCTAAACCTGGCACAGTTTCCCTGGTATAATCAATGCCATAATCATAACCTGCTCTATCATAAACATCATTTAACAACCTCTGTAAATCTATGACAGCTTCTGCATCTTTTCCCCGTAAAGGAATAGGAAAACTCGGTAATTGATTCCTTAAATTAAAAGCATATAAATCTGCATAAGGTCGCCTTTCTTGTTTACTTATCAAAACTCGATAATCTGACTCAATATTATTATTTAATATGGGCATTGTTTCCCATCCACGCAATAAGTCTATTTCTACTAAATGAGTCAAACTTCCTAAAATTCGCTGCCGTTTTGTCAGATATTGATCTCTTCCTTCACCCTTTCTTTTATTCACAGGAGAAAGTATTTCTATGGCTGTTACTACATCTCCTGTTCCCATATCCCGTACTTCTAAATAAGCTTGTTTAAATATTTCTGGTACAGGTACAGTAACTGTTACAGGTTCAGTTACAGGTGGAGCTAACACTGCTACATTAGACTGGTTATCTGGAACAGATGGTTGACGTTTAATTGATACATCAGGAATACCTACTAACACAGAATTACCATTGTTATCATTGTTATCATTTATCTCATAAATGCGCTTTTCAATGGCAACTCGATATTTCGGACGTATTTGAGGAACTAACGTCTCTGCTATCAATGTAATTAACCAGTGGTGTACTTCGGGCCAAAAATCGGGATGTTCTAAATATGGATCCATTCCTGGAAAGGGAGATGGCATAATTTTCTCTCCTATTAATCATTTGCTTGCATTTTAACAGATGCTAAGATTAAAACTACTCTCACAGAGAATACTGCCATTAAATATGCCTCAAGTTCATATTATCGGATTAGGAAGATCGGGAATTGCTGCAGCAAGATTACTCAAAAAAGATGGTTGGGATGTTAAAGTGAGCGATCGCTCTTTTTCCCCTAATTTACAGGAACTTCAACAAACTCTACAACTCGAAGGAATTACAGTTCAACTGGGTTATGATCTGACTCTCACCCCCCCAGACTCACCCAACCTCATTGTTGTCAGTCCTGGTGTACCCTGGGATGTTCCTAGTTTACTAGCGGCGAGAAATCAAGGTATTGAAACTATTGGTGAACTTGAGTTAGCCTGGCGTTATCTTCAATCTTATCCTTGGATTGGCGTTACTGGTACTAATGGGAAAACCACCACCACTGCGCTTATTACTGCTATTTTTCAAGCTGCTGGGCTTAATGCTCCTGCTTGTGGTAACATAGGTTATGCTGCTTGTGAGTTGGCTTTGCTTTACCCCCCTCACCCCCCCCTTACTAAGGGGGGGAGAAAGCGGAAAAACCAGGCATTTCCCCCCTTTACCGAGGGGGGGGTAGGGGGGGTAAATTCCACTTTTCTAGATTGGATCATAGCAGAAATTAGTAGTTATCAGATAGAATCTTCACCAAAAATTGCCCCTAAAATTGGCATCTGGACTACTTTTACTCCTGACCATCTTAATCGTCACAAAACCCTAGATAACTATTATCAAATCAAAGCTTCTCTTTTACAGCGTTCTACTTATCAAGTCTTAAATGGTGATGACCCATATCTGAGAAATAATGCTCAACATTCTACTTGGAAAAACCCGATTTGGACAAGCATTGAAGGGAAAAATAATTTAATTGGCGACCCAGCAAAAGGAGTATATATTGAGGATGGTTGGGTAGTGGCTTTTAATCAAGTAATTTTGCCAGTTTCCCTCTTTAAAATGGTGGGAAAACATAACCAACAAAACTTATTAATGGCAGTAGCTGCAGCAGCTTTAGCAGGGATAGAAAAAGGGGCGATCGCCCGCGCTCTTGCTACTTTTCCTGGTGTTCCCCATCGTTTAGAATATATCCGCACTGTTAATAATATTGACTATATTAATGATAGTAAAGCCACTAATTATGATGCAGCAGCAGTTGGTTTAACAGCAGTTAATTCTCCTGTTATTTTAATTGCTGGTGGGGAAGCAAAAGAAGGTGATGATACTCACTGGATTAATTTAATTAAAACCCAAGTAACTACTGTTTTATTAATAGGTGATGCTGCCCCTATTTTTGCTCAACGTTTCCAACAATTAGGTTATGAGAATTTTGAAATAGTAGAAACAATGGAAAAAGCAGTAAAACGCGCCTCTTTTTTAGCCCCACAACAACAGGCAAAAGTAGTGTTATTATCCCCTGCTTGTGCCAGTTTTGACCAATATCAAAGTTTTGAGCATCGGGGCGAACATTTCCGCCAATTATGTTTGAACTTAATGAGTAATTAAAAAAAATCTTAACCCGCGCAGGCGGGTTTTATTTAGGTAGCAATAGGTTTTAACCTATTGCGATCTGTTGGGCGAACATTTCCGTCAATTATGTTTGAACTTAATGAGTAATTAAAAAAAATCTTAACCCGCGCAGGCGGGTTTTATTTAGGTAGCAATAGGTTTTAACCTATTGCGATCTGTTGGGCGAACATTTTCGCAAATTATGTTTGGAATTAATGAGTAATTAGAAAAAATCTTAACCCGCGCAGGCGGGTTTTATTTAGGTAGCAATAGGTTTTAACCTATTGCGATCTGTTGGGCGAACATTTCCGCCAATTATGTTTGAACTTAATAAGTAATTAAAAAAAATCTTAACCCGCGCAGGCGGGTTTTATTTAGGTAGCAATAGGTTTTAACCTATTGCGATCTGTTGGGGGAACATTTCCGCCAATTATGTTTGGAATTAATGAGTAATTAGAAAAAATCTTAACCCGCGCAGGCGGGTTTTATTTAGGTAGCAATAGGTTTTAACCTATTGCGATCTGTTGGGCGAACATTTCCGTCAATTATGTTTGAACTTAATAAGTAATTAAAAAAAATCTTAACCCGCGCAGGCGGGTTTTATTTAGGTAGCAATAGGTTTTAACCTATTGCGATCTGTTGGGCGAACATTTCCGCCAATTATGTTTGAACTTAATAAGTAATTAAAAAAAATCTTAA
>Ga0209594_1001671_pt1 | contig 10832 bp, 8 predicted proteins | sample AshMeaCrysSpring_FD_184126 | JGI IMG/M metagenome (GOLD analysis project Ga0209594, IMG submission 184126) | Groundwater microbial communities from Big Spring, Nevada to study Microbial Dark Matter (Phase II) - Ash Meadows Crystal Spring... | ecosystem: Environmental > Aquatic > Deep subsurface >...
TCCATCAGGTGTAGGAATAGGTTCTGTGAGTAAAGTTTCTACTAAGTTTTTATTGACAATTTCCCAAAAATCCGTTTCATTGGGATAATTTACCAGGAAATTATTAACAAAATCAGTGATAGGAACAAAGTCTGGATATTCACTTTCCCCTATCCCTTCTTTATATTCCATATCTACCAAAATATCTAAAACTGCTTGACCTTGATGTTCAATGTCATAATTTAGTAATTGAAATCCAAAATTTTCTGCTGGTGGATTGATGTATTTTGTCATATTTGTGTTTGCTCTTGGTTAGATAATGTTAGTTTTGACCCCAATAATAACAAATTGCTCCAAATTTGTCAAATAAAAAACTGTTTCTAGTTTGATAAAAGCTTTTTACCCACACAAGAAACCTAGTCCGCGCAGGCGGACTTCCTTTATGTAGCAATAGGTTTCAACCTATTGCTAAGGGTAATTTTTTTCCCTCATTTGCATAAGATTTAATTAATAATTCCTGCACTTCTTGAGCATTTTTTATCGCTTCTTCATAAGTTTCTCCATGAGTTACTGGCTGCATTATATCTTGAAATTCAGGTAAGAAAACAACAAAACATTCATCTTCTTCTGACCATTTTATCTTCATACTATATGTCGTAAACATTATTAGTCCTCTTGTTCTATTTCTCTTAGTTGCTCAACTATTTGATTCACTTGTTTTTCTAAATACCTTTTGGCATCACTTCCATCTTTTCCTGCTATAATAATAGCTTGAGAAAGTTTTCGATAAAGCCATTTACTATGACTTCCTTTCGCTGGTTAACAACTCAAACCTGCTTTTTGTATTATTGTTTGAATAGCTAATTTTTTTGGGCATGAAATCAATAATTAATCTAAGCTATTATGGTATTTTTAACAGTAGTTTTGTTCTTTCTTTTCAGTTCAACAATCCGTTACATCCGTTACCATATCCGTTGCCTAACTTTCTCCCCAATAAACTCTACTAAAGGCTGAAAAACTGGTACCAATTCACGCCGACTCACAATTAAACAAGGAAAAGAGCGATCGCCATAATTTTTCCCAATTTTTAAAGGAAAAATAGGCTCTAATTCTAATGGTACAAAAACCCCCCCAGCAGCTTGAATAATTACCCAAGCTGCTGCAATATCCCAAATTTTTGGAGTTGCTTCTACTCCTCCTAAAGCGGTGCCACTAGCTACCATTAAAATGTTGTAACTAGCAACACCAATTAGGCGAATTTTACAGGGAAAAGGATTTTTAAGTACATCAGTACTGCGAGCGCATAAATTAAACAAATGATTTTGACTGGGCTCATCTTCACTGGTATGAATTAATTTATTATTCAAATATGCTCCAACGGGCCCTGTAAGTCCAGAGTTACCATACCAGTAACCATGATAAGATTGCCCAAGCTGGGGAAAATGGACAAACCCAAACACAGGAGTACCGCGATACATCAAACCCAAACAAATGCCCCAAATGGGTATCCCACGAGTAAAATTAGTGGTTCCGTCAATGGGATCCACTACCCAGCAAAAGTCAGTCTCAGGGAAAATGTGTTCTGTTTCTTCTGTGAGTACTCCATGTTCGGGAAAAGTAGCAGCGATCGCCTTTCTGATCTCCCCATCCGCCCATTGATCTGCTTCTGTCACCAGGGTGCCATCTGCTTTGCGTGTCGCCTGTAATTTGCCAAAATCACCAATTAATTTACTACCCACTTTTTCGGTAGTCTCTTGGGCAAAATTTAATACTGAACTCCAAAAATCACTCATTTTTCCCTTCCCCAATGGTTAACCACAAACTTTTCGTAGTGTATCAACAAAATCGGGATAAGAAATAGTAGCCGCTTGCGCTCCATGTATAGTGGTTGTGCCAGTAGCATTGAGAGCAGCGATCGCCAAACTCATAGTTATGCGATGGTCATCATAACTCTCTACATTCGTACCTGTCAAAGGAGTTCCCCCAGTTATCTCCAAACCATCAGGTAACTCAGTAATATTTGCCCCCATTTTATTTAATTGAGAAGCAATAACCGCAAGGCGATCGCTTTCTTTCACCCTCAACTCCGCTGCATCTTTTATCACTGTTTTCCCTGTTGCAAACACCGCAGCTACCGCCAAAATGGGGATTTCATCTATTAATCTGGGGATAACCTCTCCTGCAATGGTACAGCCCTTTAATTTGCCATAACGCACCCGCAAATCAGCCACTGGTTCCCCTGTTATTACCCTTTCGTTTTCTAGTTGGATATCAGCCCCCATCTGCGCCAATATTTCTAAAATTCCAGTGCGGGTGGGGTTTATTCCCACATTTTCTATTACCAGTTCTGAACCTGGGGCGATCGCTCCTCCTACCAACCAGAAAGCAGCCGAACTTATATCACCTGGTACAACTACCCTTTGTCCTTTGATCTCTTTTTGTCCTGTAATTGTTACACTTCTGGTTTCTCGATCAACCTCCAACTCAGCCCCAAATGCCTGTAGCATTCTCTCGCTATGGTCTCTTGACAAAGCTGGTTCAGTCACAGTAGTTTTCCCATCAGTCATCAAACCAGCCAAGAGAATACAAGATTTAACCTGAGCGGAGGCAATAGGGGAATTATAATGAGTTGCGCTCAGTTTTTGTCCTTGAATAGCCAGAGGAGCGAGGGAGTTAGCATTTCTACCCCAGATAGTAGCCCCCATTTGCTGTAGAGGTTGCACCACCCGCGACATTGGACGACTACGCAGGGAGTTATCTCCTGTTACTGTAAAAAACTTCCCAGGTTGAGAAGCGAGTAACCCCAACATTAAGCGTAAAGTAGTCCCAGAATTTCCCGCATTTAACACATCTACTGGTTCTTGTAAATTTCCCAAACCTATCCCTTTTACTATAACTTTTTCTGAGTTTAACTCAGATATTTCTGCACCTAAATTACGAAAACAACTAGCAGTACTTTTTGGATCTTCACCTAACAATAAACCCTCAATAATAGTTTCTCCAGAAGCGATCGCCCCCAACATCAAACCGCGATGAGAAATCGACTTATCTCCAGGCACTTTTATCCTGCCTTTTAGACACAAACCCTCACTGCTTTGGTTAACAATTAAATCCTGTTGACTATTGGTAAAAATTGAATTTGACATAAATTGTTCCACTTCATTTACAATCTTAATCTTATCATTAAATAGTCAAACTTGTTTATTTTCACTTTTACTGCTCTCATATTGTTATAATTAAATATAGCCATTCTAAATGAAGCGTGAAGAGACAAGGGGCTTAAGCCCCTTGCCTTCAAGGGGCTTAAGCCCCTTGCCTTCAAGGGGCTTAAGCCCCTTGCCTTCAAGGGGCTTAAGCCCCTTGCCTTCAAGGGGCTTAAGCCCCTTGCCTTCAAGGGGCTTAAGCCCCTTGCCTTTGGCATAAGATTTTATAATTAACTGTTATCACAATCTGAGCATGAATACAACCACAGAAAACGATATTGCAGAGTTAAAAGAGTTAATCAAAAATCAAAATTATAAACTTGACAAAACAGCATTGTTGAGTATAATCGCCAAAGTAGTTTTCTGGCCTCAAATCTAAAATATAAGAGCTTGGACAATATCAAAAAAGTCCAACTTCTAAAAATTTAACTCAAATATTCGCTAATTTTCTGGATTTTATCGGAGTTGAAATTAACAATGATATACTTAAACTATGAGAGCAAATAGAATATAAAAATAGCTCTGTCAAAATCAACCCTATGGCACTAAAAAATACAAACATATTTACAAAAACTCATCGAGAATAAACTGGTTATAAGTACCATGATTTGGGGAGCACCAGGTATTGGAAAATCTAGTATTGTGCAACAAATAGCCAGGAAGAGCAAAATCGGCTTCATTGATGTACGTTTGTCTCAACTTGCCCCCACTGATTTACGGGGTTTACCAGTAGCCATTCCTCCCAGCGAGAAAAATAATAACCTGGGCACATCTACCTGGTATCCCCCAGAATTTTTGCCCCATAAAGGTGAGGGTATTTTATTCCTAGATGAGCTCAATATGGCACCTCCAGCCATGCAAGGAGTGGCGCAACAACTAATTTTAGATCGCCGTGTAGGAGCATATCAAGTACCTGATGGTTGGTTTATTTGGGCTGCAGGAAACCGTAAAGAAGATAGAGCATCAGTATTTGATATGCCATCACCTCTGGCTAACCGTTTTCTCCACTTAGAAGTAGAAGCAGACTTTGATAGTTTTAAAGCTTACGCTCTTGGTGCTAATTTTAACGAGCAAATCATCGCTTTTTTATCCTATCGCCCCATTTTACTCCACAAATTGAACCCTCAACATCATACATGGCCATCCCCACGTTCATGGGAAATGGCAAGTAAATTACATACAGCAAAAATGACTATTTCTCCAGCAGTTGGCAGAGAAACAGCAGCAGAATTTGACGCTTTTGTGCAACTATATCAAAACATTCCTAATTTAGAGGATATTTTAATAGGAAAAGGCAATAACATTAGTTTTCCAACAGAGCCATCAGCTCGTTATGCTACCACCATTGGTTTAACAGTAAGAGCCAATGAAACAGAAGAAGCATTAAATGCTTTTAATTGGTTAAGCACAAAAGCAACCGCTGAATGGTTAAACTTATTCGCCATAGATTTATTCAGCAAAATGGAGAGTCAGGGTAAAATAGGAGCATTAGCAAATTTAGTTAACACAGAACCAAAATTCAAAGAATTTTTCCAAAAATACCGTGAATTAATCAGTTCATTTTAAGTTCGTAGGGTGCATGTTCCGCGAGTAACGCACCTTTTGTTTTATTTTTTACCTTAAAAACCCATTACAATTTTACCTTTAAAACCCCAAAAAAATATATTAAAAGATAAACAACAAAAACAGAAAAATGGAACAAGAATTAGAACAAATAATCAGCAGTATCAGATTAAAATTACGGGCAAAATCCCCCTTTTTTGCCACTTTATTTCTCTTCACCAATTGTAAATATAACTCTGATATTCCCACCGCAGCAACCGATGGAAAAGAAATTTACTTAAATCCAGAATTTTTCTTATCTTTATCAACTTCAGAGCGAGAAGGAGTAATAATGCACGAATTACTCCACGCAGCTTTATTACATCCCGTACGCAGTGGCACCAGAAACAAAGAAATCTGGAATATTGCAGCAGATATAGCAGTTAACCTGATCATCAAAAATGAACAACATTTAACCCTACCAGAAGGCGCAATATTCCCACCCTCAAATTGGCAAGAATTAGGCTTAAAACATCAACCAGAATGGGAAAAACTCAGCGTAGAAGAGATTTATGAGTTATTGTCAAAAATAGCTGAAAATCCCCAAAAACAATTAAATTGGTCAGATAAACTCGCCGATTTATCCCCCGATGCTATTTTAAATGGTAATAATGGAAATAATGATGATAATAACCAGCAAAATTCATCAGAAGATAAACCCCACCCCAACCCTCCCCTTAGTAAGGGGAGGGAGCCAATATTTCCCCCCCTTACCAAGGGGGGGTTAGGGGGGGTTAATTCCACCTTAAATAGTGATAATAGTGATAATAACCAGCAAAATTCATCAGGTGTAGATAATCAAATATCCCCAGAAAAATTACGCACTTATTGGGAAAAAGCAATGCAACAAGCAGTGGTAATAGCTCGCACCAGCAGTCAAGGAAAATTACCCACAGGTATAGAAAGACAAATAGCAGAAATATCCGAAGCACAATTAGATTGGCGTTGTTATTTATGGCGTTATTTAGTGCAAACTCCCACTGATTTTCAAGGGTGCGATCGCCGTTTTATTTGGCAAGGTTTATATTTAGAAACCCTCATAGGAGAATCAGTACAAGTATTCGTTGCGATTGACACCAGTGGGAGTATTGATAATGAAGAAATGAAAATGTTTTTAGGAGAAGTCTTAGGGATTTTAAACGCTTATCCTCACATTAAATGTTATCTTTATTATGCAGATGCAAATATTTATGGGCCCTATGACATCAATAAACATGATGAAATACCAAAACCAAAAGGTGGAGGAGGTACTTCTTTTATTCCCTTTTTTGAGGAAGTAGAAACAGAGAGAAACTTTGACAAACAAGGAGTCTGTGTTTACTTAACCGATGGTTATGGTAATTTTCCCCAAAACCCCCCTTCTCTCCCTGTTTTGTGGGTAGTTACCCCAGGAGGTTTAGATTTAAAACAGTTTCCTTTTGGTGAAGCAGTTAGACTGTTATCCGTGTAAATCAGTTACAATTAAAATAAATTGGTGATTAATTATGGAACAAGAAAATTTGAATTTACAAACCATCCTCCAAGAAGCAACTAACATAAACACTCACCCACAGCGGTTGCAGGAAATTTACAATAATTACAAAAAACAACAAATCCAACAAGCATTAACCAGCAACCCCAATACTCCCTTAGAAATATTAATAAAATTAGCTAAAGATTACCCCGCTCAATTTTTAGAAAACATTGCCTTAGACTTACACTTACTCAGAAATCCCAATTTATTAGCAGAAATTCCCGAAAAAAGCTTAATTAGCATTCTTAAACTTCCCCAAGCACCTAAAGAATTTATCTTATTTAGTTTAAATAATCGACTAAAAGTAAGCATATTTCAAGCTATTTTTTCTACCCATACTCAGTTATGGAATGAATGGAGACAAAATAATAATCAGGCAAAAATTGACTTAACTCGTGCTAAGTTAAGTGATGCTAATTTAACTCGTGCTAATTTAAGTGGTGTTGATTTAAGGGGTGCTGATTTAACTGATGCTGATTTAACTGATGCTAATTTAACTCGTGCTAATTTAAGTGGTGTTGATTTAAAGGGTGTTGATTTAAGGGGTGTTGATTTAACTGGTGTTGATTTAAGGGGTGTTGATTTAAGGGGTGTTGATTTAAGGGGTGTTGATTTAACTCGTGCTCATTTAACTCGTGCTCATTTAACTGGTACTAATTTAACTGGTACTTATTTAAGGGATGCTAATTTAAGGGATGCTAATTTAAGGGATGCTTATTTAACTGATGCTCATTTAGCTGGTGCTCATTTAACTCGTGCTAATTTAACTGATGCTAATTTAACTGGTACTAATTTAACTGGTGCTAATTTAACTAATGCTAATTTAACTGGTACTAATTTAACTGGTGCTAATTTAACTAATGCTAATTTAACTGGTACTAATTTAACTGGTGCTAATTTAAGTGGTGCTGATTTAACTGGTGCTAATTTAAAGAATACAAAGTTAGATGAAAATACCTTGATAAATAATAAATGGCAATTGGTATGGGAGATTGTTAATCATCCTCAATCATACAGAAATTTAACTGGTGCTAATTTAACTGATGCTAATTTAACTAATGCTAATTTAACTAATGCTAAGTTAACTGGTGCTAATTTAACTAATGCTAATTTAACTGATGCTGATTTAACTAATGCTAAGTTAACTGATGCTGATTTAACTAATGCTGATTTAACTAATGCTAATTTAACTCGTGCTAATTTAACTCGTGCTAATTTAACTCGTGCTAATTTAAAGAATACAAAGTTAGATAAAAATACTTTGATAGATAATAAATGGCAATTGGTATGGGAGATTGTTAATCATCCTCAATCATACAGAAATTTAACTGGTGCTAATTTAACTGATGCTAATTTAAGTAGTGCTAATTTAACTGGTGCTAATTTAAGTAGTGCTAATTTAACTGATGCTGATTTAATTTATGCTGATTTAACTGATGCTGATTTAACTCGTGCTAATTTAACTGGTGCTCATTTAGCTGATGCTAATTTAAGTTATGCTAATTTAACTGATGCTAATTTAAGTGATGCTAATTTAACTCGTGCTGATTTAACTGATGCTAATTTAAGTTATGCTAAGTTAACTGATGCTAATTTAAGTGATGCTAATTTAACTCGTGCTGATTTAACTAATGCTAATTTAACTCGTGCTTATTTAGCTGGTGCTAATTTAAAGAATACAAAGTTAGATAAAAATACTTTGATAGATAATAAATGGCAATTGGTATGGGAGATTGTTAATCATCCTCAATCATACAGAAATTTAACTGGTGCTAATTTAACTCGTGCTAATTTAACTGGTGCTAATTTAAGTAGTGCTAATTTAACTGGTGCTAATTTAACTCGTGCTAATTTAACTGGTGTTAATTTAACTCGTGCTAATTTAACTGGTGTTAATTTAACTGATGCTAATTTAACTCGTGCTGATTTAACTGGTGTTAATTTAACTGATGTTAATTTATGGCGTGCTGATTTATGGCGTGCTGATTTATGGCGTGCTAATTTATGGCGTGCTAATTTAACTCGTGCTAATTTAAGTGATGCTGATTTAACAGATGCTAATTTAAGTGATGCTGATTTAACAGAAATTAAGCTTAATGATGCCACAAAAATCGACAAAGACTGGCTGTTTTTAAACCTTATAAAAACAAAATTTAATCAAAATAAACTGTGAAATTTCTTGCCAATTGCTGGGGAAAATTCTTTACTCCCAAAGGCGAGGCGAAGGGTGGGCTGCGCCTTTTTCTGATAAAATATATAAACAAATGTCAAACAGCAGCCCATGGGGAACAGCAAATCAAATATCGTAGTAATCGGCGCAGGTATCGGCGGATTAACAGCAGGAGCACTACTCGCCCGTAGAGGTTATCAAGTACAAATCTTCGATCAAGCTCTAGTACCAGGAGGATGCGCCTCAACCTTCAAACGTACTGGATTCATTTTTGATGTTGGCGCAACCCAAGTAGCAGGATTAGAACCTGGGGGCATTCATCACCAAATCTTCCAAGAATTAGAAGTTGAACTACCAGAAGCAACACCATGTGACCCAGCTTGTGCAGTCTTTCTCCCAGGCGAAACACAACCCATCAACGTTTGGCGCAACCCAGAAAAATGGGCAGCAGAAAGACAACGCCAGTTTCCCCAAAGTGAACCCTTCTGGCAACTTTTAAATAAACTATTCCACGCAAGTTGGCAGTTTCAAGCCCGTAACCCAGTTTTACCTCCGCGCAATCTCTGGGATTTTTGGCAATTAATCTCAGCAGTACGCCCAGATACTTTAATCACACTCCCCTTTACTTTTATGACAGTAGGAGACGCTCTCCGTTTATACGGTTTGGCAGAAAATAAACGCCTCCGCACTTTCCTGGATATGCAGCTCAAATTATACTCCCAGGTAAATGCAGAAGAAACAGCCCTCCTCTACGCCGCAACCGCCCTCTCAGTATCCCAGTCACCCCAGGGTTTATACCATCTTCAAGGAAGTATGCAAGTATTGAGCGATCGCCTCCTCACCGCCCTCGAAAAATACGGCGGCAAACTCCTTATGCGCCATACAGTGGAAAAAATCCATACAGACTCAGGCAAAGTAACAGGTATTACCATCCGTAACCAAAAAACAGGCGAAACTTGGCAACAACAAGCCACCCACGTAATAGCAAATGTAACTGTAGATAACTTAGTAGAACTCTGGGCTCAAACCCCCCCCAACCCCCCCTTAGTAAAGGGGGGAGTTTCTTCATTAAAGCTATCAAAAGAAGGAGTAAATTTCAGCGACGAACAGAAAAAACAAGTTCCCCCCCTTACCAAGGGGGGGTTAGGGGGGGTAAACCTAACCTTATACCAACGCCGAGTAGAAAAATTACCCTCACCTTCAGGAGCCTTTGTGGTTTATCTTGGAGTAGAAGCCAGTGCAATTCCTCAAGGATGTCCACCCCATCTCCAGTTTCTCTATGACTATGATGACCCAATCGGCGAAAATAACTCTTTATTCGTCTCCGTCAGTAAACCAGAAGATGGCAGAGCACCCGCAGGAAAAGCAACCATTATCGCTTCTTCTTTTACCGATACTATTTTCTGGTGGCAAGGAAATGAGGAACATTACTTTCAGTTAAAAGCTAAATATACAACAGAGGCGATCGCCCGTTTAAGCCAATACTTCCACCTCACCCCAGAAACCATCATCCATCAAGAAGCAGCCACCCCCCGCACATTTGCCCGTTTTACTGCCCGCAAACATGGTATAGTAGGAGGAATAGGGCAAAGAGTAAATACTTTTGGGCCCTTTGGTATTGCCAATCGTACCCCCATCAAAAACCTCTGGTTAGTTGGTGACTCCACCCATCCAGGAGAAGGTACAGCAGGAGTTAGTTACTCAGCTATTACCGTTGTACGGCAAATAGAAGCAGCTTCTTAACTACGCGCTAACATATAAATCAAACTAATAGGAATAATTTAAAATCATGGCTACACAATTAATTGTCACTACTCTAATTAACTTTCTCCAACTTTACTCTTTACTCCTCATTGTGCGCATTCTTTTGAGTTGGTTTCAAACCCAAAACTGGGCTATGCAAGTAATGAGTTTTCTTAGCCCCATTACCGATCCCTATTTAAACGTTTTCCGCTCTTTTATCCCCCCTCTCGGTGGTATTGACTTATCCCCCATTTTGGCAATTATGTTATTAAATATTGTTCAAAGTGCAATTTCAGGCGCCATTTAGCAGTCATAGGGTGCGTTTGGCGCAGCCGTAACGCACCATTCTTTCTCAAATTGCAATATATTAAAAACTATTATTTCACTGATCCCACCGCACTTTACTCCCAAAACCTCTCGCTTTAAACTGCTCCAATTTTAAAGGTGTCGGTTGATTATCCGCTACACTAATTCTGATTTGAAAATCACTTACACCACCTACTATTTTCTTAGACAAACGTGGACATCTGCCTAAAAACCTACTTCTTCGGTGAATAAGTAGGATTTTTTTCGCTCACCCATTTCAATGTTTACTTGCATAGAAGGGAAATGTTCCGTGTTA
>Ga0209594_1001673_pt1 | contig 10825 bp, 12 predicted proteins | sample AshMeaCrysSpring_FD_184126 | JGI IMG/M metagenome (GOLD analysis project Ga0209594, IMG submission 184126) | Groundwater microbial communities from Big Spring, Nevada to study Microbial Dark Matter (Phase II) - Ash Meadows Crystal Spring... | ecosystem: Environmental > Aquatic > Deep subsurface...
GCTGATGGGCGTCTACGCCGCCATCGCACTGGTCTGGCGGATCAAGCTGTGCGAGATCCTGGCAATGGCCTGCGCACCCACCGGCGCCGCCTTCACCCTGGTCACCCTGGCCACCGGTTCGATCTGGGGCAAGCCGATGTGGGGGACCTGGTGGGACTGGGACCCGCGCCTCACCACCGAGCTGATCCTGCTGTTCCTGTACCTGGGCGTGATGGGCCTGTACGCCGCCATCGACGACCGCCGCGATGCGGCGCGTGCTGCGGGGTTCCTGGCCATCGTCGGGGTCGCGCTGCTGCCGGTGATCCGCTGGTCGGTGGTGTGGTGGAACTCGCTGCACCAGGGCCAGACCATCCGCCTGTTCGGCGAGTCCTCGATGGATCCCAGCATGGTGTGGCCGCTGCTGTGGATGATCGTCGGCACCAAGCTGTGGTTCGCGGGTTCCCTGCTCAACCGCGCGCGCGCCGACAACCTGCGCCGCGAAACCGGCAAGGACTGGGTGGCGAAGCTTGCCGGAGCCACGCCATGAACTACCGCGAATACGTGGTCGCCGCGTACGCGGTGTTCGCCATCGTGCTGTTGTGGGACTACGTGGTGCCAAAGCTGCAGGCCCGTGCCGCCCTGCGCGCCGCGCGCCTGCGCGCGACCCGCGCCGCCACCCGCAAGGCCCCGCCGGAGCTGCAACGATGAATCCGACCCGCAAGCGCCGGCTGTGGCTGGTGCTGGCGCTGGTGGCCGCCGCCGCGATCGCCACCGCCCTCATCGCGATGGCGCTGCAGCGCAACGTCGCCTACCTGTACACGCCCAGCGAAGTGCTGCGCGGCGCGGCAGGCAAGCAGGCGCGCTTCCGCCTCGGCGGGATGGTTGCGTCCGGCTCGTTCAAGCGCGCACCCGGCTCGATGGAAGCGCACTTCGCGGTGGACGATGGCGACGCCACCCTGCCGGTCGTCTACACCGGCATCCTGCCCGACCTGTTCCGTGAAAAGCAGGCGGTCGTCGCCACCGGCCACATGCGGGGCGACGTGTTCGTCGCCGAGGAAGTGCTGGCCAAGCACGACGAGACCTACATGCCGAAGGAGGTGGCCGACAAGATGGGCGTCGCCCACCAGAAGCATGACGTCAAGGTGCCTGCAGCCGGGGCGACACCCTAGGTGGCGGTCGCACAGCTCCTGCCCGAACTCGCCCAGGTCGCCCTGCTGCTGGCACTGCTGGTGGCGATCCTGCAGGGCGTGCTGCCCTTGCTGGGCGCGCATCGCGGGATCGCCCCGCTGATGGCTGTCGCGCGGCCGGCGTCGTACCTGCAACTGGCACTGGTCGCGATCGCCTTCGCCATCCTCACCCGCGGCTTCGTGGTGCACGACTTCTCGATGCGCTACGTGGCCGACAACTCGAACACCCTGCTGCCGCTGGCGTTCCGCTACATGGCGGTGTGGGGCGCGCACGAGGGGTCGCTGCTGCTGTGGGTGCTGATGCTCACCATCTGGAGCGCCGCGGTGGCGCGCTTCTCGCGCTCGCTGCCGATGCCGGTGGTGGCGCGCGTGCTGGGCGTGATCGGCCTGGTATCGGCCTGCTTCCTCGCCTTCATGATCTTCACCAGCAATCCGTTCGAGCGCCTGCTGCCGATGCCTGCGGAAGGCCGCGACCTCAACCCGCTGCTGCAGGACCGCGGGATGATGATCCATCCGCCGATGCTCTACGTCGGCTACATCGGCTTCGTGGTGCCGTTCGCGTTCGCCATCGCCGCCCTGCTCGACGGCCGCCTGGACGTGCGCTGGCTGCGCTGGACGCGGCCCTGGACCAACGTGGCCTGGGCGTTCCTGACCATCGGCATCATGCTCGGCTCCTGGTGGGCGTACTACGAGCTGGGCTGGGGCGGCTGGTGGTTCTGGGATCCGGTGGAGAACGCCAGCTTCATGCCGTGGCTCGCCGGCGCGGCGCTGATCCATTCGCAGGCGGTCACCGAGAAACGCGGCAGCTTCAACAGCTGGACGCTGCTGCTGGCGATCGCCGCATTCTCGCTGTCGCTGCTGGGCGCGTTCCTGGTGCGCTCCGGCGTGCTGACCAGCGTCCATTCGTTCGCCGCCGACCCGACCCGCGGTTTGTTCATCCTCGTGTTCCTGGGGCTGGTGATCGGCGGTTCGCTGCTGTTGTACGTGCTGCGCGCGCCAAGGCTGGAGGACGGCAAGCCGTTCGCCGCCACCTCGCGCGAGACCTTGCTGCTGCTCAACAACCTGCTGCTGGCCACCGCCTGCGCGATGGTCCTGCTCGGCACGCTGTACCCGCTGCTGGCCGATGCGCTGGGCCTGGGCAAGGTCTCGGTGGGCCCGCCCTACTTCGGCCTGATGTTCCTGCTGTTGATGGCGCCGCTGGTGGCGCTGGTGCCGTTCGGTGCGCTGACCAAGTGGCAGCGCGACACCCCGCGCACGCCGACGGCGATGCTGCTGCCGTGGGCCGGCCTGTCGCTGCTGCTGGCGGTGGTGGCGTATTTCATGGCGCCGCAGGGCGCGCTGAAGACCGCCGCCGGCGTGCTCGGCGCCGGCTGGGTGGCGCTGGGCACGCTGCGCTTCGTGTGGTCGCGGCTGCGCGCCAATGGCCGGTTCACCCCCGAGATGCTGGGGATGGTGTTCGCCCATCTCGGGCTCGCGGTGTTCGTGATGGGCGCGCTGCTGGTCGAGGCCCAGAACATGGTGCGCGAGGTAGCGATGAAGCCCGGCCAGGTCGAGGACGTCGGTGCCTACCGCTTCGAATTCCGCGGCGTGCAGGAAGCCCCTGGCCCGAACTACATGGCAGACCGCGGCACCGTGCAGGTCCTGCGTAACGGCTCGCCGCTCGCCCTGCTGTTTCCCGAGAAGCGCACCTACGCCGCCGGCGGCCAGGTGATGACCGATGCCGGCATCCATGCCGGCGTGCTCGCCGACGTGCTGGTCACCATCGGCGAACCGCTGGGCGACGATGCATGGGCCGTGCGCATGCACGTCAAGCCGTTCGTGCGCTGGATCTGGGCAGGTGCGCTGCTGATGGCGCTGGGCGGCTTCGTGGCGGCCGGCGACCGTCGCTTCCGCCGTCGCCCGGAGGCATCCCCCGCATGAACACGCCTGTCCCCGAAGCGCCGCGCCGCGCGCTGCCGATCGCGGCCATCGTCATCGGCCTGGTGTTCCTCTCGCTGATGGGCCTGCTGCTGTACGGCGTGAGCCAGTCCGGGCGTGCCGACCGCGATGCCTTGCCATCGCCGCTGATCGGCAAGCCCGCCCCCGCCTTCGCACTGCCGGTGCTGCACGAACCCCAGCGCACGGTGACCCTGGAGCAACTCAAGGGCCAGCCGTTCCTGCTCAATGTCTGGGGCAGCTGGTGCGTGGAATGCCGGGTGGAGCACCCGGTGCTGACCCGCTTCGCGGAAACACGCAGGCTGCGCGTGGTCGGCTACAACTGGAGGGACGAGCCGGCCGATGCGCTGCGCTGGCTGGAGCAGTTCGGCAACCCCTACTGGCTGGTGTTGGCCGACGTGGAAGGCCGCGCGGCGATCGACTGGGGCATCTACGGCGCGCCGGAAACCTTCCTGGTGGATGCCGCGGGCATGATCCGCTGGAAGCACATCGGCGCACTGACAGATGCGGTGATCGAAGGCGAGCTGCTGCCGGCCTTGCGCGCCATCGAGGGCCCCCAGTGAGCCGGCTCCCCGCCCTGTTGCTTTGCATGCTGCTGGCGTTCGCCTGCACGACGCCGGCGCGTGCGCAGGTGGGCAACGACACCGCGCCGTTGCAGTTCCGCGATGCGGCCGAAGAGGCGCGCTTCCATGCATTGGCCGGCGAGCTGCGCTGCGTGATGTGCCAGAACCAGTCGCTGGCCGATTCCAATGCGCTGATCGCACTGAGCCTGCGCCGCGAGGTGCTGGACCTGATGCGCGAGGGCCGCAGCAACGACGAGATCAAGGACCACCTGGTCCAGCGCTACGGCGAGTTCGTGCTGTACCGACCGAAGCTGTCCGGCCACACCTGGCTGCTGTGGGCGGGCCCGCTGCTGCTCTTGCTGGTCGGCGGCGGCGTGGTCGCCACCATCGTGCGCCGGCGCGGTGCCCGCCCGGTGCCCACCGATGAAGGCCAGGAGTGGTGATGGTCGCGTTCGTCCTGATGGCGGCAGTGCTGGCGCTGGTGGCCCTGGCGGTGTTGCTGCGGCCGCTGTGGCGCAGTGCGCGCCCGGTCGCGCTTGGTGTCGCCGTGCTGGTACTGGCCTCCACTGCGCTGCTGTACCGCCTGGTCGGCACCCCGCAGGCGCTCGATCCCGCCGCGTTGCGCGCACCCGAAACGCTTGCCGAGGCGATCGCGCGGCTCGAAGCGGAACTGCGCCGGAATCCCGCCCAGGCGGAAGGCTGGCGCCTGCTTGCGCAGGCCCTGCAGCGCGAGAGCCAGCCTGCGAAGGCGCGCGATGCGTTCGCCAAGGCCGCCGCGCTTGCCCCCGAGGACGCCGACCTGCTCGCGGAAGCGGCGCAGTCGCGTGCGCTGGCGGATGCCAACCGCCTGTTCGACGCGGAGGCCGTCAGCCTGCTGCAACGCGCGCTGAGCCTGCGGCCCGACCACCAACGTGCACGCTGGTTCCTCGGCATCGCGCAACGCCAGGCAGGCGACCATGCCGCCGCGGCTGCCACCTGGGAACCCCTGCTGCAACAGGTCGATGCCGCCACCGCGACCAGCTTGCGCAAGGAAATCGACGGCGCACGCATCGCCGCGGGTCTGCAACCGCTGCCCGCCGCCGTGGCCGTCCCGGCGAGCCCGCGGGTATCGGTGAACGTGTCGCTGGATCCGGGGTTCGCGGCGCGGGTTCGCCTGCGCGGGGACGCCACCGTGTTCGTGATCGCGCGCGCGCCGCACGGCCCGCAGATGCCGGTCGCGGTCGAGAAGCGCAGCGTGTCCGAACTGCCGTTCACCGCGACCCTGGACGACGCCGACAGCCCGATGCCGACCAGCAAGCTGTCGCAACTGCGCGAGGTCGAGCTGGTGGCGCGCCTGTCCGACAGCGGCGATGCGATGAAACAGGATGGCGACATCGAATCGAAGCCGGTTCGGGTGACATTGCCCGCCAAGAGGCCTGTTGACTTGACGATCAACGCAGACACTCGCTAAGCGTCGTTGGCCTGCCCGGGGGGCATCGATCGCCTGACGCTGCGCATCGGAGCCGGATGCGAAGCCTCGGCGGCGCGATACCGCGGGTAGGCCAACGACGCGCGCTGGATACACTTCGCATATGACCGAATTCATTGCACCTGGCACCCGCTGGTTCGACCTGCCCTCGCCGTTCCCGATGAAGCGCGGCGGCGAACTCCGCGGCGCGCGCATCGCCTACGAAGCCTGGGGCGTGCTCGACGCCACCCGCGGCAACGCCATCCTGATCTTGACCGGGCTTTCGCCCGATGCACATGCCGCCTCCAACCCGGGTAATGCGGAGCCTGGTTGGTGGGAACCGATGCTGGGTCCGGGCAAGCCGATCGATACCGATCGCTGGTTCGTGGTCTGCGTCAATTCGCTGGGCAGCTGCAAGGGCTCGACCGGGCCGGCGTCCACCAATCCCGGCACCGGCGCGATCTACCGGCTCGACTTCCCGGAACTGTCGGTGGAAGACGGCGCCGATGCCGCGGCGGCCGTGGTGCGCGCACTCGGCATCGAACGCCTGGCCTGCGTGATCGGCAATTCGATGGGCGGGATGACCGCGCTCGCGCTGTTGCAGCGCCACCCGGGCATCGCCCGCAGCCATGTCAACATTTCCGGCGCGGCGCGCGCCCTGCCGTTCTCGATCGCGATCCGCTCCCTGCAGCGCGAGGCGATCCGGCTTGATCCGAACTGGAACATCGGCCAGTACGACGATGCCACGTATCCCGAATCCGGCATGCGCATGGCGCGCAAACTGGGCGTGATCACCTATCGCTCGGCGCTGGAATGGGACGGCCGCTTCGGCAGGGTGCGGCTGGAGTCCGACCGCCGCGACGGCGACGCGTTCGGCCTGGAGTTCGAAGTCGAAAGCTATCTGGAAGGCCATGCGCGCCGCTTCGTGCGCCGCTTCGACCCCAATTGCTACCTCTACCTCAGCCGCTCGATGGATTGGTTCGACCTGGGCGAACACCACGACGGCGACGTCATGCGCGGGCTGGCCGCGATCCGCATCGAAAAGGCGCTGTCGATCGGCGTGCGTACCGACATCCTGTTTCCCCTGCAGCAGCAGGAGGAAATCGCCGAAGGCCTGCGCGCCGGCGGCTGCGACGCGGCCTTCCTGCCGCTGGAATCTCCGCAGGGCCACGACGCGTTCCTCGTCGACATCGAGCGTTTCGGTCCCGCGGTGCGCGGATTCCTCGACGGCCTGCAGGCGCCGGTTGCATATGCCCTGCCGGCATGAGCACATAACGCCGGGTTTGGTACACTGCCTGCATGGACCAGACCTGCTGCCAGACCGTCGATTTCCCGGGGCAAGCGAAGTTCATCGCCGCGGTCGATGCCGCCGTCACCTGCGGTGGCGACCAGCACGCGGTCACGGCGGCCCTGCGCAACGCACTGTGTACCCTGATCCGCGATACCGAGGTCGAGCTGCCGTGCTGCGTGCACGAGGCGATCCTCGACCATTACGCCCGTCGCGAGCTCTACCGCAGCCCGCAACATGGCTACAGCGTGGTCGCGATGACCTGGGGGCCGGGCCAGGGCACCCCGCTGCACGACCATTCCGGCCTGTGGTGCGTGGAAGGCGTGTGGCATGGCGAACTGGAGATCACCCAGTACGAACTGCTCGAGCTCAACGGCGACCGCGCGCGCTTCCGTGCGGCCGGTGGCATGCGCGCCGGCCCCGGCAGCGCGGGCAGCCTGATCCCGCCGCACGAGTACCACACCATCCGCAACGCCAGTACGGATTCGGTGGCGGTGTCCCTGCACATCTACCAGGCCGAGATGGCCTGCTGCGCGAAGTTCCAGCCGCAGTCCGGCGAGTGGTACGTGCGAGAAGCGGCCACGCTCGCCACCGACAAGGCGGCCTGAAGTCCGACTCGGCTATAATTGGAACGTCCCGCGCCGGTGTGGCGGAATGGTAGACGCAGCGGATTCAAAATCCGCCGGCAGCGATGTCGTGGAGGTTCGAGTCCTCTCACCGGTACCAGTCAGCGCAAAGCCACGCATCGCGTGGCTTTTTTTGTTTGCGCGGTTCGGACCTGGCGTTCCGGATCCACGAAAGGGAAGACCCGATCTCGCGGGCCGCTGTGTGCCTGGAGGGGATCGGGCCTTCTGGGGCCGGAGCGATTTTCCGTGGTTCGTTGCGAGCCACGAAGTTTTTCTCCGACGTGGGAACGCTACGCCTGCTTTCGTTACGAAAAAGCTAAGCGCATCGCATTCATCCGACCGTTCGTCGGAACCGCGAATTCAGGGTTTCGGCCAGGGCCACCAGCCGCGCCCGGACAGGGCGTAACGGTCCGCGGCGCGTTCGAACCGGTTGCGCACGCCGATCCCGCCAAACAGGAAATACAGCGGCAGGAACAACGGTCCCAGCACCATGTACTGGTAGACGTGCGCGCGTTCGTGGTCGCCGATCAGGATCCGCGGCTCCTCGCGATGGCCGGCTCGGTGCGCGTAGGTCACGCAGGGCGACTCCAGCGTCTCGCCGGTGTGCAGGATCACGTTGCCCAGGGTCAGTGCGCCGCCCGGGCCCCACGGCACCTTGAGGAAGACGAGGGCGAAATCGCGCGGGCTCAGGTGCGCGTGCGCGCCCGCGGCCAGGCTGGCCGCGCCGGCCAGCAGGCCGATCGCGGTGCAGGGTGCCGCCCACAACACGCCGAACCCCTGCAGCGCTTGCAAGCCCCAGCGCCTGGCGGTCGCAGAGATGCCGTCCGCCTGCATGCTCAGCGCGAGCGCTTGGCCAGCCAGGCGTGGATGGTGTCCGGCACTTCCTTCTGCGCGCGGCCGGACACGTAGATCCCGATGTGCCCGCCTTTGAACGACAGCTCGGTATAGTCGTCCGTGCCGGCAAGGTCGCGCAGCGCGCGCGACGCATCCGGCGGCACCAGGTGGTCCTGCTCGGCGAAGATGTTGAGGATCGGCATCTCCACCAGGCCTAGGTGCACATCCTCGTCGCCGATGCGCACGCCGCCCTTGACGAAGCCGTTGCCCTGGAAGAACTGGGTGTTGAACTCGCGGAAGGCCTCGCCGGCCTGGTCGGGCGAATCGAAGATCCACTTCTCCATGCGCAGGAAATCCTCCATCGCCTTGCGGTCGTCGAGGATGTCGACCATGCCCACGTATTTCTGCGCGAACAGGCGCCACGGCTTCAGCATCAGGTACGTGAGGTTCATCATGTCCGCCGGGATGTTGCCCAGCGTATCGACCAGCAGGTCGACGTCGATCTCGCGGTTCCAGTTCGACAGCATGTTGTCCGCGGTGTGGAAATCCACCGGCGTCACCATGGTGATCAGGTTGCGGACCTTGCGGGGGTGCAGCGCGGCGTAGCACAGCGAGAACACGCCGCCCTGGCAGATGCCGAGCAGGTTGATCGCGTCCTGCTTGTGCGCCTTGCGCAGGTAATCGACCGCGCCGCCGATGAAGCGCTCGATGTAGTCCTCGAGGGTGAGGTACCTGTCCGAACGGTCCGGATAGCCCCAGTCGATGATGTAGACATCCTGGCCACGTTCCAGAAGTCCCTTCACCAGCGAGCGGTCGGACTGCAGGTCGACCATGTAAGGACGGTTCACCAACGCGTAGGCGATCAGCAGCGGCACCTTGGCGGTGGGCACGCGTTCGCCGCGGTAGCGGTAGAGGATGGTCTTGCCGTCGCGCCAGACTTCCTCGCGCGCGGTGACGCCGAAATGCACGTCGTCCATCCCGCGCAGGGTGGCAAGGCCCGCTTCGAGCTTGTGCTGGAACCGGCCCGCTTCCTCGGCCAGCGATTGCGGGGTGATGTTGAGCGGACCGAAGGTGGCGTCCATGTCAGCGCTTCCTCGCAGCGGGCTTGGTGGGCTTGCGTGCGGGGGCCTTCTTCACCGCCTTTCCAGCAGCCTTCTTCGCGACGGGCTTCGCCGCCTTCTTCACCGGCTTCCTTGCTGCCGGCGTCACGGCTGCAGGCGCAGGGCGCGGCTCGTTGTCATCGGCCTTGCGCTGGAGGCGGCGCAGCTGGCGTTCCAGTTCGGCGATCTTGCGATGCGCGCTGTCGAGTTCGGTGCGCCCTGGCATCCCCAGCTGCATCGACGCCTGCTCGGCGATCGCCTGCGCGGACGCACGCAACTGCATCTGCGCGTTGACCAGCGCGCCGTAGGCCTTGCGGTACTCGGTCGACAGCGCGCTGGCGGCATAGGCTTCTTCTGCTGCATCCACCCAGAGGTCGAACAGTGCGCGCACGCTGCCCAGCTGCCGACCCGGCTCCTCGCGCTCGGCGAGCTTCGATTCAAAGCGTGCGTAGGCGTCCTGCGAGGCCTTCGCCATCAGCGCGTTGTAGTCGGACAGCGCCTCCTGCCAGCGGAGTTGCGCCTGTCCCAATGCCTGCAGCCGCTCCTGGTGCTCGCGGGCGAAGCCGAACGCCGGCATCCCGAGCGTGCTCGACGCTTCGTTCCGCAGGTTCTGCAGCCACGGTGCGGCGGACTCGCTCCACTGCTCCAGGTCCTGCAGGCCGGGGCCACGCATGCCGTACATGAGCCCCTGGAACGGGTTGCCGCCCAGCGCCTGCTGCCACGCCCTTGTCACGTCCTGGGCGCTGTGCTCGCGACCGGCGAACTGCGCGGCCACCTGTTGCATCTGCGCGAACCAGTCGCCGTTCTGGCGGTTGAAATGGCCGAGCACCGCATCCACGCCGCCACGCCCGCCGCCGGCCATGTTGGTCCACGCGCCAAGCGCGTCACGGAAGCCCTGCACCCCCGCATCGGCGCCTGCCTGCGGGATCGCGCCGCGCACGGCATCGCCCCACATGCCCCAGTACTGGCGCGCGAGCGCCTCGAAATCGTTGGAACCCTGTGCCATGAGACCTCCACGCGTTGCAGCCATGCTAGCAACGCGGTCATGACGATGCCACGTCAACGCACGCGGGTCAGGGCTTCGGGATCCGCAACGTCTTGCTGATCATCAGCGAACCGGACAGCGCGAACACCAGCACCAGCGGGTGCAGTTGCCACGGCCCGAGCTGGAGCATCCCGAACGGCAGCGCGGCGCCGATGCGGTCGCTCCACGCCAGCCACGCCAGCAGGCCGACGATGGCGAGGCTGGTCGGGATGGGCGTGCCTTCGAAATACTCCACCTTGTCGCCGTCATCCGCCAGCGACTGAGCGGTGACGTTGTAGCGCGCCAACCGGCTGACCCCGCAGCCGACGAAATAGGTCAGCACCACCCAGTCCCAGCCGCCCTGCAGCCCGCAGGCGTAGGCCAATGCGGCCGGTGCCATGCCGAAGCTGATCATGTCGGCCAGCGAATCCAGCTCGCGCCCGAGGGTGGACGAGACCTTGCGCCAGCGCGCGATGCGCCCGTCCAGCGCATCGAAGACGAACGCCAAGGGGATCATCGCCATTCCCACCAGGAGGTCGCGGACGTTGCCGTCCTGCAGGAAGCGCATCGACGCGAATACCGCGCTGGTGCCGCAGAACGCATTGGCGAGGGTCAACCAGTCGGCGAGATGGAAATCCCGCAGCATCGAGAAATGGCGTTGCTTCATTGGTGGCCCCGGGGTTCCGCGCACAGCCTGCCAAAGCCGGTGTGAAGCCGGCAAGCACGGATCAGCGCGGGATCGCGAGGTTGTCGGCCGCCAGCGGTTTGCCGGCGCGAGCAATGGTGCGGATCACCGCGTCGACCGGCAGCGTGCCGTTGCCATCCAGGTGCGCGTCCACCCG
>Ga0209594_1001685_pt1 | contig 10787 bp, 7 predicted proteins | sample AshMeaCrysSpring_FD_184126 | JGI IMG/M metagenome (GOLD analysis project Ga0209594, IMG submission 184126) | Groundwater microbial communities from Big Spring, Nevada to study Microbial Dark Matter (Phase II) - Ash Meadows Crystal Spring... | ecosystem: Environmental > Aquatic > Deep subsurface >...
TGTCAATGTCTTCCTGGGGGAAGGGGCGGGTATTGAGAATATTGCCAAATGGGTAGGCCATAATTTTTTTTTACTGGTTTTTCAGGTTTGGGGGTTGGGGTGGGGCTGGTTTTGAATTTAGTTCTGGGTTGAGATATTTGGATTGTTCCCAAACGCGCCCCTATCAGGTTTTTATTGTAAGTTGTTTTTTTTGTTTTTGGGACTTCGTTAACAATTTTTAATATTGCTGGGGTTTTGGGGCGGTTTTGAAAGAAGACGGAGATGCACGTTGCAGGTGATGCATGGGGCGGGTTTCGCCTACGCTTTTTTTTGGGTTTTAGTGTGATGGGATTTTCTCGAAAAACCCTGTGCAACCTAAATAAATACATCGCGTAAATAACTCACCAACAGTAGCGCTGTTTTTAAATTCACCCCTGCCCAGTTTTAGGAAGGCAATGGGAGATGCGAGGGATGCGAGGGATTGAAATCCCTCGCTACATCAACGTTCGCGCAGCGTCTCCGTTAGGAGAAGTCCGCCTGCGCGGACTAGGTGCCTTGTGTGAATTTGGGTTTGATTACTCGTTTACAGAGCGCTTTGATCTTGAATAAAATACATTTTCTTTTTAATGAAACAGCCCTCCCCCTTCTGGGGAGAGGAGCGTCAAAACAAGAGAAATCTAAAGATTTTCTAATTGATAAATGTCATTAATGGTTTGTAAATCGAAAATTGCCTCACCGATGCGCGATAATTGCTCCGATGACAAACCTTGAAGATATTGGGATATTTCTGGGTTAACTTCTCCAAACTTTCGTGACAACATCCCCAGAATTAATTCAGCTTTTCCTTCAGCTTTTCCTTCAGCTTTTCCTTCAGCTTTTCCTTCAGCTTTTCCTTCAGCTTTTCCTTTGGCTATTCCTTCAGCTTTTCCTTCAGCTTTTCCTTCAATTTTTGCTTGTTTTGTGGCTTCAACTAGGGTTGACTGATAACTCTGGATAAACAGTTCTCGCTCTTCTAATTCTCCTAATTCTACTGCGCTTAAATTTGCTCTTTGTGAGATGTTTAAAGCTAATTCTATTTCTGGTATTTCCCTGAGAGTGTCTGGGATAATTTCTAAGTCGGGAGCGTTTTTCATAAAGTAGATCCATTTATCTACAATATTGTTTAATTCTTCTAAGTTTTTATTAAACTTTGGGAGTTCTACAAATACCATTTCTAATGGTATTTCTTTATATTCAAAATTCAACTCTCTTTGTTTAAAGACAAAGTGATTAATGGGGTGTTCTGTTTCTTCAAACATGATAAAATCGGTGATGGTTAATGCAATTACTTGTTGCAGTCTGGGGTATCCTTGTCCGATTTTTAATTGATTGGCGTAGGTTTTAGTGAGGTTGTAAACTACTCTTTTTTCAAATGCACCTATATTGATTACCTGCATCTCAATTATGACTATTTTCTGGTTTGCTAAAACTGCTTTAACATCTAAAAAACTATTTTTTAATTCTAAGACTTTCCCGCTAGTATAGGGGTCAATTATTTCTAAGTCTTGTATTTCTGGTTCTCCGTTATAAACTAAAGCGTTTAAAAAGCTGATTAAGATGTTTTTGCTTTCGTTTGAACCAAAAATTTTTTTAAAAGCAAAGTCGGTTTTGGGGCTGATAAATCTCATGGTTGTTAATTTAATAATGGTTTGGTTTAATGGTCTAAATTTATGAAGGATGAAAATAATTATAGATTTCCTGGGCTAAAACAGCACCTATACCATTAACTTCTGCTAATTGTTGGGGAGATGCTTGGCGGATATAATCTAAAGAACTAAAATGTGCTAATAATTCTTTTTGTCTTTGAAAACCTAAACCAGGGATATCATCTAATTGACTTGTTACTGCTTTTTTCTGTCGTTGTTGACGGTGAAAATTAACAGCAAAACGGTGCGCTTCATCCCTAACCCTTCTCAATAATTGTACTCCCGATTGTTCAGAATTTGTTGGTAATGGTTCTGTTTTTTCTGGGAGAAATATCTCTTCTCTCTGTTTGGCTAAACTGCATACTTGTACCTCTGATAATAGGTTCATTTCTTGCAAAACTGCAACTACTGCTGATAATTGACCTTTTCCTCCATCTATCATGATTAAATCGGGTTTGTCTGGTGTATCTGGAGTATAGTTTTTAAAGCGGCGACTAATTACTTCAGCCATACTCGCAAAGTCATCAGAATGACCAATGGTAACTGTAGGATTTTTAATTTTATAATGGCGATAATGTTGTTTTGCTGGGATACCATCAATAAAAACTACTTGAGATGCAACAGCATTTGAACCCTGAATGTGGGAGATGTCGTAACCTTCAATTCTGCGGGGTAATTCTGGTAAATTAAGAATTGTTGCTAAATCTTTCATTGCTTCTGTGTTACGAGAATCATGGCGCTGAGTACGTTCTAATTCATAGGCTGCATTTCTGGCTACCATTGTGATTAATTCTGCTTTTTTTTGCCGTTGAGGCACAATAAAAATTACTTTTTTTCCTTTACGATCGCTTAACCATTCACTCAATATTTCCCCCTCTGGTAACTCATGTTGCAGCAAAATTTCACTGGGAATTTCTACTGGGTCAGCCATCCAGTAATGCTGTTCTAATACTTGTTGTAAAATGGCTCCTGGTTCTGCTGATTTTACTTCGGCAAAAAATCCTAAACGCCCTACTAAATGACCGCCACGCATCTGGAAAAGCTGAATACAGCAATGTTTGCTATCACTAGCCAGGGCGATCGCATCTCTTGAAGTAGTATCCTCACTATCAGCTACTTTTTGCTCAGTATTTAAATTAGTTAACGCTTTAATTTGGTCGCGAATATTTGCCGCTTTTTCAAAATTTAATTCTATAGCTGCTTTTTCCATTTGAGAAGTAAGTGTATTAATTAATTCTCCACTTCTTCCCTGGAAGAGCATTTGTACTTTTAGTACTGTTTGATGGTATTCTTCAGGAGTAATTAATGCTTGACAAACACCTGGACAACGCCCTAAATCATAATTAAGACAAGGACGGTTTTTAAATAGGGGTTTTTTTCGCTGACGCAGGGGAAAAATACGATAAACTAACTGTAAAGTCTCTCGCAATAAATGCGAGTCAACGTAAGGACCAAAGTATTTATCTTTTGCATTTTTAAGTCGTCTTTTACGAGTAATAAAAATGCGGGGATATTCTTCTGACCAAGTAATGCAAATATAGGGATATTTCTTATCATCTTTGAGCAGAACATTATATAATGGTTGGTGTTGTTTAATTAGGTTGGCTTCTAATGCTAAAGCTTCTGCTTCTGTATCAGTGACAATAAACTCAATTTCTGTGACTTGTTGCACCATTAAAGCTATGCGATGGCTTAATCTTTGGGAGTCACGGAAATAGGAACGAACACGCGATCGCAGTTTTTTCGACTTACCAATATATAAAATATTCCCCTCTTTTTCTCGCATTATATATATTCCTGGTTCAGGGGGAATTTCTTTGAGGATACTTTCTAGATGTTCGGGGTTATTAATTAAAGGTTCAATAGTTTTAGTCATAGGAAAAGATAGAACGCCATAGGTTAAAACCTATGGCTACTTTGACAAAACCCGCCAAGAAATGAATCAAAGAAAAAATGAATTTGGAGCTTTTGGTTAGTCTAGTTGATAATTATCTTGTCCAGTTGTGAAAAGCACCAAATTCACTTTTTCCTTGGCTGCTTTTAGCGCAGGTTTAAAATGAACAATACTTATTTTAATAATATAATAAATCTTTTACGAAAATACTGTTAATGTTCCTGACCACTCCCCTTATTTTAGGCATTGCTGAATTAAGCAATAAATTATGTTTGCTACATAAACGACTAACTAAACTAAAACCCCCGCACCTATTGAGGACGAAGTGTTGGTCTTGGTCACTCGCACTCCACTTCGTCGAAGTGTTGGTTATTAGTTATTAGTCAAAACCTAGAGGTGCACTTTATTTGACTCATAACTAAAATCTTTATATCAAAACCCGCCCTTTCTGCGTCAAACTTCATTAGTTTTCACTCCTTCATTATTAACTATTAATTATAGCAACTCTTTTATAGGTTATTATAAATCAAAAAGAGACTTGAGACCAAAGACAAGGGGCGATCGCTCTGATGGTGATACAAAGGGTTTGAGTCCCTTGTCTTTATTTTCTATTTAATAAGTTACAATTAATTAATCCCCCCCAATTTCTACCAATTTACCAATGTTAAAATCTATCTTGACCCAACCTTTTAATTTGCGTAAATTAGCCAACAAAAGTAAGGGAATTTGCCAATGATGTACCATTAAAAAAGGTAAGGGATCATCTACTTTGTAAATTGCATCAGTACCTTGAGCAAGTTTATTGATCCAAGTCTGTAAATCTGACCAAGAATTTAACCCAGTAAAACGCCAAATTTCATGGTATAACCAATAGGTTGGTTTACTATTTGGTAAAGGTTTAATTGGTGGTTCATCACTATCATTTACATAAGCATCTGCTACCCCAGGATGGTCATGAAACATAGTAATTGCAGAGTGAGTACGTGGGTTACATTCTACTGGATAAACTGTCCCATCTTCTGTTTGTATAAAGTCAAAAGATATTTGTCCAGTCAGATTTAATTTACTCACAAATTCCTCAACCCATTGATAAATTTTTGGGTTATCCACTTCTTCATAATTTACTTGAAATGGTGAAGATTTAGAACAACAATGAAGTCTGATTTTTCCGTTTCTCACAGTGCTGTGGGTACAGTATTCTTGACCTTTAATAAACTGTTGCATAACCCAGGGTCTTTCTTGAGAAATGGGGAGTTTTTTTACATATTCTTCCATTCCCTCAAAAGGTAATTGAGTTAAGTCTAAGCGGGTAACTGAGTCATAACGAATACTTTTAAGTATATATTTACTCCCGTCAACAACAAAATCAAAATCTAATATTTGTTGGGGGTTAGTGATGAAAAATACTTTAGGTGCAGTTAAGCCTAATTCACGGGCTTTTTCACATAAAGTGAATTTATCATCTAACATTTTAGTGATGTCAGGATCAAAGTGTAAAACTTCGCAATGAGGGGATAAAATAGGTTTGGCTAAAGAGTCATAATAACTCGCAACTGGACTTGAAACTGGGATAAATAAATCAATTTTTTCTCGTTTTACTATTTCTAATAGTCCTTGACAATAACCTTCTGAGTCTTTTTCTGGTGCGGGAACAGTATATAGTTTTTCTACTGCTTTGGAAAATCTATGACCAGATAACCAATATTTATGTATTTCTACTAAAAATACTCGATGTCCTGCAGCGTGAAATGAACGGGCAAGTTGCAGAGATTTTGTCATTTTTCCCCCAGTTATAAGCACGTTTTTGGGGTTTTTGGCAATGACTTTTTTTTGGAATGGAGAACGCAAGATATTAATAATTAAAGCAGGAATAACTAACAGTAAGTTAAAAGGAAGAGCAAGTAATAGTAAGGTCAGTGTTCCCAGGTTTTGGCATATTACTGTTGCTCCTTTTTGAATGATCAATAAGATTGGATACATTGTTGGTGAAAACTGAGTTTATAGGTTAGTCATTGGTCATTGGTCATTGGTCATTGGTCATTAGTCATTAGTCATTAGTCATTAGTCATTAGTCATTAGCTAAATGTTATGATCTTTTTAAGAAAAATTGCTCTTGATTTTTTAAGACATAAATAACACTAATGACTAATGACTAATGACCAATGACTAATGACTAATGACTAATGACTAATGACTAAATTCGTTTGATGATGGTAACTCCATCTCGCAAGGGGAGGATCACTTGTTCAACTCGTGGATCTTCGGCTACAAAGTGGTTGAACTGGGCGATCGCCTCTCCATTAACACTTCTTGCTTCTGGATCTAGATAAACTTCTCCCTGAAGTAAGGTGTTATCCACGCAAATAAAGCCATTAGGTGCTAATAAACTACTGTCCAGGAGCAGGTTATAGTAATCTATGTACTCTTTTTTATCTGCGTCGATAAATACTAGGTCAAATGACTCCCCAGTAGCGGCTAATTTTTGCATTGTTGTCAAAGCGGAACCCACTTCTACAGTAATTTTGTTTCCGTGAGGTGATGCAGCAAAGCATTTTTTGCCAAATTCTGCCACATATGGATCTACTTCACAAGCAATTAACTCACCATCTGCTGGTAATGCTTCTGCCATTACTAGAGCAGAGTAACCTGTGAACATTCCTACTTCTAAAATTCGTTTTGCTCTTGTCATGTGAACAAACATTTTTAGGGTTTGACCTTCAATGTGTCCTGACAACATTTCCTGTTCTAACTGACGTACTGTTTCGCCGTCTGAAAATCTTTTACTCCAGTCTTCCTCACTAGTTTTCCGTGCTAATGCGGTTAAGGCTGGGGATTCAGGGGTGGTATATCGATTGAGATAAGGTTCTAATTTGGCTGCCAGATCGTAAGCCTTTTTGAGAGTAGTAGCCAGTTCTACTGGTACATCTGCTTGGGAGAGCATCTCAACTGTTTGTTCTAGATGTTCTACTAAAATACCCAAAGGGGTAACTGGTCTGGCGGTCTTTTCTTGTTCTAATGTTGTTGTCATGGTTTCTCCTACTCTAAACCTAAGTCTTTGAGATACATTTCTTTTCCTGCACCACCATCAGGAAAAGCTGCACAGACTTCTTTGTGCGTTAATACTGCCGTTTCTAATAATTTGCGGTCAACTTCTTGAGCGAAGTCACAAGAACCAATACCAGTGGGTAAGGGAGCCCATAAACCACCATCTCCCCGTTTGCGTCGCATATTCTTCTGCCCTTCTACCATCAAGTCAATGTCTTCAATAATGGGATGGAAGACGGATAAACCCAGAGAACGACAGAGGTTCACAATGCGATCGCGGTCTTCTGTTTTTAACCACCCCATTTCCACTGCTAAAGTTGCGCCAAATGCCATCCCAATAGTTACTGCATGACCGTGCATTAATTTTACTGCAGGTTCATAACGGGGACTCCAGGTATGACCATAAGCATGGGGGCGATCTTGGTAAGTCTCAAACATATTTGTTCCCTCATGTTTCATGTAGGAGAACAGCGCCCGATAAATTACCTCATCAGCTATTTCTGATAGTGCTTTATCTTCTGATAGAGTTGCGAAGTGGGTTTCTACTAGACGTGGCCCATATTCTTCGAGGAGTTCAAATAAGATGGGGTCATCAGTAACAGCCATTTTGATAATTTCTGCCATTCCGTTGCGCACATGACCAGTGGCTAGGGTACGGAAGAAGTTCCGATCTACTAGGGTTAAGACTGGAGGATGATAAGCACCGATACTGTTTTTAAATTGCTTCCCATTGGTGCAAGTACGGGGGGATGGCCCAGCATCAATGGCTGCTACTACAGTAGTGCCAACCATAACATAGGGAGTTCTACGGTGTTGTAAAGCACAGGCTAACCCAGCCACATCACTGAGTACTCCTCCTCCAACGACTAATACTGGCTCATTGCGGGACACATCACAACCATCTTTGCCCAAAAATGCCAATATTTTATGGACTGTTTCGGGGGTTTTGTCTGACTCCCAAGCACGAAAAGCTTTCATTTCTAGAGGAATTTCATGGCAATCAAAATAGTTACGAATGTCTTTACCATATAACTCATCTACTGTCTCATCCACCACCGCTACGCAGCGCCCACGACTGTTGTAAATTTCAGCTAAAGTGGGGTTTGCTGGGTCAAAAACCCCTTCCATTACCTTTACTTCTGAGGTTAGGGTATAGGTTGCTTTTACCTCGAAAGAGCGACCATCTTTTTTATGGGCGATATCCCCAGAACCTGTGTACCATTCTGAAGTGCGATACTTTTCGCCATGTTTTAACTGAATGATACCAGCTTTTTCATGGATTACTGAGGTGGAGTCTTCTCTAACCTGATCAAGTTTTAATGTTGGTATTAAGTCCATTATTTTTTCCCTCTGTTAGTTTATTTGCAGGTTTGCAGCGCACTACTTGCGCCTACAATTGCTCTCTCAAACTTGACTATGACTAGCCAATGAAGCTTAAAAAATACTCGCGTAGGGAGGAAATTTTACCCTACTGGTATATGAGTGTTAGGGTTTAAACGAAGGAGCAGCAAACAACCAGGGGGTTGTTTGCTCCTCTGACTTGTAGCTTTTGCTCTCTACGAAACATCCCTTACTTTATTTAGCTTAACCTTTATATGAACTTTTGTAAAGAATTTATCAGAAATTTTTTAATACTTCTTTTTAGGGTCAAACTCCCTGTGTTCCTCAATACATCTATTTTTATCCTTAAAACCCATTATATTATTAAAGTAATTTAAAATTCTAAGTTATTCTTTAGATTAAAATTCTTTAAACTTTGTTATATAATCGTGTAAGTATTATGAATCTTATACTTAAAATGCACCCTTCCGCGTTAGCAGAACCTATCCGAATTATTAAATACTCAAAACTGAAGTAAATACAACCATTTAAAATACAAAATACTTAATTTTTAATTGAACTGTTATTGCGATCGCCGCATTTTCCTAGACAAAAATAGAGATATAGCCAAACCCAAGCTTATACAGTAACAGCAAAGAGTAAACCAGTTTTTAAGATAGGCAAACCCAAGCTTATGAAATGCAGTAGACCTTTTGCGAAATCAACTATTTTCTATCAATTGAAATTTATTTCTTAACTCAAAATTATAAATTTCAGCAATTAAATTTAATCTTAGTCCAAATCTTTTACGCCTGTTTCTAGATCTACTCGAGAAAATTTTAAATATTTAAAATTTACCAATAACATTTTCTCCAATAACTCGTTTTTTTCTTAATTGCTTATTATACTTTTTTTGTTCTTGACTTAGTTCTTTTTTGGCATTTTTTTGAAAGGTATTTTACTATTTTTGTGGATTTTATTCCTTGATCCCCTTGATCTCCAAGAATTTCTATTTGATAATTAATTAAAATTTTACTTAAACAAAATCCAAATGTATTTTTCAGTTACTTGGACAAAGCATTTGACTTGTTTTTTCGTCAATAACTATTTGATTTTTTTTTGTATTTTTTTACAAATGTAATTTTTTTTGTTTGTTTTTATGTCTTTCAACTTCAAGTTGTTTGACACTTAGGACTATTGTTTTTATTTCTGACTCTTCAGTTGTTTTTGTTAATACTTTTTTCCCTGGTAATTTAAATTATTCTGAATCAATTAATATTTTAAAATTGTTTTAAATGTTTCTACATACATTGACATTTAATTTATTTTAAAAATGCTTTATTTCCAAATGAAAGTAAGTTCTATACTCCCGAAAATATTGAAGTGTCAATAAAATTTGTTCTTTAATAGTTAAATTACGAAGAAGGAAACTAGAGAAAATGAAATGGGGGTCGTTTTCCTTAGAACAATAGCTAATTATTCCCGTGCCTTGAAATAAAACGACCCCCATTTCATTTTCTCTAGACCTCTCGACGGTCTTCCATTTTTTTATTTAAAAAAAATGGTTTTTAATAATTTTTACCATACTTATAAAAGTTTGTAACTTAATCCCAGTAAAGCGTTTAAACTTTTCATCACTCAAATTTTTGATTGTTTCGTATTTGATAAATTTATATTTTTAAACTCAAGTTTTTAGATTATATCATAATTTCTACTCAACTTCTCGCTTAAGGTCTAGTAACAGCAATGAGCAAACCAGTTGTAAATAGCTTCTTCAGTTACTTTTAAAACAGCATCAATTTCGGTTTTTACTAAATCAAAATAATTTCTTACTTTATGTTTTCTTAAAATAGCTTTAATTTTCGACCAACACCAGGGTAAACCCATCTAATGAATAATGAATAATTTTCGGCGATCGCCTTGATAGGGAATTATAGATTTAGCAAGCGATCGCAGATTTTAAAACAATGAAAAAAGCGCTCAAACTTGGAGAGTTGTGAGAGGAAAACCTAATGTTTGACGTTGTTGAAGATATAGTTGAGCCACTTGACGAGCTAGATTACGAATCCTGGCAATATAACGTGTCCGCTCTGCCACAGCAATTACGCCCCTAGCATCCAATAAATTAAAAGTATGGGAACACTTCAAAATATAGTCAAGACTGGGTATAACTAAAGCTCGGTCAATAAGTTGATTTGCTTCTTCTTCATAGAGACTGAAGAGGTTAAAAAGTAAGTCTGGGTTAGAGGCTTCAAAATTATAAGTACATTGTTCAATTTCGTTTTGGAGAAAAATATCGCCATAGGTAATCTGTTCATTCCATTGGATTTTATTAATTGCATCGACATTTTGAAGATACATTGCCAAACGTTCGAGACCATAGGTAATTTCCATAGAAACAGGATGACAGTCAATTCCACCGCACTGTTGGAAGTAAGTAAATTGAGTAACTTCCATCCCATCGAGCCAAACTTCCCAGCCCACACCCCAAGCCCCCAGAGTAGGAGATTCCCAGTTATCTTCCACAAAGCGAATATCGTGATCTTCTCGATGAATACCCAAAGCGGTTAAAGAAGCCAAGTATAGATCTTGGATATTTTTAGGGGATGGTTTAATGAGAACTTGGTATTGGTAATAGTGCTGAAAGCGATTAGGGTTTTCACCATAACGCCCATCTGTTGGTCGGCGACAAGGTTCAATGTATGCTACAGACCAAGGTTCACGACCAATAGCGCGGAGAAAAGTATGGGGGTTCATAGTAGCAGCCCCTTTTTCAGTGTCATAAGGTTGGGCAATTAAACAACCGCGAGACCCCCAAAAGTCGTTTAAGTGGGAAATAAGAGCCTGAAAAGTAAGAGTCATAG
>Ga0209594_1001691_pt1 | contig 10764 bp, 9 predicted proteins | sample AshMeaCrysSpring_FD_184126 | JGI IMG/M metagenome (GOLD analysis project Ga0209594, IMG submission 184126) | Groundwater microbial communities from Big Spring, Nevada to study Microbial Dark Matter (Phase II) - Ash Meadows Crystal Spring... | ecosystem: Environmental > Aquatic > Deep subsurface >...
GAAACTTTTTTAGTCATTAGCGGTGATAGTATTACTGATTTTGACTTGACTGCAGCGATTGAATTTCATAAGCAGAAAAAGTCTAAAGCCACCCTTATTTTAACCCGCGTGCCAAATCCCATTGAGTTTGGCGTGGTGATTACTGATGAGGAAGGTCGAATCAACCGCTTTTTAGAAAAACCCTCTACTAGCGAAATTTTTTCTGACACAGTTAATACTGGTACTTATATTTTAGAACCTGAAGTTTTAGAATATTTACCATTTAATACAGAATGTGATTTTTCTAAAGACCTATTTCCACTGCTCTTGGCAAAAGAAGAACCGATGTATGGTTATGTTGCTGGGGGATACTGGTGTGATGTAGGGCACTTAGATGCATATCGCGAAGCTCAGTATGATGCTTTACATCGTAAGGTACTTTTAGATGTTGCCTATAATGAAAAATCTTCTGGTTTATGGGTAGGACAAAATACTCATATTGACCCCTCCGCTCAAATCGAAGCCCCAGTCGTCATTGGTGATAATTGTCGTATTGGTCCTCATGTGAAAATTGAGGCAGGGAGTATTGTTGGCGATAATGTCACTATTGGGGCATATGCTAATCTAAAGCGTCCAATTTTATGGAATGGGGCAGTTATTGGAGAAGAAGCACATCTTTCTGCTTGTGTTATTTCCCGTGGTACCCGTGTAGATAGGCGCGCTCATGTATTGGAAGGGGCGGTGGTGGGTTCTCTTTCTCTGGTGGGTGAGGAAGCACAAATTAGCCCAGGTGTCCGCGTATGGCCTAGTAAAAGGATAGAGTCTGGAGCTATATTAAATATCAATTTAATTTGGGGTAATACAGCTCAAAGAAATCTTTTTGGACAAAGAGGCGTTCAAGGTTTAGCAAATGTTGATATTACCCCAGAATTTGCTGTGAAACTGGGAGCAGCCTATGGTTCTACTTTAAAACCTGGTTCCCAAGTTACTGTTTCTCGCGACCAAAGAAATGTCTCGCGAATGGTAACAAGGTCACTCATTGCTGGCTTGATGTCTGTTGGTGTAAATATCCAAAACCTTGATGCTACAGCTATTCCTATTGCACGCACTATCATTCCAACAATGTATGTAGGCGGTGGCATCCACGTTAGGGTACACCCCGACCGCCCTGATTACATTTTGATTGAGTTTCTTGATGCTAAGGGAATTAATATTTCCAAAGCTTTAGAGAAGAAAATAGAAGGGGCTTACTTTAAAGAAGATATGCGACGGGCATTGATTCATGAAATCGCTAACGTCTCATATCCTAGTCAAGTTGTTGAGGGTTATTGTACGGCTTTTGAAAAGCTTTTGCATATAGATACTATTCGCAATAGTCGAGCGAAGGTGATTATTGACTATGCTTATGCTGTTGCCGGAGCTGTGTTACCTCAAATGCTGGATAAGTTTGGGGCTGATGTGGTGGTATTAAATGCCAGCTTAAATAAAAATGCTGTCTCAGTAAATGACCGCGAGGTGTTACTGGCACAATTAGGACAAGTTGTTGAAGCTTTAAAAGCAAAGTTTGGCGTCCAAATTTTTGCTAATGGCGAACAAATGACTTTAGTTGATGAGTCTGGGATTCCTATTAGAGGAGAAATGTTAACTACTCTAATGGTTGATATGATATTGACCTCTAATCCTAGAGGAACAGTTGTTGTTCCCGTTCATACATCTAGTGCTGTAGAACAAATTGCTCGTCGCCATGATGGTAAAGTTATTCGCACTAAGGTTAATCCTGCTGCTTTAATGGAGGCTTGCCAAAAAAATACGAATGTAGTTTTGGGGGGTAGTGGGGATGTTGGTTTTATTTTCCCAAATTTACATCCTGGATTTGATGCTATGTTCTGCATCGCCAAGTTAATTGAGATGCTGACAATTCAAGAGCGATCGCTTGCCACTGTACGCTCAGAATTACCCCGCGTAATTCATAAATCTCATACAATTCGTTGTCCCTGGACTATTAAAGGTGCTTTAATGCGTCATTTAGTAGAAACAAACCCAGCACAAAATTTAGAACTCATCGATGGCGTCAAAATTTGTCAGCCCTACGATGACAGCTGGGTTTTAGTTCTACCTGATGCTAGCGAGCCACTAGTGCATTTGTATGCCAATAGTAATGACCGCGATTGGGTAGATGATTCCTTAAGGCAATACCGTGGGCGAGTACAAGCCTTTGTAGAAAAAGAACAAAATGAATTACCTTTAGAAGTTTGAAATGGAAGACAGGAAGACTGGTTAATGGCTAATGGCTAATGGTTAATGGTTAATGGTTAATGGTTAATGGTTAATGGCTAATGGTTAATGGTTAATGGTTAATGGTTAATGGCTAATGGTTATTAGCAATTAGCAATTATCAATTATCAATTAGCAATCAGCAATTAGCAATTAGCTATTATCAATTAGCTATTAGCTATTAGCTAATGGTTGAAAAGGCAATACAGGAGTTAAGCTTTTTGGAAATATAGCTTCCTCGGTATCTGGGTCAAAGAAGTGAAGTTTATCTAAATTTAAAGATAGCCATAACTCTTCCCCAGCCCTAATCAATTTTTCTGGAGGTACTCGCACTTGTAAAGAATTATTTGTTACCGTGCGAGTAGTTCCAGAATCATTGATTAATTTGGTAAATACATAGGAATCATTACCAAGGTTTTCTACTAACTCCACTGTGGTTTGTAGATTTTTAGTCGCAGGTACACCGACTATTAAATGTTCTGGACGAATACCTAAAATTACTGTTCGTCCATCATACCTTTGTAAGGCATTTGCCCATATCTCAGGTAAGGTCATCCGAAATTGATTATGAGTAATTATCTGAGGTGCCTGAAATTGTACGGGAATAAAATTCATTGGTGGCGAACCAATAAACTCTGCCACAAAGCGATTTGCCGGATGAGTATATAATTCTAAAGGCGAAGCAACCTGTTGAAGTTGTCCTTGATTTAAAATGGCGATTCTATCGCCCATTGTCATCGCTTCTGTTTGGTCATGGGTAACGTAGATAGTCGTTATTCCTAACTGGCGTTGTAATTTTACTATTTGAGACCGAGTTTCTGCCCGCAGTTTAGCATCCAAATTTGATAGGGGTTCATCCATTAAAAATACTTGAGGATTGCGAGCGATCGCCCTTCCTAAAGCTACCCTTTGTCTTTGTCCCCCTGATAGCTGTTTGGGCAAGCGATTTAACAAATGCTCTATCTGCAATAATTCAGATACATTACGGACGCGATCGCTTATAGCTCTTTCCCTATCAGAAATATAACGAAGCCCCCTCGGTAATTTACTGGTAGTCTCTACCAACAGATTTTCTGCCCAATTCGGTAGAGAACCTTTGTGATTAACACTTTCTCCCCCATCTCGCCGTCTTAATCCAAAGGCAATATTATCATATACCGTTAAATGAGGGTATAAAGCATAACTTTGAAACACCATTGCGATGTCTCTTTCCTTCGGGGGTAAGTTGTTTACCAGGCGCGAGCCTACTAAAATGTTTCCACCTGTAATTTCCTCCAAACCAGCAATTAACCGCAAAAGAGTACTTTTACCACAACCAGATGGTCCAACAAGCACCATAAACTCCCCATCAGCTATATCAAGGTTGATTCGCCGTAGCACATTCACCCCTTCAGGACGTTGGCTGGAATCAACTTTATCACTCGATTTTGCTGATGTTTGGGATTGGGAAGAAACACCTTCCCCTTTTCGAGGAGGGTAACTTTTGTATACGTTTTCTAATACAACCTGCGCCACGAGTTTTATTTAAAATAAATAGTTAGCAACTACCTGTTATCAGTCATTGCCATTACAACAAATGACCAATTAGGCAAGATAGTGAATGGATTAGGGCTTATGATACACGCTCATCGTATATATAAAAAGTCAAAAACATAGCTTTGCCTCAACTACAGTGGTCTTAGTTAAGGTTGTTGGCGGCAATATCAATGCTTTAACACCCTTCGCTTCGGGGTTATATGCTATCAATTCTCCCGGATTAAAGCTAGTTTCCGACGATAGCAATCTACAGCTTGCTATCGCCGGAGATATTAATTATGACGGCAATGTTGATGGTGTTGATAGCCAGTTACTCGATTAGGCGATCGCTCGACCTAGCTTGACCAGCAGGATGTGATTTTACACTCAAGCTAAATAGCCCGCTAGTAAACAGCGGGCTATTCTAAATATCTATTTCTAAATACAAAATATTTGTTAAAAATGATAAGTCATCTTTTGTACTCGACCATCTTCTTAATTGATATGGTTGATAACCATTGTTCTACAAAACCATTGTTCTGCAAACTGTCGGACTGTTTTGTGCTAAGACGATAACAGATAATTAAGCGACATTCTGTCGTCGAGGTTTTCGAGTTAGCTTAGTTGTCCTAATTCTTTGACTTCGTTTGTTATAAGCTATGTCCTCATCTTCCATGATATTGTCGGAAGCTACATATTCAATCAAGTCTAAAGGTGTGATTATCTTATCAACTTTTGATAAGACATTAATTGCTGCAGCTATTTGAGACCATTTCTTTGCGTCTATTGCTGGGAAATATTCGGCATTCCTCCAACCAGATACGGTATTGGGGTGAACATCTAAATATTCGGCTAACTCATAACCAGCTATTTGATGTCTCTTCATGATGCTACGAAGTTTCCACCGAATGGCACCTACATTAGTAGTATTATCTGTATCCATATAATCCTCTTATAACTGCCGTTAATCCTATTTTAATTCTCTAACCCTAACTGCAGCTGTTTTTCAAGACTTTTATCAAAAACTTAATATGTTCACTTTAACTATTGTAAACACTGTCGTATTATCATCATTAAACTGTTAAGATATTAAGTGAAATAGTAAATGATGCCGACTATAGTTCAAACCTTAAGAAGCAATCATAAAAAACTATTTACTATAGCTTACCAAAGCAAAAACCCTCCCACAACTACTTCTTGCAGGACAAAACTAGTTACCAGTCACTAAAACTTACAAAGTTCACTCTTAACAAGTGTCTGGGCTATTGTAAAGAATTGTTACTTAATTCTACAGCGAGGAAATTTAGTAAGTAGAGCAGTAGTAATCAAATCTTTGGTAGTTCTTATATTAAGATATGTAACCTAAACTCTTGGTCATATCACTCCTGTAAAGATGTCAAAACGCTAAGCGAGTAAAATTCAGGGTAACACTATGTCAGCTACACTAACTCTAGAAATTGAGCAATCTTTTGTTAATCTCCAAACCTCGACCATCAACATTCTGGAACAGGCGTTCGCTTTATCAAAGAAAAAAGAAGAGTTGAATCGCAATCAGTATAGAAGATATTTAGAAAGCCACAATTGGCCAATGAAGGTTGCAAAAGTATATATTCAGGTAGCTAAAACTTTTGATAAGTTTATCCCAGAAGACTTAGCGGAGATAGAACCCAATACCATTTTTACCCTTGCCAAGCACAGTAAAAAATATGCCCCAGTTATCCAAAATATATTAGAGACTGGTGAAATTAGCCAAACAAAAGTTAGCGAGTGGATGGATTGGGTCAATGCTCAACGACCACAAAGAGAAGGTGATAACTCTATTTGGCGATTATCTAGAGACGGACGACGTTATGCTGTACTAGGAAATATTTGGGACCAAGAACTTGGTGTTGTTATTCAAAGGATGATTGATGAAGAAGGTATTACGTCTCAAAAATTAGTTGGAGAGGCCATAAGCTTACTTCAAGCTGTTAAGGAAGGCCGGATTATTATCATAGAAAATCAGGGAGATTTAGAAAATAATATCGGTCATATCGATTATCCTACTAACCCTCAAAATCTAGAAACTCAAAATCTAGAAACTCAAAATCTAGAAACTCAAAATCTAGAAACTCAAAATCTGGAAACTCAAAATCTGGAAACTCAAAATCTGGAAACTCAAAATCTGGAAATCTTTATAAATGATATAACAGCCACGGGGCATAATAAAGATATTTCTGAGAATGGTCAACCAACAGAAGAACAAATTACAAATATTGATAATACTGTAGATAATCAGCAACACACAAATGAAATAATTGATGCCACTGAGGTTCAAAAAGATAGACTTAAAGAAGACAACGAAAGTCATTACAGAGCATCTACTATGGATGTATCAAATGATGTATCAAGTATTTATAATCAATCCAATGTAGATGAAGATAATTCATCCAATGTAGATGAAGATTATCCATCACCTGAAGAAATAGTAAAAATACTCTTAGCTTGTACTAATTGGGAAGAAGTTATTTGGGTAACAGAGGATTTTCCAAAAGAACTCAAAGAGGCTTGCTGGGAACTACTAGATAGTAATCAAAGGGCAAGATTACATAATTTGAAAAAACAGTATCACAGTAATTTAAATTAATTCTTATGTCCCAATACGCTAATGTCCTAATTGTGGACATAAATCACTTAGAGAGTCGCTAGTAAAGCGTATTAAATAGTAAGAAATAAGTACTGATATTAGTCACTTTTCTGCTTTTTATTTTATTAAGCATAAAAATCTGACCTCACTTTCGAGGATTGCCCCCTAGGCGAAGTCAGTGGAACTTTAAAATCATTGGGGTTTCAAGTATCTGCTTGCGACTTTTTCAGATTAAGATTATCCTTGGCAGAGTAGCTGACATAGGAATTTTTATCTTGGGTTAATTTTTTTAATAGATGAATTGGTGCGTTGATATTTTCTGCGACTCCTCTGCGAACAAATCGATCTGTATCTTTGGCTAATATTTCCAGCAGTTCCAGTGGTGCATTAGGATTTCGAGCAACACCACCACGTAGCTGCCATGCAGGATGTTTAGCAAACTTATTTAAAATAGAAAGTGGTGTATTGGGGTTTCTTGCAACATTTTCTGTAATCAAATAATGGTTATTAATATCATCTTCTGCGAACTCTTCTATGATATTTATAGGAGTATAAGGATGTTTAGCTACAATGGCGCGAATTAATGTATTTGGATGTTTAGCTAAAATCTCAAGGCAAAACTCTGGTATTTTAATGTGTGTATAAGAACCTTCTATAATAATCTGATATTTTTCTTTTTCAACTTGATATCTTAAAAAGCTAAGTAAAGTGTGATGCTGTATTTCATATAGAAAATTCGGATTTTCTAATATTAATAGAGATAATATAGGATTGGCAAATAAGGCTCCTGGATAATAGCTACCGAACTTAAGTAAGGTATCTGTTGGAGTATTGGGGTTTGCTGTGACATTTTCCTGAATCAGAATATCCCTATTGTTTGCTAACGTTACCAGTAATGCAGGTGGTGTAGAGGAATTACTTGCAACTAACCTAGCTAATTCTATATTTTTAGCGGCGATTTCTTTTAGGCGATCGCCACTGGTATTTTCATCAACAGCTTCTTGGGCTAAGAATTGCAAATCGTTTTGAAAATTAGTCATAGAAAATTTTAACTACAGATTTTAGCTTTAAAAGCGTTAGCGAGAAAGTTGAGTTAAAAAATCAGCTTTCTGGCAAAGTAAACAAAAAAAACCAGATTTTCTAACCTGGTTTCTTAGACTTATTCTTCAACTACAAGTCCAAAACGTCCAATTCCCGATATTCTGCTTAAAAAAAATGCTCCCGTTTGTAGTTGCGCGAGATGACTTAAATATCACTAAATCTTATTTATTATTCTCATTATCAGCATTAAAATCCTTAGCTGTAATACCCAAAGCAGCTAATCCACCCAGATGAATATACCTACTAATTTGGACAATCAAAGCTTTCTCTCCACCAAAAGTATCAGGTGAAAATGCCACAAAACCAGTAAAACTTGCAATAATACCAATGATAGTTGTCTTCCAACTTTTCATCATACAGTCTTTGATTAATACTTTCTTTGAACTATTGCTCACTTTTTTAGAATCAGGATTTTGAGATTGTTTTTGCTCTGACATAAAAATACTGTAATTAAAAATAAATAATTGCCAGCCAAGTTAACCAATAAATGAACAAAAAATATTAATCATTGCGTAAAGATTCAATTATTTAGTAATACTAATTGAAAAATTAGTACTACTAAAGTATTAGTCAAGTATCAGTAGAGCATTAGTAAAGTATTAGTAGACAATATAGACTGAAATATTCTACTTAATGCCAGGATAATTATTTGATTTCACAATGCTTAGCAAAAACAAAATGTTCTCTACGATTACCCTGAAGAATATTTGGCCATTCAACTCGATAATGTCCTTCCTCTAAATGAGCATCTATAATCGGATATTCTCCTGGAGCAATTTCAATACAACTATCTTTAGCTAAATTAGCTGCTTGCTCAGTAGAAGGCTTTAAGAGAGTTGGTACTTTTATAACTAGAATATCTGGCTTATCATCTTGCTTTGCCTTTCCAAGTAATCCTCTGCTAATAGCATCACCCATTGCTTTAGCATTAAACTTTTCCATATCCACTGATGAATCACAAAAACAGCACTCAATCAAAATTGATGGCATTTGCGTATTAGTTAAAACAAAGAAATTAGCACTTTTGACACCACGATTTTTGAAACCAAGTGCTACAATTTCTTGTAAAACTCTATTTGCAACTTCGTTTCCTGCTTTGCTTAAAGCATAAACTTCCGAACCATTTGCTTTTTTGTTAATAGCATTAAAGTGAATAGATACAAAAAAATCTACATTAGAACTGTTAGCTTTTGCAACTCTTTGATGCAAGGAATCATTTAGACTCGTAGCTTTATTAGGCTTACATTCTACTACTGTATGACCTGCACTTTTGAGATTGTTAATTACAACTTCTCCTACTGCTAAAGTCAGTTTATCTTCTTGTTCAATTCCTGTAGCGCCTGTATCTGGTGGACAATTATGACCAATATCAATACCAAATTTCATATGAAGTCCTTACTTATTTTCAATTACTGATAATTGGGAATTTAAAATTGGTAAAATAACTCTGATAAAGCTAAGTCTTAATTTCTCTGTAGCTACTAATATTTGAGACAAGATAATCAGACATATATCTATTAATTATTGATATAATATGTCGCCATTTGGCTAAAGATATTCAGCTTTATAATTGATAAATGATATGTTTTTTTTGGAAATAGCTACAGCCACAAAAAAGAACAGATAAATATTTTTTACATAATGATTATTCTTGAATGATTATACTTGCCACATACTTTGAGTATAGCTATGTATTAAGAGTAATTATGTAATTCTCAATACCTGTATTTAAAGATTATTATTGAATTATTTATTAGTGTAATTTTCAAGTGAGAACTGCTATATTAATCGGATAGGAGTAAAATAAAAATGCCAAATTCTATGATGGTAATTTTTCCATACAAACATAATGGGACATGAGTTTTTGATGATAAACAGGTTCGACTATTACAAGAACCTTTTGTCAGTGACATCCCATAAATAATTGATATTCTTGTACAAGATATGAGCAATGTTGATAAAGGTTTCAAGTTTTTATTCTCTGCGAATCCTTTTCCTGGTTATCAAATAGAATTAACTTGGTTAAGGGAAGAATATGGTGGAAATTGGTATTGCTGGAGAGATAAAATTTGGAAGTTTGTTTATGTCCAGCTTTGTTTAAATACTTTAATTAGACGCCTGATAAAATTTCTTGTAAAGCGGAAAGTCTTTATAATGTTGCCTGAAAATAAAAATAGTCTAAGAGCATATTTTTCAAGAAATATATACCCACAACAGACTATTTACTCTTAACAAAAAATGCTATCTATTTGGCAATACTGCCAGAGATAGTCTATTTTGGATATTGTAAATAACGATAATTCAAAAGTTTCAAGCTATTTTATTGCCTGTTACTCGCAGTATTGACCGCGCAAAGTGTTGAATTTGGGACTACATTAACTTTTTAAACTCCAAGGGGCAAGCGCTAGTGTTAACCAGGCGGCAATAAATGCTACTCCTCCTAAAGGGGTAATAGCACCGAAGTACTTGATGCCAGTGAGGCTTAAGGCGTATAGACTACCTGAGAAAATAACAATCCCAGCAATAAATAAGCAACCCGCAACAATTAGGGGAGTTGTTGGGTTATTTGTTTGGCTAATCAATAATGCCACTAATAACAGGGCTAAAGCATGATACATCTGATAGCGAACGCCTGTCTCAAAAATCTCTAGAGAGCGATCGCTTAATTTTTCCCTCAAGGCATGGGAACCAAAAGCCCCAGCAGCTACAGCTAAACCCCCTAAAATACCAGCTATACTCAGAAAAATTTTTGCCATCTAATTTACGAGCTTTTAAAGTTAATCACATTAACAATACTATATGACCAATAACCAATAGTTATGTTGAAATACTTATTTGTATTCAGACCCCAGCCATTAAATATTCCTCTATTAAGCTATTCCACATTTAACTTGCATAAATGATCATCTCAAACATTTACCTGACTTAAAGCTTTGTAGAAAATTAGATGTGGAACAGCTTAGCAATTAGCCATTAGCCTTACATGTAAAAATGGTAGGAGACACTTCCATCATCGGTGACTTTAAAGGTCGCATTGAATTCTTTGGCTCTGTTATCAAGATATTCTCTGGCTATAAACTCTGGTAAGTCTGAGTGGATGGCAAAGGCTAAGACTGTTATTCTTCCATAATTGTCTTTTAGCATTTGATAAAAAATCGATTGCAGGCGATCGCTATTTTTCTGTTGTAAGGTTTTTTCTGTCTCCTCTGTTTGCCCATATAAGCCGAGTAGCAGCCATCCACCAATAAAAAGACTAGGTATACCCAGCA